>Ga0116227_10009384_pt1 | contig 17807 bp, 13 predicted proteins | sample S1TSphgellanicum_FD_89693 | JGI IMG/M metagenome (GOLD analysis project Ga0116227, IMG submission 89693) | Host-associated microbial communities from peat moss isolated from Minnesota, USA - S1T2_Fb - Sphagnum magellanicum MG | ecosystem: Host-associated > Plants > Peat moss > Unclassified... | reverse complement strand
TTGAATTTGCAATGAGTGGTTGATGGAACCATTTTCGACAATTTAACTACCATGATTATATAAAGCCTATTTTGGAATGTGGAGGCTTGACTAAACAAGATGTTAAAAAATTAGTTTGTTTTGAAGCAAATGGTGTATAGTTTTTCAGGGGGTGAAAAATGGTGTTACTATCTAGCTCATGCAAAGGCATGCCCCTTTTCTCATTGGGGTGCATTGTATGGTGCATAGGACAAATCTCATTGTCCAAACATTGAGTTTTTGGAGCTTAGTATCAAAGATTGTAACTCTTTTGGCATCCATGTTCAACTATTTTGCTCATAACCCTAAGTGGGCCCTAGAGGTTAAAAGCTAGCTAAAATCCTGGACACAAAAGGTAACAAAATATTGAAGAACATAAAGACCCATTGGATATCTTTGTGTGCACCCTCTAAGAGGGTTCTACAAGAATACAAAAACTTGGTTTTGAACATGGCTATTAATAGCTCAAATTTCCAAACTACAAAAACTGATCTTATGAATTGTTATGTGATGTAGAGACACTTGTGGGTCTTGCTATTGTTTTAGTTCTATTGGAACTTGTTCAAGGTTTATCCTAACTTGCACAAGGGCATCACAAACTTCCTTATGAAAAATTTCAATATGATTATAATGAATCATGATAATATTTATGTTATTTATTTTTAAAAATTCACATTATTGTTGTGTGTTTTTCACTTTATTACTCTATTGTTGATAAAATGCTTGTTGAAAATATCTAAACATAATGAATAATGGTTTTGACTTATTAATTCTATGATTATGATGCTGAAAAAAATAATGGTTTGTCATTTTACCATAATTTTCATGACACAAATGTAAAATTTTACTATTCAAAGAGATTTTAATTTATATCATTTTAAAGAATAATTATGTTTATGTTGATACTATGATAATAAAATATAATTTTAACATTTGTTGAAATAGTTAAAAAATAACATTTGATCCAAATTACATTATATACCAATTCCCATCATTTTTACATAATTGTTTTTCCCCAAGAAGTTTTTAATGGATAGCAAACCTTCATATGTGATTTCATAAATGCTTTCAAATTTTGTGATGTAGACCTATGGGAAATGTATTGTGATACACATATTCGATTTTCCACTCAACAAATTGGTGTTTTTTGTGAACTTGTTAAGCATATCTATGAGCCCTTATGCTTGACATGATGAATAGAACTTGTATCTCAAATTCCATATGCGGCCTTGTTCATAGGAAGTAAGTTGTTTAACATGTTACATGTTACAAATCCCACCAGTAGGAATGTGGGCATGGTGACCAAAGAAATGGACCAATGTTCTTCAATTATAACATGTTTGATCATTGAATTGGAAAAATGTTTTTGAACCCAAGAATTGTTTAATGTAATTGGGGTCATCTACCTTTAGTATTGGTTGGTTCTAGAAGTTGAAACCACCTTTCTAAGACACATGGGCATTCTTCAAGCTCATTTTGGGTACCCTAAAAGCTTTTGGATTAATGGCTTGTTTGTTAGGCCATTGTTTAACCCTTTTATTTTGGACCAACAATCATTTTTTATCAAATTAACAATGGAAAACCAATGTCAACTTGCAGTGTGACTTCTTCTTGATGGCAACCCAATAACCAAAATGTACGTTAAGATTGGATCCAATAGAATTTTGATGCATCACCTTTCTAAATGATGCTTGGCAGCATGGAAGATGAACACACCTTCTCCAACTTGTTTTTTGTGAAATCAAAACTATGGAACTAGCTAACTACAGACTTGGACCTTATGGCTCATATGTATGTTCAAGACTTTTACACCATGGAGGGTTTTCCTATATACATGTTAATCCATGATTGGAATGAACAACTACAGTGATACGAATTGAAAGTGTAGGGTTTTTACAAGTTTACTTAAATATGGTTGCCTACATGATATTATAAGTAAAAATCACTTTGTTGGTTTCATATTAACTATATTTGTATGAGTTGTGGTAGTAAATTGAAATGCCTTGGATGGCCATTTGTTTTGTATGAACTTTAATTCACAAGAATGTAATGGTGGCCACACATTTAATTGAATGCTCTTCATTGTATTTGGTTTTTTGCATGTAATCTAATTGCATTGGGGTGAAGGTAGCATCACACTAGTAGAAAAACCCCATGGATTAAGGTTCAAATCCCCCTCAAGTCATTAGGGCAACGTGTATGTTTGTTTATGTATGTTGTTTATGCATTTCAATTTTTGTGAAACATACAACTTTGTTATGTGCATTTCATACATCCTCCTTTTGTTAAGTACTTGTTGAAATTTATCTTGTTGATGATAGTTGGAAGTCTAATGGTTTAAGTGCATGCTATAAACAACTTATAAACAAAAAACCAGCTTGTGAAAAAATTGCAAAAATCTTGACATTTAAACCAAGGGTCCATTCACAATTGGGTTCATGGCATTCATGGCTCATTGTCAAAAAAAGGTAATCAATTTGCATACTAATATTTGTGGTAGATTCTACATTATCCTTCCTTAGAGCTTTTATTGATGGGTGTAAGCAAGTTAAAGTGAACAATTTGATTACCTTGTCAAAACTTAAACAAGTAGATTTAAAATAGCAACAAAACCCATTACAAAATTGTGGAACATTGAATGTTTTCATTTCAATGACTAAATATGATATATGTTTACCCTAATGTGCATTGATTTTGATATTTCAAACTGTAAAAGAATTTTTAAGTAGGTTTTTCAAAATACAAGTAGCATTTGATGTCTATTTTCCACTATGGGCTTTTGGTTTCAAATAGGTGTCAAATAGGTTTTTACATAAATGAAATAGACTTTTTTTTTATGATTTACTAAAACATGTGTTGATCTTCATTTCCTAACTTATTACATATCAATTTCATTAATTTTTCTAACCAAAAAATAGGTTTGAACACATATTTTTCAATTAATTTGAAATATATTTTTTATCTACTTTTCAAATTCATTTGCTTTTTATTTTCTTAAAATTAGATTCTTATAAACTTAATAGAGCCAACTAATGTTACTTAACACACTTTCACCTAATTTGATGCTACTTTATGATAATTATATGAGAGGCATAGGGTTGAAATGGAGATGTCTACTTTTTTGGTATACTTTATTTTACTTTGACCCTAATGTGGAGTGAGATAAAAATTTAATGATGAAATCCATATGCAATTTGAATTTTTCTAAGTTTGATGCAACATCTACCAATTATATTGTTTTCAATATTGAATAATTTTTTAATGTATTAATGGCCAACATGTGAGTTTTTCAAATTTTTGATGTTGCTATGGGTTCTTGCCATTTTAAATAAGTTGCCATTTACAATATTTGGTGCAATGTTTTCTATGTGTATGGTTGTGTTTAAGGTGTTTTTTATGGTTTCAAAAGAAAAAATCTTCAAATATATGATTGAGTTTATGACTAATATTTTAATCATAAAGGACTAAAATGACTAATAGCCCTAAAGTCATTACAAACAAATCATTGAGGACAATAGTTGTTTAGGACATGATGTGGCACATTTCATTCATTAGTCATAAAAGACATATGTGAAATCATTAATCATAGTTTAATCATTGTGTACTTGTTTTGTATTATTACAAATTATAATAATTGATATTATCATTATTTAAATCATAAGATATATTTTTATTTTCATTATTTTTAATTTCATTTATTTTTTATCTTATCAATTGTTGACACATGTCACCACCCAAGCTAGGTTAAAAACTAGTTAAATGGCTAAGTAGACCACGTAATCTACCTAAGTAGTCTAATTAAATATGGAATATTTGGTCAATATTCCATTGTTGACCGCATCAATGTCATTTGTGAAGTTTGATCCTTAGACCCCAAGGATGGAATTGAACTCCTTTACCACCAAGCCACCCCATTTGTTGTGTAAACAATCTAGTGTTTATTTAAACCTTACTTCATTTAAACATTACACACAACTTCAAATTTGATGATTTGTATCTTATTGATAAATGCCCAAATGAAAAAATAAAAACTTATTCATAAATTTCCTTCAGTAATGTACAAAAATTATTGTGTGTGTGTGTGTGTGTGTAAAAATGTGAATTATTTCAAAAGAAAAAAATTGAATTTTGTTATTGAATAATATTTCAATGACCATTTTTTTTAAAAAAAATTCAAACACATGATTTGTGGGTAGTACAAAAATGAATAAAATATTTTTTTCATATTTTAAACCTTCATTTGATTTATGAATTTATATTATACAAAATTTCTTCCAATATATCATAATTTTATTAATGACTTTTAATTTAGACATATGAGTCCATAAAATTTATCCACATAAAATATTTTTAAATGCATCATATATAGATTATAATGTCTATATATATATAATTCTAAAAATTTTATTCATATTAAATTTTGAATAATTTTCTGAAATTATAAATTATATATTTACCACATCTTACATTTCTATTTTATTTTAAATTTATGATATAAAAAAAATTAGTATACCATTTTTAAGTAGTAAAATTTATTTCAATGTGTAATAATTAATTTATTCATATAAAATATTTTTATATGCATCATATATTAAATATTTTTTTTAATTAATTTTTTAATATTACTCATATGTATAATATTAATTAAAATTGGTTCCCTACATGTCGTAATTCCTTATGTGTGAACTTATATTGATAATCATTTTTGAATCATTGTAAAATAATTTTATGATCACATTATGTATGGAATGACACATCATTTTGTCATCAATCATGGATTCCATATGTATGAAAACTTGTAATGAAAAAACGACATCATCCTCCTTATTATCACATCATTGTCTACTGGTCAAATGCATCACTAATATATGATTACAACTTTTTACACATAGGATTTGAAGTAATATCCTATTACTATAATTAATTACTAATCATTTAGGACATTTAATCGTTGATTTCTTAGTTGCAAAGGACAAGATTTTTTCTAATGTTTGGAGTAGACCACTCTATGGGTGAAAGATGTTTCAATTTCAAACTTCTATTGAATGCAAGAGAAAATTGTACAAATGTAGTTTTGAAAAGAAGCTTATGGTATGTGTTGCATAACAATTCCAACCCTTACTTTAAATGGTCCTCTACCATTTTGATAAATTTTGATGTTTGGCTTGAATTTTTTTTATTGGTGGCAAGTGATTTAGGCAATGGAAAGGGGAGATCTTTGTTGTAGGCTACATAAGCAATGTAAGTACATGTTGACATGGGAACATTTATGCTAGTGTAGAATTGGTCAGCTAGCTTATGCATTGTAAATCTAGTTTTGAATTCATTTTCAAAAGTCAAACTTGATGACATGGTGTGTAATGGCAATTCTATTAATCTACCCAACATTGTAACAAACATACATGGTGCAAAACTTGCCAATTGTGTACACACTTTTTTAGCAACATGTCCACCACCATCATCTCCTAAGGTATATATAGTCATTTATCTCGTCAAATTATCTTTTTTGACATAATAAATAAAGGTGGATGCATGAAAATGAAATGAGTAGGGAAGGTGGATTTGCTAAAAATGGATATGGAACAAGGTAGCTGCAATTGAGATGTGTGTGTGGTAGGGCACTTTAAATAAGAGGGTGGGTGCAAAAGACTCATTTCACTTGTATGTTGTGCTTTGGATTTAAGACACAAGTCTCCACCTCTTGGATTTATGTAGGGTTAACAAAGTAACTTCAATGGTTCTATTTGTTTGTTTGTTGTTTTTTTATTATTATTAAAGTTATGAACAATTATGCTTGACAATAGGAAGATGCTTATAAGTAGGAAATATTGGATAGGGGGAGAAGAATTGAAGAAAAACACACCCACTTGAATAGACAACACCATGCAAGTTCTCACCACACAACTATGAACATACACTCTTCAAAATAGCCACGTCTAGAGAAAAAATTCTCTGTGTAACCAACTAGATCTACCTACCCAAAAAAAAAACTCCACCCTTACATACCACTACACATATATTGTAACCATCCACCCTACTTGAAGAATATGAAAACAAAAACATTGATGGCAATGTTGATGCATATAGAGCATCAAGGATGACATCTTTGAATAATCATCAAAGCAATCAATTTGACTTATAAAAAAAACAAAACTCGTCAAGTGGATTGATTGATTGGAGAGGGTGATTGCTTATACAAATGTTTCTATTTTGTGTTCACAAATTTCACCATTAGATAGGTGAAGTGTTCAATATTTTCATCACTTCTACTTGGACATTTTAGAATTTTTCATTTTATGATTTTCTGGATTATTACTGTGGGCTGAAAGCTCAAAGTCGGTTCCGTCGGCTTGAAACTAAGGCCCAAGCAACAGAACTTTCAGATAGAGGTGGCTAATGCATGGTGTTGTTTCGACATTGAGTTCTTTGGCCAGCTCATGAAAAAGGAATCCTTGCAAAATGAAGACCCAACTTCAACTTCTTGGGTTCAGCCTAAGAATTGTATCATTGAAATATTTCTAAATCTTAGCAAATTGGATGGAAGCCATCTCAAAAGCTTTAGAGAAAAGGGTAAGTTACAGGAAGGAGGAGGATATGTGGAACATGGTGCGCTTCTTTTTGGCTCGAAGTGAAAGTCAGGGGGTTAATATTGGCTGTTTTTCAACATGATTAATATGACTGAATTGGGCCGCCTTGCCGATTCTGCAGGCAGCCCATTCTACTGCACTCCTCCCATTGCTCCCTCAACTTTTTTCCAAATACTTCCCGGACCTGAAGTCAGGGCCTGGGCAGGGTTCAGCTGATATTTACTCCTAGCTCGCCAGTAAGCCTCACCAGGCCTGGCCACTGGGTCTTTAGGAGCCAGAATCAGTGAAACCCTGGCCACATTACATGCTCTTGTGGCCCGCCTTTGTTGGGCTGTTTGCTTGCCTGGACTTCGGTCCTTGCCCCTTGTTTCCTTTTCTCTCCCTTTCTTGGGTGCTTTCTTTCTATTAAGTTTGGCAGGGTTTCATCAAATACATTTCAATATGGAGCTCAAGTTGGAGTAGTAAGAAGTCACCATGAGTAGGCTAAATTGGGCCAGAGATTGTATATATTTAGCTAATGGGTTGATTAATGGGCATGAAATGAGAGTCTGGCATCATGATCACAATCAGGGCAAGAGTACACTGCCTGTTACCTGAAGGAGCAAGCGACATACTGTGAACGGGGTGCTTCATGTGATTCTATGAGTGATTCATGTGTGACTCCTATTTTTCTGCTGCAAAGTACTCAGAGCAATTTCTTAGTGTAATTGGAGGGCATCCTTAATTACTTCCTCAAAAAGGAGGAGGCACCTTACAAGTGGCCTCATGTACAACTCCCGCACTTGCACCAAGTCTCCCATAACTCCTATCACTTCAGGATCTGTTTAGGTCATCATAGTGTTCACCTTGTGCTTTACGATGAGTAAGGCCCAAGGGTGCGAAACATTCCCCAAATGTGGGGCCCAATGTGGATATGGCCTTGTCCTAGGCCCTTGATTTGTTGCAGGAATGCCCCTAGGGCCCACCCTGGGGCCTCACATTACTCGTAATGTACTGTTACTAGCAAAGGAGTAGGCCTCTGTTTGCCTTGCCTACCAAGGCAAGGACATTGTGTTTAGATTCATTATAGAGTATAGTAGCTTAAGGGATTTTGGCCCCTAGGTAATAATAATAGATCTATTTTTATATGAGGATTTTTGAAAGATGATATTTGGGCTTGTGTTGAAACTTGAGATTAGTTATAGAGTTATGATATCTTTAATGATTTTGGTTTCTTTTAGAGGACTTTTTTGAAGATTATATTCTTACATGGTGAAATAGTTAAATTTCTATAATTCTTCTTTTGCCTTAAGATACTTTTTAATGTAAATGGCTAGGCCACAGTGTGATACACCCCTTGTTACCTTAGGTACCTTCTCACACATAATGGACATGTTTCAGTTCTTGTTCCTTCCATTTGCAAAAGGTCCTTCTGGCAATTGTCCCAATCTCTGATTATAAATTTAGGCATATCACTCTGAGGAAGGCTTCTTCCCTTGGCACTCACTGTATAGTTGGGCTAGAGAACTTAGGCTCATTCTAAGGCCTTTGCTCATCCACCCTCAAACATAGTGAGGACCTTGGGAAGAAGGTACCTTCTTAGGTACCTTCTCACACATAATGGACATGTTTCAGTTCTTGTTCCTTCCATTTGCAAAAGGCCCTTCTGGCAATTGTCCCAATCTCTGATTATAAATTTAGGCATATCACTCCGAGGAAGGCTTCTTCCCTTGGCACTCACTGTATGGTTGGGCTGAAGAACTTAGGCCTCCTTCTAAGGCCCTTGCTTATCCCCCCTCAAACATAGTGAGGGCCTTGGGAAGAAGACTTCCCTAAGACATAAACAGCCCCACCATTTGTTTTAGTTGAAGGAACTGACAACTGAGGTTGTGTGTCTGTGCTTTACTCACAACCTCCACCTTTTTCAGAGGTTCTTTAATAGTGTACGCATCATTATGTCAACTGCAGTCAACAATGATGGTAGCTTTCGAGTTTCTCTCATTGCTGCACCGTGGCCATTTTGAGATAAGTAAAAAAACTATGTACACTTTTGATACATGTATGATTGCCGCTGCAGTGCAGTGCAGGACAATTTATTTGTGTTTCAATATATAATCAATCAGAAGAGCTAAACCCTAAACCAGATCCAGCATGTGAAGGAGAGTAATGGGTCTATCTATTAAGGAAGTGCTTTTTGAATTTCAAAACAAACAAAACAAAAGTCAGTAATAATTAATTGATGGGTCAGTGACTTGTAGTTTCAGATAGTCAGTTTGGAGATTTAATTTCTGTTGGGTGCAACGTTTATGAAATTACAAGATGATGAAAATTGTGTTTTCCGTCCAAATGGAAAGAACAGGGGGATTACAGATCCTCTAGGGCACACTTTCAAGTTCTGGTGTTGATGCTGGAGAAAGCAATTTGCACATCATGACAGGAAGATTGAGTGCTCAATGTATTTGGGTTACAAGGTTTTGTCTGCTCTGCAACAGAGAATGCGAAACAAAAGCAGAGAAAAAAAGACCAAAACCACAAGAGTACAATCTATTGCTTTATTGGTTTTCAGGTCAATTCACAACATGCAGTAGAGATGCAAATTGCCTCTATTTTTCCCTCACAAGAAAGAACTTAGTTTATCACCTTGAAATTACAAATGTTTTTGCAATTGAAGTGATGGCTCAAAGAAGGAAAAAGATTGCCATAAAATAAAGCTTCAAGTCCCTAACAACTACTTGTTTCTTCCCCACATGTAAAATCATACAATGCAGTACCGAATTTTCGGGCCACATCCCAGCGTGACCTCAGAATCAGGCACTCCCTTCCTAATGCAAATTATCCAAGAAAGATCTGGAAAATGGTGAGTAAAATAAAGTCTTCTGCAATCTCTCAGATGGAATTTTCTGAGGTTTACAAAGCAACATATTGCTCTTGGGGTCAGTTGTTGCAAGTAAAACTCTGGTGCAGGGACGATTTCCAAACTTTACTATTTGCTTCACTAAAGCCAATGACAAGACACAATTGTCGACACAGGTTTTTGCAAATTGAAACCAACCACAAGACATGATTGTTGACATCGGCTTTTGCAAATTGAAACCAACTAGAATACGCAATTGCTGTAGGTTTTTAGCTGATTGAAGCCAACCACAAGACATAGTTGTCAACATAGGTTTTCGCAGATTGAAAGTAACCGCTTTCATCAATCAAGGAAAGCCAGCCACAAGACATGATCAGGATCACTTGGTGCCATGATCAAAGCATGAGAGGACCAGCATCATTGGTCATCACACCGACCATGGAGGCTGGTCGAGCAGAGAAGCTAGTAGCCTTGGCATAGAAAGTGGCATCATTGGAGTTGACACCTGAGGGAGTGAAGTAAGCACCATTGATGAAAATGTCGCCGGCACTTCGCCAGTTCCATGACTCCCAATCAGCTATACTCTTGGTTCCATCGTCCTCCAGGCGCTTTGTCACCTCCTTGAAGGGAGCTCCACTTGGTGCAATGTAGTAGTTTCCCTCGCTGTTGATGGTCGGATTCTCACTTCCACCAACTGCATAAGTCCCCCATGAGTAGTAGTAATTGTTCACCACATGGAAATACCCAAATCGACATCTGCAAGTCCCATGCACCCCATTGACCAAAAGCTCAACACATCAGAAGCAATTGCAAAACGCCACACATCAGAAGAATCATTGCAAAGCACCACACATCAGAAGCAATTGCAAAGCACCATACATCAGAAGACACAAAGTGGCCAGGTACCCACAAAAAAGAAGAAGCAAGAACAAACAAGAACTCAACAGCAAAAGCAAATACAAGTTCAAAGACACACAGTGGGTGGGTCCTGAACAAGAAGAAGCAAGAACAGACACGAACTCAACAGCAAAAAGTGCAAGTTCAAGAAGACGGAAAAACAAACAAAGATCTCGACAGGAAAAAAAAGATGGCTCAATACCACAACCATCGCACTGCTCACAACAAACAAAAAAGCAAGAAAAAGAAGAAAGAAAGAAAGAAGAGATAAGAATGGAGGTACAAAGCAGCTCCTCCACACTTTACCTTGGCATGCGTTGGACGAGGTTGGCACCGAAATGGTTGAAGGCAACAGTGACCTCCATGTTTTTGTCGAAGGTATCCTGAGGATGAGCGCCAAGGAGCATAACCTTGTCATGGTTAGTGAAGTAGTTGTTGGAGATGGTGATGGCGGTGGAGCCTTCAATGACATCAGTGAGACCGTCAGCGCAGTTAGCGAAGTAGTTGTGATCGATCCAGATATTATTGGATCCGAAGACGTTGATGCCATCTCCGTCTGTGGTTCCTCTGTTCCCGACATGCTCCGGAGTGCTGCGTATCGTGGCAGGTCCCGTAGAAACGCAATCGTGAATGTGGATCCCGTGCACGATGATGTTGGAAACGAACTGGATCGTCAAGCAAGCACGTCCTGCTATGTGTACGTTCGCGCCTCTTCCGTCCAAGGTCTTGAAACTGTTCATGATCAGCTCCTCTTGCAGCTCGATCAGCATGTCTTGCTGGAAGATGATCCACAGCGGCTCGTCTTGTATGGCGCCCCACCGCAGTGTCCCTGGAGTTGGGTTCACGACGTCGTCGTCGCTGTTGTCTGTAACGACGTAGATTTGTCCGTTCTGTCCTCCTACTGCGTTTCTCCCGAATCCGATTGCGCAATCTGCCAGGCTCTGTCTGTGGCTCGCCCAGTCTGGGTCGCACCGCCAGCAGTCGTCGATTGGGTTGCCAGTTCCACAGCCCGCCAACACTCGCCTGGTGTAGTTTGTGCTCACGCCCATCACACTACAATGCAGCAGCAGCAACCCATCATACCCGCATTGCACAGTTTAGTACCGCACAAACTTCTCTCTCTCCTCCTTCTTCAGAGATGCTAGGGAAAAACAAGCTGTACTTCGCACCCACTTCTGGCGAGCTCAATCTCTTGCAAAATGTACAGCAGTTATGATCATGCTAAGAAGCTGAGACCCATTTGATCCAGTTCCTCTCACAGTCTTCTTCTTCCTCTTCTCCAGCTGCTTCATGTCATCTATTTGAGACGAAGAAGAAGAAGAAGGCAAGAGAACTCTCTCGGACTGAGAGCGTTATTCTGTGGTTATCATTTAAGTTCAGGGGACTAAGAGAGAGAGAGAGCTGATCAAAGAGCTTGCGGGCGAGCTAGCTGCAGGGACGTGCCAAGAGAGAATGGGAGCAGATAGAGAGGAAGATGAATTGCGTGATCAATGGGGCGACCTCAAACACGACAACAACGCCAATGTCATGGTACCTGTCGTCGGCAGCAGCAGTAAGCTGAACTGTGTTCTTGGCATTGGCAAGGGCATGTCCTGCTGCTCGTGAGTCCTCCACTTGGGTGGTGCCTGGGAGATTATGCTCCGAGAGTTTCACAACAGAAGGAGCAGTACCCATATGTCTCACTGCTCCGCATTGTGAAGCTGCCACAGCAATGAGAAAGAGGACCACGACTGCTTGCTGCTGCCATGCTGATGATGATATGCACGCCATTTTGGTTGCCCACCCCTCGCCACTCGCCTCTCCTCTCCTCGAGACGCAGCAGCTCACAAAACACTACTGCAATGCTTGAAAACAAGCAAGCATTTCAAACAAAGAGAGAACGACTGCAAAGAGAGTGGAGCTGCGATTCCAAGGAAAACAAAAATACAAAAACTACAACACAAAAACACACACAACAGACGGCAGCCAAAGACTGCAATCGAAGGAAAGAGACTGGAGCTGGGGTCCTAAGGAAAGCTCGAGTCTGGACTGTGGGGGGGGGGGGAAAAAAAAACAACAAGCCCACTTAGCCCAGCGTGCGCTTTGATTGAGCTCTCCAGTGTTTTGAGTTTGAGAGTCTCCCCTCTCCCAGGCCCCCTCCACCCCAGAGACTGCAACTGAAACCTGAGTTGAAAGGCAGTGGGTTTACAGAAAGGATATATAGGTAGGTGCTTACCCAATTTGCCAAACAGCACTCCCAAAAGTGAAGGTGCAGTGAAAAATAACTGAGAAGTACTTTTAGTACTTACCCCATTATCCATAACAATTATAAAATTTGTGTCTTGCAATCAAAGGCTTTTCTCTTTTGTTTTAGGGTGTTGGGTGTTGGGCCATTCTTTTTGTTTTGGGCACAGTCCAGTTAGAGGTACCCAGGACTACTACTTCAGGGTCTAAGATATTTTAGTTCAAAGTCAGAGTTTCTGAAACCCATCCCAAAACCATGAAGAGAGGGAGAGAGCACCAATGACACGCCTTTCTAAGGGGACTCTCAAGGGACTCTCAAGTGGGTTGAATCTCACCTGTCTAAAAGTTGAGGTTAGCTTTAGGTTACAAGATAAATATGAATGTGAAGCTAACCAAGTGTATGGCTTGCTATTGCAGGTAGTTTAAGTTTTTAGCGAGGAACATGGTCGGTAGTGTGAGTGTGGAGGTGCCAAGATGAATCTGGGTGTTACCCAAGAGCCAAAATTTCGCATGTAGGGTAGAATCACCCATCATCAAACACATATTTATATTGAACAATTTTTAATATTTTCTTCATTCCTGAACCAAATTGAATGATTTTTGAGTAATTGGACTGACGAACTGGAGGGCTCCAAATGTTTTTTGAGTGACAGAAGTAAAGGAGCAACGCAGGAAACACAAGAGTATGAGTGATAGGGTAGAAAGGCCAGTCATAGTATACTTAACGTAGGGTTTCTTGTCATTTTTGCAAGAAAGCCCATTGTTTATGGTGTCCAAAGAATAGATGGAGCCCTTCTCTTTGGGCATCTATCACAAAATAGATAAATCAGCCAAAATGGATTAGAGGCAAGAAACTTCCGATCCTTCGAAGTAGGAGGGTCATTTTTACAAAAATTTCTCGATCAAATACCTCATAGCTTATTTTCGAACCCATCAAAAAATCTTTAAATATTACTATGTTACCTTTAGAGTTACAAGATGATTTGCAAAGCTTTGAGATGGCGATTTCGAAGCAGTTTAAATTGCTCAATTTGAACATAAAATAAGAAAGTTATGCATTGATGAAATAGGAGGGATCAAAATGAAACAAAGTCATATTTTACAATTCGAAAAAACAAATTTTCTTCATTGCTCTTTTTTGGCTGCTCCTTTGGCTTTGCATTTCAAAGATGATTTGTAAAGCTTGAGAAGGCACTCTTATAACATTTTAAATGGCTCAAAATGGAGAAGATTTGAGAAAGATCTGCCAAAATGTTGGGTGATAAACTAATGTTCAGTGATGGGCCAGTTTACCTTCCTATGCTTCACAAATTTTGAAAAAATAACTCTAGAGTGCTTACTCACCGGCCTATCTATCCTAAATGTCTTATTCCTTGCCCAAGAGACTCTACCGAAAGGTGAGCGAAAAGGTGGGTTTCGCTCTCTAACTGGAACAGTTCCAGTTAGAGCAATATACGTAGATATGAGTGAGTCTCGGGTTTCCACCAAGAGACCCTGAAGAAGCCCAGGTGTACCCTCTAACTAGGACTGTTCCAGGAATGAATGAATCTGGTGGCAGCAGACACAAGGGAATTGATGTGAAGAAAGTGGTGGCTGAAGTACCGACTGAAAAAAGCTTTTGATTTTCATTTTATTTTTGTTGGGTTATGAGTGAATTTAGGAGTTCTCTCTTATGCTTAAATTGCAAGGAAAATAGAAGAAGGAAAGGTGAAGAAAGAAGTAATAAGTTATGGGGGCTTTGAACTTACCTCTCCACCTCATCCTGCAGTGGGTAGTTTTGGAAAGGGCACTGCCAACCTTCTGGGAGGGTGTGCGTGTGATGGTTAATTTTGTTTTTGGCCCTTCATTTCATAGAGTATCTCAAGATTTCACCCTTTGTTTGACCTAAAAACAATTTCCTTGGACACTTCAGTGATGAGGAAGCACAAAACATTAGTATTGTAAAATGAAAGAAATGGAGATTCACACTTGATAAATCTCAAACAATGAAATCAGTTGGCAATGAATATAGCAAATGCCAAAAATTGTTCTGATATATGTTGCCCTCTTTCACTCCACATTGTATCCAACTTCAAATGAAATCATAGATGAAGACTCTCTTCATGGTATTTATGTTTGAACAATCTTGTATCAGAAATCATTCTACTTGTTTGGATTGCAAGTAAGTATTGGATATAAAGGCAAAAATAGGCTCCTAATTTTTTTCAGAAATGCTTCAAAACCAAATGTTTTTAAAATCCAAAATATTGTTCTCCAAAATCATACCAGAGGTTCTCTCAAACCGAGATAAACCTCCAAAACAAACTAAAAACCAAAACCAAAGGCTCGTTTCAAAATCAAGAATTGAACAACCCTGGAAATTATCATGCGGAATCAAACAATTAACTCAATTATAGGATTCAACTTTAACATGTAGACACATTAACAGCTAGCATGACAATACGGTTTTGAATTTTTTAAAAAGAAAGAGAACCCACGAACTGAATAAATGGCAATGGGATGCCCGATTTAAGGAACCCCATAATAAGCAAAATGGAGAGTTTCAGTTGTCACCTTGACTTTGAGGTCCAAGTGAAATCATGTGGACAGTTGGTTAATAAATTTGACTGTTTCGAATGGGTTTGTTTTTTTGGTTTGGGTGTTGTTTCACTATTCTTTTCACAGGTGCTTCCCTCCATTATTACAATCTTTACAAAAAGTATATGATTTTTGGCAGGCCAATAAGCCTTGGCTCATGACACATGTGTGAGGTAAACCATGTGTTTATCCACTTCATGGTAAACTATATCTGATATGTAACTGTAGTTTGACATTCATGTCAGCCATCATGATGACATGAAATGCCATTAAAAAAAAATTCCTTGGGACAAGAACACAGTGATGTTTCAAATTTAGAACAAAAAAAAAAGTTAAAACTGGGCCCAGGCCCAGACGTTCTTTTGAAATTTTCAAACCAGACAACAACACTGGATCAGACCTAGATTCAGAACCTCATGTGACAAACCTCATGCAAGGTTTATAATTACAGAAAAAAAAAAAAAAACAAGTCTAAAAATGGTTAAATGGGTGAAGAGAGTTTTCCCGAGCCTGACTCCCCAGACTCATTATAATGTCCCAAAAAAACATTACAATGTCAGAGTCAATGTCATACCTTCTGTTTTATCTGTTGTAAGTCATGGAGTGCACTTGTTGCTCTTGGAATAGCACTTCATGGCTTTGTTATGAAAAAGAGAACCAAAAAATTGTCATTTACAAAAAACTTATCAAAATTGTCCCCCAAAAATAAATAAATAAATAAAAAGACACTCTTGGCTTCTGACAAGATGCATAGGCTAGTGGTTGACAGGATTAATAATAAGATTCTTGTAAACAAAAACTGAACATAGCCAGTCTGCTTGTCTGCTTATACATAATGCTATGTTATATTGAAAAAATTGCATGCCTCTAGTGCTGAGTCACACCATCCGTGCAAAGTACCACGATACAATAGGACCACCTCTAGTCCAAAGGACCACGATACAACTTGGTTCTGTACCACGATAAGACTAGGGTTTCACAACCTGCAGTTTATATTCGTTTTGTCAACCTGTGACTATCGACCAGCAACCATCACTTATTTGTATGAGCAACTCACACAGCTTGAGCAGCAAACCTGTTCACCTTGAAGGATCACAAGATCCTGTCTAGTATACAGACAATCCTCAACTGTCCATGATCCCCTCCCCCAACTTCGCTCTAATGCACAGGGCCCACTTATGGATTGATCAATAAACAACATGTTTCAGGTTTGGGGTGGTTGATACATGCATGGGTCTGGTGAAGCTAAACTCTACACCTAATCCATCCATCATCTCCACAGCTGATACCCTAGTAGCATGCCTGGTGCAACATTTTGCTTGGGTGCTTTTCTATTCTTCTTTTTTATTTTCCCATATTTTGTTCTTTTCTGGGTCCTACCTAGTGGTTGCTTGTCTTGTCTCTCATGGAACCTGAACTGATTTTTCCCCAATCAGTGACAGCAGATACAAGAGGTTCTGATTGTTTGCAAGTTCAGAAGAGAGGGGGTGACAGGAGAGGGTGAACCAGCACCCACTATGGGACCTTTACCTTTTTGAATGAGGCCTCTTGATGGCCAGATTAAGCCCAAAGAATGTTAGATTTGGACTCAGAGAACCCGATTTAGTCTAATTGTGTGAAATAATTTAAATGGATTTTGGGGTTTTTAGTTTTTTTTACTACGGTATCCAGTGTAGGTCCTGGTTCACCCAAGGGGTGGGGGTTCAAAGGTTGATTATTCTTGCATAAAAATTGATTATTTTGAGAAGTAATAATCCTAATGTCCACTTGGCCATATCTAACTGGACCAATTATTGAATCACCAACTCATTCAAAGCTCACCTTATGAACACCTTTTCGTTGCAGAGAGTGAAGGGACTTTACTATAATTGAGAGGGTTTGGTTTAATATCTCTATCCTTTAGGCACCACTCTGACTACCCAAAACAAAACATTTGAGTTGTAATAATCAACAAAATAATCATGAAATAAGCACCAAAACATAATTAGGGTTTTCAAAGTTTCACCTTTGATGAACATGTAATGGAGAGCATAATCCAACCTTAAATCATGGATGATATGAACAGCATTAATCAACATTTGACACACACCTCGCCCCCCAATCTTATGCTTGTGAAAAAGATAGGGATCACTTAGGTATAAGTAGGATGGCCTTGCATGCAAGTTTCTAGCACCTAATTGATAGTTGGATTGAGTTGCATTCAACATTGATTTTTATTTCTTTAGTAATCTCTTTTTTTATGAGGAACTTAATGATGATGATTTGTTGCTCTTTCTTTCTTCTCACCTCCAGCACTAAAATTAAACCCAGTTATTAGAGTCTTTTCTAGGACTACCCCCAAAGCAGCAGTCTAGGTCTTGACTGTTGACTCAGAGAGGTAGTTACTTAAACTAAGGTTCCAAGCACATGGGTTGCCAGTAGGTAAACTAGCCATAGCCCTTAATGCTTTGTATTCCAGTAATGCTATTTGGTTTCCATCTTATAATCTGAAGGGCACCACCACGTGGGGTGCATGAGAGACTCAATTATAGAAGGTTGTTGATCGGGGGGGGGGGGGGGGGGGGGAGGGGGAAGATGCAAAAATTCTGACGCGATGTTATAAGAGCCACATTCAAAAAAAACACACAAACACCCCCCCCCCCCCCACCCCGCCACCCTACCCCACCACCAAC
>Ga0116227_10009383_pt1 | contig 17807 bp, 14 predicted proteins | sample S1TSphgellanicum_FD_89693 | JGI IMG/M metagenome (GOLD analysis project Ga0116227, IMG submission 89693) | Host-associated microbial communities from peat moss isolated from Minnesota, USA - S1T2_Fb - Sphagnum magellanicum MG | ecosystem: Host-associated > Plants > Peat moss > Unclassified... | reverse complement strand
CTTTTGTTTTTTTTTTTTTGTTTTTTTTTTTTTTTTTTTTTTTTTTTTTTTTTTTTTTTTTTTTTGTTTTTTTTTTTTTTTTTTTTGTCTTGTGTGATTTATTGCCACACCCACTGACGTTTTGATTTGACATTCTGGCCATGGCAGACATGAGAGGCAACTTGTGGTGGAGCTGCAGAGGATGTTGGATTCAATTGACATTCTGGCAATGGCAGAAAAATGAGCAACTTGCGGTGGTGGTGGAACTGCAGAGGATGTTGGATCTCTCTCTCTCTCTCTCTCTCTCTCCAGAGTGTAAGAAAATCTGCAACTGGTGATTTTGTTTTAATACTTTTTTTTTTGTCATAGTATGAAAAGGAGTTGGCGCATTCTCAAGTGATTCATTGGACAGTCCTCAAAAGATTTATTTTGTGCAGAGACTTGGTAGTGGTATCTCTCACCTGCACATGTGCCTGACGTGTGCATCTTTATGAAGACTGGTTACAAACCAGTGTTGGTCTGGAATATGTGTAGGTATGCTCCTGGGCTATCAATACTGGTAGCAAGGACCCTACCTGGACTGGTATGGCTTAAGGAAATACCCGCCTGATACCAGTACCAGCTTGGTAAGGACTAGGTACCTGAGGTGATATGTATATAATACCAGTTTTTACATCTTATATCGGTTTCAATACCCGGGATATATACCTGCCTCATGTGAGCCAAAAATCACTCTTGGACCCAATACCAGGACCAGCTGGTACCCTAGTCGTACCTTGGCAGCTTTGACACTAATAATATTACTCTGGGCTCCGCACTGCTGCACACTAGTAGCAATGGCAATGAAGTGATGAAAAAAAAGTAGTTCATTTTGTGAAAATTAAGTTTCCTTCAAATAAAAACATGAAAAATGGCATTGCATGGAATTCAAATTGAATTGAATTGAATTGAATTGAATTTAAACTCAATTGAAAAGAAATGCAGTGCAAATGGGTGCACAAGGTATTGAGAATATGCTCATCATTTTCATCATTTATGATTACGGTGGTGAGAAAAAAAAAGCTTTGCAAAGACATGAATATAAAAAGACACTTATATTCCATTCAGAGTACTTTTGAAATTTTTAGAAATGTTGGAGTTTTTACTAACAAAATTCCAAAACTCCAAATGTTTCCCATTTTCATTGGAATTAAAAGACATGTTTTTATGAAGTCCAAGAATCCGGAGCTTCTTGGGCAAACAGTGCAAATGTTGTGAACACTGGTGATCCAATGCCTAACCTCCTTGAGGGTTTTACAAAAGAGCTTTTTAAATCTGATGCACTGTTGCTGCAGCTCACCACAAGATTTATGAGTATGGAATTTCTCTCAACAACTCACCATCCTTTCTGAAGTGATTGATACTAGGGATGCATGCCAAGACTCCAAAAGAGGACTGTGGAAGGGACTTTGAATCCAAGGCACATGGCAACTCTGTTACCACAGAGAGCCTCACTACACTAGAACTACTGTTGTTTGTTCATGAGTGTACCTGGTAGCCTTGCTGTTGTGCATTGCCAGTTTTTCCTTGGTTGCTTCTGCATGTTAGAGATCAAAGAAATCCTGCACAAAATCTCAACATCGTCATGACTAGTGGCAACTCGGTGGTGCTTGGGGCCAGCATGCCAGGACCCATTTGTCTCTGCAAAATGTAGCAGCATCATCAACAAGCACACAAATGGTGATGATTGCCAGCACCTATTTGTTTCAGCAAAATGCAGCAGCAGCATCAACCAACACAATGGTGATTGTGATGCCAGTACACACCCATTCGTTTCAACAACTGCAACATCAAACAAATAAAGGGGATTGTGATGGTGGGTCTCAGAAACAACAAAGTGGATCTTGGAGCCACAGGTTCCAGTGTGAAGCTTAGCAATAACTGCAGGCATTGCACTTTGCCATTGCACAAAGTACATAACAGAGAGTTCAAGAGGTCAAGGAAAAAGAATGCAAACTCGTCAGCAACAGCAGCAAAAACAGACCTCTACAAAATATTAGGGTTGCATAGGCAGAAGATTGATGATAATGTGTAGAAAATGCAAAAAGACAGAGAGATTGGTGAGAGAACTCACTCACAAGCAATGCAACAACAAAGAGCTTGTGGCTAAGGTTTAGGGTTTATGGTGCCTAATTCTTTCCCATCTGTTATGGAGCCTTCAAACAGGATCCTCAATTCAAACCTCATAAGATAACTCAAGCTCTTGTGCTATGGTCCAAATGCAATACACCTGAATGCAAAATAGGGAAACAACAAGCAATGCAGGTATAAGAGGCAATAATGAATGTATGTAGAGATGAGCACTAGCAATGGGGTATTGGGAAAAGGACCAAATAGGGCTTTTGTCATGGTTGTGAAATTAGGGAAAGTGGGAGATCTTGTTTTCATTAGATACCCAAATGATGTTAATTTAGTGATTAGGTCTCTCATTTGTTTTATTTTATTATTTTCCCTTATTAATTGTCGCTGGTAGTGTAGAGCCCAAGTTAATTAATTATTCGACAAATAGTGTGTCAAAGTTGCCAAGGTACTTTGATATATGTTCAAAAAGTCCATACCAAACCAACAAAATTACAAAAACCAATGTTTATTGGGCATGTAGGTATGTATGTGGTTTTAAATATACACTCACTCCATGTAAGTGTGAAGGAAATTTTTGAAACTTAGCATGAATTTAGATGAGGGTCCAAGGTCTAGGGACCCATGAATTCAAGCAATTTTATTTGGTTGAAAGCTTTAAATTGGTCCCAAGGCCTTCTTTAGATGAGGAACCAAGACCAAAAAGTGGCAAATTGAGGCTAAACCTAACATGGCACCTGTTTTGGAGGGAAAATCAATTGGTTTGGACCAAAAAACAGTGCTAAAAGGAGAGCTCCTGATTTGGAGAACCAAGAATCAGGCTAAGGACAAAGGTACACTCCAACTCAAGGATTCAATTTGCTTCAAATCAATCCAAATTGGTTCCTAGGAAATTGGACCCTAGACTGTCGTCTAAAGTGGGCCTTATTTACACTTTGTGTTAAGTGTAGACTTTTCGTCAACATGTGTGTGTGAGTGTAAATAACTAACCTTGGATGTGTGAGTATAAAACCATGTAAATACATTTTAATCCATGTAAAATTATGTAAGTGTAAATGATTTACATTTATTCACTGTGTAAATCAGTTGCAAATCCTTGTAAATTTTTTGAAAAAATAAAAATAAAATCATGCAAAAAATGTCATATAGGTGCCAATGAGCCAAAAAAAATGTTTATTGATGGGCCAATCAAAGTGGCCCATTGCCACAAAAGCGAAAAAAGGAGTCAACCATAACTAATTAAACTAACTAATATGAATCACGATAGGTGCCCAAGCTCTTGTAAAAGCTTAGGCCAAAAATGTTGATGAATAGCGTTAAGAATGGAAAATTCGACTCAAACAATGAGCTAGAGCAACATGCATACAAGATATTCCCTTACAACACCACAATTTGTTCCATACTCTTCATTCAAAAGTGTGAGTTTGTATTGTATATATGTGGGCAAAAAGGCCAACACTTCTACACTACCTTATTGATAGTAAAAGTTTTAGAAGTTTTTAATTTTTTGTGAAGGGTCAATCAAAGTGGCCCATTGCAAGAAAAACATTACACTTTAGGATATACTCACAACTAATCAATGTGGATTGTGAACATGTATAGTCATTAAGGGTATTGGATATATACATTTACCCCCATGCCATGTAAATGTAATTGAATTTTTTAACATTTTCCTCATGTAATTGTAAGTGTTAAAAGAATATTTACATGACAAGTAGGGCAAGTGTAAAAAAACAAATTTACATGGTAAGCATTGTGCCCATGGTTGTGCATTTACATTGACAAATTTGCAATGACAAGTTTTACACATAGGCATTTTATGTAATGAAAAATTGGGTTTTCATATATTTCGAAGTGTGCTTCTCAATCTCCATGTGAGCCTTTTGAAGCTTCAACATATTAACATGCTTGTGACATTTTTAAATGACAAAAGATGGACTAATATAAGTTGAAAGTAAATTAACATCTTGTCAAATTGGGGTCTAAACATAATAATACATATCCCAATAATGGGAACAACAATTTAGTTTTACATGCTTTGTTTTTTAAGATTAAATCAATGTTGAGAGTGTTTAAAATGTTTATACAACAATGGATGTTTTTTATATTGTTATTGAAACATGTGGAATGAATACAAAGTGTCCAAAAGCATTTTTTTTAAAAGTAATCCTCTTAAATTATCCTCTTAAATTTTTTTTCATCAAATGTGTTTTATTATATGACTCCTTTTTATAGTCCTTTGCAAAACTAACTCATGTCCAATGCATTGTTATTCACTTTTAGAGTTCCTAAATCAAAACTTAAAATTTCATCAAATGGATTTTTGGTTTGAATTCATTAAAATTCATATAAATAAAAAAAAAAAAAAAAACTTGCCATCACTTTAAATGGCAAAACATAAATATTTATCCAATTTTGAATTTTTTTCTTTACGGTCTAATGCCCTTTTTGGCTTGTTGGATTGTGATTCCTCTAACTTTTTTTTCCTTTCTAGGGGCTGTTTAACCTTATTCTAAAATGACTTCAAATAACATAATCATGAATAATAATTGAAATACATTTTTACGTTCTATGTTTCTATTTTGATAAAATTTTGACCCAAAAAAATTAAAAATCAATCTAACAAGTTCAAATGTTTTTTTGGGGAAGAAAAAAAAACCGCAAAGTCACCACATTATAAGGAAAAAGAATTTTAATTTTCCATATTTAGACATTAGATTCTAACATGCCATTAAAATACAACATGGTTCCTAAAATTGTCTATTTTCCTTTCTAACCTATAGCAAAATTTGGCTAAATGCTCTTGTAAATGATTACCCACCCACATACTTCACAAATTTGAAAATAAAAAATGAAAATTTTCTTACATCATAATAAAATGTGATAATCATTTTTCAAAAGTATTTTTTATCACACAAAAATTACAGATTTATAATCCATTACCTTTTATAATCAATCTAAATTTATCACTACTTATTAAGGAGTCACATAAGTGGACATGTTATTACATTTTTCATAAGCTCTATTGATGTCCTTTAGGTTTTAATTCACTCAACCTCATATTTCAAACAAACACGAGACCCATCAAAAGAATATCACACTTTAGGGTTGTAACATTGCCTGTAAAATTCACCGAAAAAAAACATATAATTGTGTTGATGGATAATAAGATTTTTAAAAAATAGCTCCAATGTGATTATGAAGACACTTCAAAAAATTTAATTGATAAATCAGCCATATAATTTGTTTTGGGTCATTCCTTGTCAACAAAAACTCGTTTGAATAAAATATGAAAACTACTATCATTTTCCCTTTTCATACATAATACTTGAGTTGTAATCAACATCTCTTTAGTGGATTGCTTGTTCATTTAAGTATTTAACAAATTTTTGACACTGCACTTTTTGCTATAATTTTTGCTTGCATTTCACAATTATCAAACCTCAATTTCATGGCTTTGGACAACATAAACTTTAGGTTGCTCCATCCATAAGCATGTCCTTCTATCATTGTTTCGAAATAAATTTTAACATTTATTAAATGAAAAATTTAATAATTTTCATCCATTGGTAAGGGTCTCGTTTGATTAGGTTGTTGTGATCACATATTTTGTGCCAATACTCACTTTCAATTACAACTTTTCTTCAACTATATTCATAGTCACCTCACATACCTACAAATCAAACATTGATTGAAATGTAAAGCTTTGAGAGCCACAAGTCAATTTGTGAATCACTAGAGACCTATCATTCTTCACTTTGGGAACATATGTTCCCTTTAAAGTTCCTAACAACATTATCACTTAATTTTACATTAAAAGTGTTCCAAAAATTTTCAAACGTTAACTTAAGTACACATTTCCAAAATAGTTGTGGTTGTCCAATGGAAATTTACAATTCATGAAATAGGGCATCATGAAAGATCTTAAGCACTTTCCATTATCTTGCTATCATCACCATATTTCATATGCAATTGGGACAACAACAAGCTAATGGAAAGTGATCCTAATATTGTGAGGTTTGATTTGTTACCCGTTTAACTAATAGTGTGAAAATATCAACATAATTAAGCTTCAACCACTCCTCAACTTGGGTTATACATCTACCTTCCTGGGTTAAAAAGGTTTTGGCTATTACTTTGGTAAACTTGATCTAATTTTTTAAATGTTTTGTTCTACATCTTGGTTAGGAGGACCTTCAAATTGTTGTCACATGTGGTATATGGTCGTTTAGGTTTACATCAAGTATCATTTTCAATGTTGAAAGGATCAAATTGGTCTTAACATGGGGTTGCGTTTGTTGGCATCTCATGATGCCTAATGATGAACTCATTTTTTATAGTTAAAATGTATAGCAATATATCCATCATCAAGTTTGTTAATTTTGCAATAACATTTTATAAAGTTGGTCAACATGAAGTTCAATTAAAATCATCTATGTGAATGATATCAATTTATCATAATGTACATCATGATGGATGATAACAATCAGACATTAGATGATATATCAAGATGTTTTAATCATGTCATCATATCTCCAATAAACAAACATTTTAGAGAATTTGGTTAGAGTTTGTTCTTGTATTGGAGGGAAAATTGGATAATCATTATGTGTTTGAACATGTGTGCATGAGCCAAATCAAATTTTTTACCATACTATGAGTAATGTGAATTGGCATTTTGAGTTGGCTACTATAGGTAATTGGATTATGAAGACGTCATCATGTTTAAAACTTCATTGTAAAAACAAGTAGGTACTGAGGTGCCTAGAAAGATCTCTTTTGCCTTGTCAAACATGGTTGGATTTTTCCTTTTAGATTCCCCATTATGTTGTGGTGTATTCTTTTGTGTAACTTGACATGGATTTTAAAATAGTAATAGAAGTCAATGAAAGACTTTGACATATATTTTTCCCTAGGTCAATTCTTTTTATAATGCATTTTATTACCACCTTAATTATCAACAATGTTTTTGAGGTTTTTAAATCCAAAGTAGTTTATGACCTAATGCATTTTACAACATTTTACTTTAGTTGTAATCCATTTCTAGAAAATAGATTACAAGGTCTATCACTATTAAAAAATGTGTCCTTTACACTTTTAGCAGTGTGATTAAAATGATTAATGTGACTAAGTTACTTGTTTGAAATGACTTTTAAAGAGGGTAAATTTTGTCCATTTTGCCCCCCTCAAAATTGATATGTCCCATATGATTAAGTTGATTCCTTTTTTAGTCAAATCAAACACTGTTATTTACATGTGGCCTGTGTGGTGCCTACTTGTTGTAGGTGTATATAATATATGAATTAAAATAAGTGATTGCAAATGCAATGTGAGTTGTGACTTGTCACATTTGCTACATTAAAATCATTTCTAATCCTACTTAGGAAATTTGGTGTGCCCTTAGGTCAACTTCAACATCATGTATCTAATTAGTAGGTAGGTAGGTGATAGGTACGTGAATAGGTAAGTTGGGGGTTGTTATTATGTAGGTTGGCAATTAGGTAAAAGGTTGATAAAAATGTTTGAGGTTAATAATAGGTAGTTACTAGGTAAGTAAATAGGTAAATAAATTGGAAGGTAATGAACAAGTTGTAGATAGATAAATACATAGATTTGTCAAAATATTGAACATCTATCAATTTGCAATTGATCTATCTATTACCTATTTTCCTATTTACCTACATAAATTTAATGTCAAAAATATAAAATAAACATGTTCATAATAATATGTTGACAAAAGTTAATACATTTAAAAATGCATATTGCATTAGTTAAAGATTTTGTTTTCTTTATGGGGGTGAGGGGTTCAACTTTTCATACTTGCAACCTATAAAATGAATAACCTAATTAAGGTAAATAGGCTAGGATATGCTAGGTCGTAGGCTAACTATTCATATCTACTTACTATTTATAATAAATTTAATTTAAATCTATGATAATTAATTTAAAAATTCTAGTCATTATTTATGTTACTTATTAATCAAATCAACTAGCACTTATTAGTTTTCAATCGAAACAAACATGATAAAATGATTAATTGTCAATCAAAACAAATAGATGTGACACAATTGACACAACTAGACATTCCATCATGTTTATTTTGCTTATCATAAACGTCTAGTCAATTTTTTATTATAATGACAACTTGTTTGGGTGTCTTTTTTTTATTAAAATCCAACCATAAAAGACAGTAAATAAGACATGATATCTAATAATGCATGAACAATTACAAAAAAATGAAAAATACATTGCAGTTAAATATGTAAGGGAGCACAAAATTACAACCTCATTGTTGTCATGTAAAGTTTTTCTAAAGGTGCCAAGTAGGTTTGAAATGTAGTATCATAGTAATTTTGAAATTTTCATTAAAAAAAAACATTGAACAAAATATTTGTCATTTTCTTTCACAAAACTTTGGTCTTTGAAGAACATAAAATTGAAAATTTCTATATATCTAAAAATATATAATTTGTGTTGAAACCACCAAGGTATTACGATAATCATTCAAACATACATTTAATCTTTTTTTGAAATTTGTTTTTCCTAATAATTGTGAAACTATGTTGGAGATCCTTGGAACAAAATTTTGTACAATATCATGCAAAATTAGTGTTAAAATCTTGCAAAAAACTACTTTTTGGATTTTTTTGGAAAAATATTAAGGACCATGAAACTTTTTAGCATACTTTATCATGTTTGGACCTTGAAATATTTTAATTCACAAATTTCATTGATTAGTGGAAACTAAGGTACCTAAGTTGTGTGTTATTCATTTATGAAAAAATGAAGTCTAATAAATTTAAAATGCTCATGCTAGGTAATAAAATTATATAAATGTAAACAAAAATGATAATAGATTAAGTAAACCAAAAGGGTAGTAAATCAACAACATTGTTCGTGACAAGACATGGAATTATAATTGATTTATAGCAAGTTGAGATGTAGCAAGCCAAGTTCTAGCAAGTCAATTTTCCAACAAGCTAATAACCCACCAACTGAATAGTGCTTGAAACAACTATACTCAATTATATTTTTTATTAGTAGTTTTAATCATTGTGCAAAAGTGTGAGTAGTAGAGATGATGACTCTTTGGGGGGTTCATTTTTGAAGATGAAACATGTAGAGTTCCAATTGTGTAACAATTTCCTTATAATACTTAATTTTGAATGAATCTTTGTATGTTGGTGTGTGTGTTGTTCTTGCTAACTCTTGAGAATAAAGAAATGTGAAATTGTGTATGTGAGACGGAAGATAAAACATTCCTAGAATCAAAATGCAAAATTATTTGAATAGAAGAATACAAAGACATTGTAATTTGAGTAATTGAGAAAGGTGTTGCATTCTTTCTTGGATGTCAATGACTTAAATGAAGTTGAGCAACATGAGGAAAAAATAAAATTCTATTCAATCATGTTGTGGCATTTAAATTGATGAGAAAAAAATAAGAACCTAAGGATTTATAATTTGTAAGTAATAAACTTATAGAAAAGTATAGCTAACATTTGACAACTATGTTAAGGATTGTTATTTCCTTGAGGAAAGTGCAAAGTTCATGATGCCAATTAGTGATGAGTTGGATAAAAAAAGTTTATGAATATGATTTGAGGTTTTGTAGTTTACATGATTTAGTTTGAATCACACCAAATGAGGAGGATTACCATGATAAACATTAGATGAAAAAAACATCACATTAAAAAAGAAGACCCATGCGTTGAAGCATTGACTTTGGATTAAGTGATGCAAATATTAAATTATCCTAATATTTTCTCTTGTCTAATAATCCAACAAAATAATTAATCCCAGGTCGTGAATGTTAAATGGTTGGTGCAAAAAGATTGTTGTGGGAGCCTTCCAAAGGATAAATTCCAAGTGAAAAGGAGATCTAGTGAGATTAGACCTATGAAAAATTGAAGGAACTCATTTCAATAGACAATGCTACCAAATTGATTTGATTCAATTGTTGGTTTGGATGGATTTGGCTTGACTTCTGCAAATATTGCAAGATTTTGCATTGGACAAGATTGTTGGAATTGGTTTGAGAATTGGTTTCGAATCTTTAAGTGATGCCCTTTAAATGTGTTGGTCTCAAGTTTCAACCCAAACCAATTTGCCTTTTCCAAACCAATTTGTTTCAATTCGTTGATGTGACTATTTGTTGTGATAACATTTTTATAGTTCACAAAACACTATCCAAGAAGATGATCATATCTTTTTTCCTAATTACAAATTGTGGTCACTCGTCACTCAAGCGCCATGCTCATGCATTAACGCTAACTTGTTGAGTGATGACAAATTGCTTTTATTAATCTGTGATTTGATTGATCAAGCGATTTATTATACAATCCCAAATAGATGAACAAGCTTAATTTGTTATAGGGAGCCGAGACAATGTTATGTTAGATAGTTATTGTAATGGTAATTTGGAAAAAACAATAATAGAATGGTTTTTGCACACTTGGATAATTAGATAGTTTCCAAGTCATGTTTGAGTCATGTAATTTTTTTTTCCTATTGATGATAAACATGTTGCAAAATTATGTTCAACATTTTATGTATACCAAAATGCAACAAAAAAGAAGAGAAAAGAGTGTAAAAAAGAAATCATAAAAAGACAATCACTTTGTGTATATAGAAGCAATCATACACATGCACATATATACAATATGTGTGTGTGTGTGTGTGTGTGTGTGTGAGTGTGTGTGTGTGCGTGTGTGTGCGCATGCACGTATACAAAAGGTAAAAGCACATATAGGGTGATTATGTTTTCAACTACTAGGTTTTGGTCGCCAATTTTCACCAGCATAGATAGCCTTGGGCCCAAGTTCCTCTTCAATTCTCAATAACTGCTCAATAACAAAATCACCGAAAGAGTTGAAAATAAGAGTTAGAGTTGATATCCACATGGTTTCAATTTTAATGTGTTCATTATATTTTGATGCAACTCATAGTCACATGTAAACAAACTTATGCAAAAACAGTCAATGGGAGGGGGAAGAGAGGTGACACCACTCACTTGATTGTATTTAGCTAGACGCTCACTTCGGCATGGTGCCCCAGTTTTGATTTGGCCTGTGGCAAGTCCAACAGCCAAGTCGGCGATGAAAGAATCTTCAGTTTCACCACTCCGATGCGATGCCATCACACCCCAATTCGCCTTCTTTGACATGTTCACTGCTTCAATGGACTCAGTCACAGTCCCTATTTGATTCACCTGCTCACGAGCTTCAATTGTTGTGTTTGTTTGTTTTGTTTGTTAACTTTGAAAGCTTTCTCACATTCAACAATTGGGAAGTTTGGAAATATCTAATAAACTGAAATATGTGAATGGTAAAGTCCTACATTATTAATCTCAGTTTATCTTTAAAATAGAAAATTTAATCAAATTTACACTAGATTTTTTTTTAAATTTAAAATTCCCAAATTATTTATCCCAAAAATGACAAAATTTGACTGAAGGAAAAGACACTAGTACCAAAGTTGTTTACACTTCCATACCTTGAGCAAAAGTGCATTGCAAGTCTTGGTTTCAATTGCCTTTGCAACACGCTTGGGATTAGTTACAAGGAGATCATCTCCTACTACCTACATCCCACATGCAAAGTATTACAACATTAGAACTCATAATTTGTCAAAAGACCAAAAGCTTATCCGCAAATGCCGAATGCAACACGCTTGGGATTAGTTACAAGGAGACCATCTCCTAATACCTACATCCCTCAAGCAAAGTATTACAACATTGCAATTCATAATTTGTCACTAGACCAAAATTTTATCTGCAAATGCCTAATGCAGTTTACTTATGAAAATTAGATGAAAAAATGTACATAGGGTTGAAGGCTTGAAATTTCCAAACATGTACATTTGAATCTCTTGTTTTTTTTAACATGGTGAATTAATTGATGCCTGCCCAAAGAATATACAAATGACTGCCTGTTTGGAAATTCATATTCAGTAACATTTAACAGAGTGGAATGCCTTGATTTTCTTGTGGCAAATTTTTTCTATTTTGCAAAAACAAAATTGAGAAAAAAAAACCTTGAAAGTACTTGTTTTGCCAGTGTAAAATGTGTTTTTATTAGCACCAGTTTGTCACTTTGGGAAATTATAAAGAGAAAAAGGAAACACTGCTACAACCTACTTGACAAATGTTGAGGTCAGTCAATTTCTTCGTGTGGTCCCAGTCATCTTGCTCAAATGGATCCTCAATTGAAATAATAGGGTAATCTTTTTTGCACACAAAGTATATTTTCATTAACACATTTAATTTGAAAACCTTGAATTTTTTTTTACTTTAGTTTGGAGATTTTCTTTTGGTGGAACAGGCCTGTCACCTAGAAAGAATAAACTGCAAACCATCCTCATGTGAAAATCTTAACCATGATCATGAGAAAATCATCAAATGTAAATTGATATGGAAAACAAGTCGACCCACCTTTACAAAATGATTTGTACATTTCGATCATCTCATCGCCAGTTTTGACTTCTGCCCCTGAGTTGTTGGGTGTTTTAAAGTCCAGATCATACTTTTTATCAGCTGTTCCGAGTTTCACAGTGTTAGTATATTTGTTTTCAAATGTAAAAAGCACTTGGAGAAATTTCTTAATTTATTTGGAAGGCACCTTACACACAGTAACAATGGCTCCTAAAAAACAAGAGGTACAGTATGCCTTTTACATGTACTAAGTAGTGTAAAAGGGCTATCAGAGGTTCATAGTGCCTCTCACTCCTACTGCCTCATGATCTACATATATTTCGCCTCATGCTTTGTGGTCAGTAAGGCCCACAGGTTGAGGACATCCCCACAATGCAGGGCTCGACTTGGCTACCCTCTTGTCCTAAGCCCCTTATTATTTCAGGAATGCCCCCACCATGGGGTCTTAATCTACGCTTGCACACCTTATGTACTTGCGGATTTCACAAGCATGAATATAAATGTAATTATGAACATATAAAATCTAAATACATATGTAATGTGAGCTGAGTCCTGTTTGTTAGGAAGGAAGGAGTCAAATAATATGCACAAATTGACAAAAATTTCTATGATTTTGTTTTTACTTGTAATGACAATGTGAGACATATTATATATATCAAGAGTAATGAATTAGTGATCCTACCTGTGTAGAATTCACTTGCTGCAACGTCCATGCCAATCTTGATCTTGCCAGTGTAACCAGCTTTCTCAATGGCTTCTTTAACAAGGTCCAAGCCCTCCTTGTTACTGCACAAGAAAAAATATCAAAATTTGACACAAAAATAAGGAAGGATATGAAAGAGGTGCACATCAGGTTTAAAGCGAAAAAAAATAGTGCAAAGGATTTCCAGCTATTAGAACACAAGCTCTAAATCAATGGTTTGCTTCAGATGCAGTTTTAGCAAATCTTTGGTGATACATGGAGATTCTACAGATTAAAAGGTCTATCCAGCTTTTGTTTTACAAAATCCTGTTGATAATAAGAATAGGCAGTAGAAAAGAGAAGACCTTGAAATGTTTGGTGCAAATCCACCTTCATCCCCTACATTGCATGCATCAATGCCATACTTTCCCTTGATCACTATCTGTACAGTTACATCCCATCATCCTGGTTTATTCACCCACCCACTCACAAAAGACATACAAATATACCATTTTTTTACATATATATGACAAGAACCTGAAAACACATGAAATCATTTGTGGAATCATTTAGATTCAAGTTTACTACCAACATCTTATGCGCAGGGCAAGGACCAAGAACATGGCCTTCTGGCACTGAGTACCTGGCATAAATTCCCAGAACTGGCCTGTTCAAAGGTCCTTACTCACCATAAAATCTGGTAGAATTTGACTTTAAAAATGGACTGCTGTGATTGAATTTCAAAGGAGAGGAGGCACCTTCCGCATGTAAGGTGCCTCCTCTATTGAGGCAGAAACTTTATCCACCCTCCAAATACACTGGAAATGTTTTTACCAGTTTTGTACTGATGTACCCATAGCCTTCCATTGAAGTTTAATTACCAATATATGTTGACTATTGACATCTTATGGATGCACAATAGTTTTCCAGTGAAGTTTACCAACAACAAATAATTTACGGCATCAGGATAATTTAGATTGAAGTTTTCTACCAACATCTATAAAGTACATACACACATTCAAAAGAGGTAGAGGACAAGCAACCTTCAAGTTGTGATAAACTTCCGCACCCATTTGTAGAGCCTCAGCAAATGTGGCAGCACCGGTGGGTAGAATCATAAATTCCTGAGAAACAAAAAAAATGATGCAGGGCTTCAACAAGGAGACAAGTTCCTGCACAAATGATCAAGTGCAGGACACAGCCCTAGGGTGGTGGCATTCCCAGAGTAATGGGCCTAGGATGAGACGATAGCCTTCCATGGATGTATTATCAGAACAAGGGGCATAAGATGAAGTTGCGTGTTTCCCAGAATAAGGGGCCTAGGATGACATGGTAGCCAAGTGCTAGGTAAAGCCCCAGGGTGGGGCATTACCAGAATAAGGGACTTAGAACGAGGAGGCAGTAGCCAAGTAGTGCTTTACAATAGTCGTAGACAAGACATCTAGACGCACATACCTGCATGGCAAGTTTGTTGCCAGCATGACTACCACCATTGATGATGTTGAATGCAGGTACTGGTAACACCAGCTTTGTGTTTCCTGACAACTCTGCTATGTGTTGATAGAGTGGAATCTGCCATGATCATCCCCGCACACCATTCATGCATTCTACTCAATTCACTCACTGTTTGCAGTGGAAATCAAACACTCTAAGATTGATCATCAAGAAGCAAGCAAGCAACAAGCAGCAGCAGCTGTCTCATAAGAGAGATCATACAAATTGGAATCTAGATTTGATCAAGGAGATGAAAAGGAAGACTGATGAGGAAGAAGCAGTATCTGAAGAAGAAGAAGCAGAAGCAGAGAGATGAACAAGGATAGATGGGCGGTGGTAGAAAACAAGCAGCAGCAGCAACTGAGAGTCTGATGATATACAATTGCAATCGAAGAAAGTCTAGCAGTTGGAGAATTAGGCAGAGGAAAATGATTAGCAGTCATACCCCCTTCTCAGACGCTCCTGCTTTGCACGCTGCCATTGACACAGCCAAAATCGCATTTGCGCCAAGATTTCCCTGACCAAAGGACATATGTGTACAGATTTTGTACAGTTTTGTCAGATCATGTGATGCCAAGTCTTAGACTTGAATTATAATTCAAACAATTTTCAGGAGGAGTGAGTGAGTCTGAAATTTATTTTTGCTGCTGCGATGGATTGTTGTTGGTTGTTGTGTAAAGAAATTGTTGTAGTTGGGTAAAGAAATGGAAATGTTGATTGCAGACCTTGTTATCAGTCTTGTCCAATTCCAGCATCACTTTGTCGATCTTGGCTTGTTGCGTTGGATCCATGCCGATCAAAGCTGGTGCAATTTTGTCGTTTACATTTGCCACTGCTTTTAGCACACCTTTTCCCATATAAAATGCTTTGTCGCCGTCCCGCAACTCCACCGCTTCGTGTCTGCAGCCGCCAATCGCCAAAACAAGCACACAGTCACACACAGCTAGAAACAAATCACTCGCGCCTTGCTTGCTGCGACAGAAACAAGAATTCAATGAAGAAGACGAAGAGGGAGAAGAAGAAGAAGTTTTCAAGAGGAAGACGATGAAGAAGAAGAACAAGAGGTTGTCAAGAAGAAGACGATGAAGAAGAAGAACAAGAGGTTTACAAGTCTTAGATATGGCTAGAAAGATTTGCTCATTGAGCTTTGCTTACATTCCTGTGGAAGCACCACTGGGAACGGCAGAGCGAAACATGCCCTTGCTGGTGTACAGATCCACCTCCACAGTGGGATTTCCACGACTGTCCACAATTTGTCGAGCCTTCATCTTGGTTATGACTCCGGGAACAGCTCTTTTCAATTGATCGGACTGAAGTCAAGCAACAATTCACCAACACAACACAACACGAGTCACAAGCAAACAAGCAATCCATCACGCAGTTCTTGAACACGATCTTCTTCTTCTTTTTCTTCTTCTTCTTCTTCGCCTGCTTTAGCAAATCTCTCTCTAGTAGCAAGCAAGCAAAACTCTCTCTCAGAATTGGAATGCACAAAGTTCAAGGAAAACTGGCAAAACATAGATGGCAAGAAGAGTACATACAATGAAAATCACAGGATCCGGGCTTTTCGCTCGAACTGCAGCATTGACAGCATCTTCAATGCGCATGGAAAGCTTATGCTTCTCCAAGTACTCCTGGACCGACATGTTATCCGTGATTGCAGATCCGAGAAGTTCAATGTACTTCCTTTTCGTCCTCCTCCTTTTCTTCTTCTTCTTCCTCTTCCTCCTGGTCTCCTCCTGCTGCTGCTCCGCTTCCTCCTCCTCCTCCTCCTCCTCCTCCTCCTCTCTGGATAGACTAATAATGCTCAGCACAATACAGTCTCCTAATAATTCCTCCTCTCTGAAACAATGCAGTCCTCCCCGCCTCAATTGCTCAAATCCAGAATCTGAATCTGATCACCAAACGCAATGAAGCAAAACTACGCAACCGGGCCAATGCACACACATACAGAAGAAGAAGAAGACCACCACCAGAGATCAGAACTTCTTCTTTCGTTCTTTCGTTCTTTCGTTCTTTGGTTCGTTCGTTCGTTCTTCTTCTTCTTCTTCTTCTTCCAGCGCCTGGAGGGATGAGATTTCAGTTGGAGAAGCTTGAAAATCGAGTTCAAATTCAACCGCAGCAGTAGCAGGTGATGGACTGAAATCAAAGCATGCGCTTTCGAGAGGTGATGACTCGCGTGAAATGGGATTCGCGAAAGGTGGCGGTTGTTTGTGTGTGTGTGTGCTTGCAACAGCGCCGAGAGCGAGCTCCAAGGGTCGCACCCCTCTTGTGCTCGCCAGCAGCAGCCCCTAAGCCCAAAGCCCGCAATGTAGGACGACGGGAAAGGTCTGGGCCCCTGGGATCAGGGCCTTTAGTGTAGGTCCGATGGCCTAGGGATCTAGGTTTAGGATCCAACTAGGGGGGTCAGGGACTTAGAGTTAGGTCCGATGGGTTTAGGGCCCAATGACAAAGATGGTCAGGGCTGCTGGGTTAAGGCTCTAGGGTTAGGATCCCTTTAGGGACAAGCACTTTTGGGACACCCTATGTAGGAGGCCCAATAGCAAAGCACTATGTTAATATAAGGGCCCAATAGCAAAAGATGGTCATGGCCTCTTGCATTAGGGCCCCTAGTAGGGTTTCCAATAAGGGTTGCTAGGGTTAGGAACGATTGGGATTCCAATAACTAGGAAAAAGAAAACATGAGATGGATGGACAAGCACTATTGGCACTCAAACACCCCATTCAAGAGGCCCTATAGCAAATCACAATGTAGAGTAAAATGCCCAATGACAAAGACGGTTAGGGCTTATGGGGTTAGGGCCCCTAGGTTAGGACCCCTTGGGTTTTTTTAATAATCAAAGAACAAGGGACAAACACTATTGGGATTCAAACACTAATTTAGGAAGCCCAATAGCAAAACACAATGTAAGGCAAAAGGTGCAAGGACAAAGAAGGTCAAGGTTTCTAGGGTTAGGACCCCTAGGGTTCAAAGATGTTGGGATTTCAATAGTGAGGACCGATGTTGGGGGGGGGGGGGGGTTTTTTAAAAGTAAGTAGTTTGGTATGAGGTTGGAGAAATTTTAAGGTTTTGGGAAAAGATTTTAATTTATTTAAATTTAT
>Ga0116227_10009382_pt1 | contig 17808 bp, 13 predicted proteins | sample S1TSphgellanicum_FD_89693 | JGI IMG/M metagenome (GOLD analysis project Ga0116227, IMG submission 89693) | Host-associated microbial communities from peat moss isolated from Minnesota, USA - S1T2_Fb - Sphagnum magellanicum MG | ecosystem: Host-associated > Plants > Peat moss > Unclassified... | reverse complement strand
CGGGAGGATAACCGTCAAAAGCAACCTGGTGGAGGCAATCACCACAAAAATGAAAATAGCTACTCTAATTTAGATTTTGATAATGTAATTACCAACGAAGGCGTTTTAGAAATTATGCCAGATGGTTATGGCTTCTTAAGATCGGCTGACTATAATTACCTCACCTCTCCTGATGATATTTATGTATCACAATCACAAATTAAACTTTTTGGATTAAAAACAGGAGATACCGTTAAAGGAAGTATCCGTCCGCCTAAAGAAGGTGAAAAATATTTTCCATTGGTGCGTGTAGAAACCATTAATGGACGCACACCTGCCGATGTACGTGACCGCGTTCCTTTTGATTACCTAACGCCTCTTTTCCCTACAGAAAGATTAAATTTATTTACGGACAATAGTAATTACTCAACCCGTATTATGGATTTATTTACCCCTATAGGTAAAGGTCAGCGTGGTTTAATTGTTGCACAGCCAAAAACGGGTAAAACCAATTTACTAAAAGAGGTGGCGAATGCAATTGCCAAAAATCACCCAGAAGTTTATTTAATTATTTTATTGATAGATGAACGTCCGGAAGAAGTTACTGATATGGCACGCAGCGTAAGAGCAGAAGTGATTGCTTCTACTTTTGATGAACCTGCTGAACGACATGTAAAAATTGCAAATATTGTTCTGGAAAAATCAAAACGATTAGTAGAAAGCGGGCATGATGTCGTGATTCTTTTAGATTCTATAACCCGTTTAGCAAGGGCTTACAATACAACTGCTCCTGCATCTGGAAAAATATTGTCTGGAGGTGTTGATGCCAATGCCCTACACAAGCCTAAGCGTTTTTTCGGTGCTGCCCGTAATATTGAAAACGGAGGCTCTTTAACCATATTAGCAACTGCCCTAACCGATACCGGTTCTAAAATGGATGAAGTTATTTTCGAGGAGTTTAAAGGTACTGGTAATATGGAGCTACAGTTAGATCGTAAGCTATCCAACAAACGTATTTTCCCTGCAATTGACATTACAGCATCTAGTACACGTAGAGATGATTTATTGCATGATAGAGATACCTTACAACGCGTTTGGATTTTACGCAACCATCTTGCAGATATGAACAGTCAGGAAGCCATGGAATTTGTGCAAGCGCAAATAAAAGGTACTAAAAGCAACGAAGAGTTTTTAATTTCGATGAACAGCTAAAAAGCTACAGTCATGAAGTTGTAAGCATAATTATGCTCACAGCTTCATCGGCTATTTCATGACTAATTTATATGAAAAAACACATTCCTAATGCAATTACTTGTGCAAATCTTTTTTCGGGTTGTATAGGTATTGTTTTTGCATTTAAAGGTGATCTGCAAACCGCAGCATATTTCGTTTTACTGTCAGGTATTTTCGATTTTTTTGACGGCATGGCAGCCAGATTGCTTCATGTAAAATCAGCTATAGGAAAAGAACTGGATTCACTGGCTGATATGATCAGCTTTGGCTTTTTGCCTGGAGTTGTTTTATTCCAGCTTTTAAAAACCAGTGATTACACCTCCGAATATTTACCTTATGTAGGTTTTTTAACCACCGTATTTTCAGCTTTAAGGCTTGCAAAATTTAATATTGACGAAAGGCAAACGCAAGATTTCATTGGTTTAAACACGCCTATGAATACTTTGTTTATTGTTTCATTGCCTTTTATTGCTGTTGATTATCCTGACGTTATAGGCTCAACACTACTGTTATTGGCCATAATAACCATGACCAGCTATCTATTGGTTAGCGAAATCAAGATATTTTCTTTAAAGTTTAGTGATTGGAGCTGGAAAAACAATAAGGTTAAATTTATATTTCTAATCCTATCGGCTATTTTAATCGGCATATTAAAATTTGCAGCTGTACCGTTTATACTTGTTCTGTATATCTTATTATCAATATTACATTTTAAAAGCCTAAATACAATTAAAGGATAACATATATAGAAAACCAACCTCACAACTTAAACAGAACAAAGGCCTTTAAACAGTTAATTTAAAGGCCTTTGTTATTTCAAAGATTTCTTAACCAATTTAACTACAGCTAAAAAGTGGTTGAGAAACATTACCCCAGCACAGCCAAACTTTCCTCAATTATTTTAATTTTAGCTTCAGCATCTGCTTTTTTATTGCGTTCATTGGCAATAATTTCTGGTTTTGCATTTTGAACAAAACGCTCATTGCTAAGTTTAGCATCAACAGTTTTTAAGAAGCCCTGTAGGTAAACCAAATCGGCATTTAAACGGATACGCTCTGCATCAACATCAATATTTTCTGTTAATGAAATAAAGAATTCATCTTTACCTGCCATAAAAGCTGTTGCACCCGCAATTTTATCATTTACAATTACAGCTTCAGAAACATTAGCGAGTTTGTAAATAATATTTAACCATTTTCCATAATCCAGAGTAGAATTGACTTTGATGTTTAAGGGCAAAGCCTCTTTAGGCGAAATTTGTTTCTGATTTCGAACATTTCTGATTTCGGCAATAACAGTTTTGATAACCTCTGCATCTTTCAGTAATTTCTCATCAATAGCACCACCTTTCGGGAATTCAGCAACGATACAACAGTCCATTTCTCCACGCTCTGCAAACAAATCATCATGCCACAGTTCTTCTGTTAAGAAAGGCATGTTTGGGTGCAATAATTTAATGATCTGCTCAAAAAATCCAACGGTTGCTTGATAACTTTCAGCATCAATTGGCTGTTGATATGCTGGCTTAACCATTTCTAAATACCAGGCACAGAAATCATCCCAAACCAGTTTATAGGTAGTGGTTAGAGCCTCTGATAAACGATATTGTTTAAAGTTAGCCTCAATTTCCACCAAAGCTTCATTAAAACGGCTTTCGAACCAAGAAATGGCCTGTTTATTTGGATTTTCTAATTTTTCATCAACTTCCCAGCCTTTAACCAAACGGAAAGCATTCCAAATTTTTGATGCGAAATTTCGCCCTTGTTCACAATAACTTTCATCAAACATCAAATCATTACCTGCAGGCGATGACATGAGCATCCCTACACGAACCGCATCGGCTCCATACTTTTCAATTAGTCCGATTGGATCAGGCGAATTGCCCAATGATTTAGACATCTTACGGCCTAATTTATCACGAACAATACCTGTTAAGTAAACATTGGTGAATGGCTTTTTACCCATAAACTCATGTCCAGCCATAATCATACGGGCCACCCAAAAGAATAAGATTTCAGGAGCCGTAACCAAATCATTTGTTGGATAATAGTAATTGATATCCTTATTATCGGGATTTTTAAATCCATCGAAAACAGAAATCGGCCACAACCATGAAGAAAACCAGGTGTCCATTACGTCATCATCCTGCCTTAAGAAAGGGGCTAATTGATTTTTAAACCCAGTCTTATCTGCATCCGAATAGGAACCATCTAAATGTTTCTTCTTCCAAAATTCTTCCAGTGCCTCATCCTGTGTTTTGGCAACAACCCAATTTCCTTTATCATCATACCAAGCCGGGATACGCTGTCCCCACCAAAGCTGACGAGAAATATTCCAATCTCGAACATTCTCCATCCAATAACGGTAGGTATTCTCAAATTTATTTGGAATCAGGTTTACATCACCATTCAAAACATCATCAAGAGCTGGCTGAGCCATCTCTTTCATCTTTACAAACCACTGCATAGAAAGCTTGGGTTCAATAACAGCGTCCGTTCTTTCAGAAAAACCAACCTGAGATTTATAATCTTCAATTTTATCCAAATGCCCCGCTTCTTCCAGCATTTTGGCAATTTTCTTGCGGGCAACAAACCGGTCCTCTCCTACCAAAATAACAGCTAGTTCATTTAAAGTTCCGTCGTCATTTAAAATATCAGTAACAGGCAAATTATGCTTAACACCAAGTTCATAATCATTCAAATCATGTGCTGGTGTAACTTTTAAACAGCCTGTACCAAACTCAATATCTACATACTCATCTTCAATAACGGGAATTTCATGATTAATCAAAGGCACAAAAACTTTTTTGCCTTTTAAATGTGTAAAACGTTCATCATTTGGATTAATACAGATTGCGGCATCGGCCATAATGGTTTCAGGCCTAGTAGTCGCTACAGTTAAATATTCAGGCTCGCTTTGTGTTTCTGTACCTGATACTTGATACCTGATGTAATATAACTTCTGATTTACTTCCTTACGGATAACTTCCTCGTCAGAAACAGCTGTTTTGCCAGCCGGATCCCAATTTACCATGCGGATACCACGGTAAATCCAGCCTTTTTTATATAAATGGATAAAGGAGTCAATAACAGCTTCAGAGAGGTCCTCTTCCATGGTAAAGCGTGTACGGTCCCAGTCGCAGCTCGCACCTAATTTTTTCAGTTGCTCTAAAATAATGCCACCGTACTTTTCTTTCCACTCCCAGGCATATTTCAAAAATTCTTCACGGGAAATGTCTTTTTTATGAATGCCCTGCTCCTTTAACATGGCCACAACTTTAGCTTCAGTAGCGATAGATGCATGATCGGTTCCTGGTACCCAGCAAGCATTCTTGCCCTGCATACGTGCCTTACGGATCAAAACATCCTGAATCGTATTATTCAGCATATGGCCCATGTGCAGCACCCCCGTAACATTTGGTGGCGGAATTACAATGGTGTAAGGCTCGCGTTCATCTGGCTCTGAGTGAAAAAACTTTTTGGATAGCCAATAGCTATACCATTTATCTTCGGTTTCTGCAGGATTGTAATGTGTGGATATGCTCATGAAAAATTCTTATAAAAGCCCAAAAATAGCTATTTAAGGTGAAACACGAAAGCACAAAGATAAAAGCTGAAAGTTAGGGTATATCATTTTCAATGCTAAGTAAACGGAATAAAAAGCGGCTGTTTTATTCAATTAGAAATAGAGGAATATTTACTGTTATAAATAGTATGGGATTATTTTATTTATATGCTGTAATAAGATTTTCCTTACTGACCAGAAAAAACATCATCCAAAAACAGTTCAAAACCCGGCAAAACAGAGGAAGTAATTTTTTCACTCAACGTAAATATCTTAGAAGGCTGAAATTTGCCCAGATCATTTAACGTATAAATTAGAATACTCTGATCGCTTTGGCTTACCACCCAATATTCTTTTACCCCAAACTCTTCATAAACCTGGTACTTATAAAGCAATTCCATTTTGGTATTGCCAGGAGATAAAATCTCAACAACTAGATCCGGGGCACCAATACAGCCACGGTCATCTAACTTATTTTTATCACAGATGATGCATATATCAGGTTGAAGCACAGTAAACACATCTTGATCATCCTTACTCCCTTTTGGAAAACGAACATCAAAGGGAGCCGAATAAACTTTACATGATTTACCAGATAAAAAAACACCTAATTTTAGGAAAATGTGGCCAGCAATTTCTTGATGTACCCTCGAGCATGCAGGACTCATTTTAAAGATTTTACCTTTAATCAGCTCTACCCGTTCATCAAAAAGCCAGTTCAAATAATTGGCATAGCTATATGTTAATGATGCATCTATATCATTAAATGACCTAACAGGTTCGCTATGTAAATCAGGATATGGAATTGGCTTTGGCACAAACAAATATACTAAAATAAATAGCAATTAAAACTTCATTTTTTGAATTCTAACTGCATTTAAGATGGCCAATAAAGCAACGCCAACATCTGCAAAAACAGCTTCCCACATAGTGGCAATGCCACCTGCACCTAAAGCGAGCACCAAAGCTTTTACTGCAAATGCCAGTACGATATTTTGGATAACTACTTTTTTTGTAGCCTTACCAATTTTAATTGCCATCGCTATTTTTGAAGGCTGATCGGTTTGAATCACCACATCGGCAGTTTCAATAGCAGCGTCACTTCCCATTGCACCCATTGCAATTCCAATATCGCTAATGGCTAAAACTGGTGTGTCATTAATGCCATCGCCAACAAAGGCAACTACTTTTGTCCGGTCTTTTTTAATTTCCTCCAGTTTAGCGACTTTATCTTCAGGCAACAAATCGCCAAAAAAGGAATCAATGCCCAAACTTGAAGCAACTTTTTCAACAATTGTTGTCTTATCGCCACTCAGCATCACAACTTGGCTTATCCCATTTTCATGCAGCTGTTTAATTGCATCCGCAGCATCCTCCTTCACTTCATCAGCAATCAGCACATAACCTACATAATTGTGATCAACAGCAAGCATTACAATACTTTCTTCTATACTTGCAATTTGCGCATCAAAATCAATGTTAAATTTCTCTAAAAGTTTAACATTTCCAGCTAAAACGTCTCTGCCGTTAACGGTTCCTTTTAAGCCCATCCCCGCTATTTCTTCAATATGCGTTGCGGTATGGATTTCTTTTTCGCCTGAAAATTCAACAATGGCTTTAGCTATTGGGTGCGTAGATTTAGCTTCAACAGCAGTTAGTAAATTTAAAAATTCGTTTTCATCAATTGTACTTACTACCTTTTGAACCTTAAAAACGCCCTTAGTTAAAGTGCCGGTCTTGTCCAGCACAACAGTATTCAGCTTGGTAATTAAATCTAAAAAATTAGAGCCTTTAAATAAAATTCCATTTGCTGATGCAGCACCAATTCCACCAAAATAACCCAATGGGATAGAAATAACTAAAGCACAAGGACAAGAAATAACTAAAAAAACGAGTGAACGGTAAAGCCAGGTTTGAAAATGATAATGATATCCTAGAATGAAAAAGGGAATAATCACTAAGGCCAAAGCCATAAAGAACACAATAGGTGTATAAATTTTAGCAAATTTGCGGATGAACAATTCTGTTTTGGCCTTTCTGGTCGTTGCATTTTGAACCATTTCCAAAATACGCGATAAAGCACTATCTGCAAAAACTTTCGTTACCTGTACCTCTATAACACGGTCTAAATTAAGCATCCCAGCTAAAACGGTATCTCCTTTAATAAAACTTTTCGGTTTACTTTCTCCGGTTAAAGCAGCTGTATTAAAACTGCTTTTATCTGACAGCAATTCTCCGTCTAAAGGATTTTTTTCGCCTGCTTTAATCTGTATTTTTTCGCCAACTTCTACCGCCTCAGGTGCCACAGCTTCATATTTGCCATTACGAAAAACATGTGCAACATCTGCCCTAACATCCAGTAAGGCTTTAATATTTCTTTTTGCCCTATTTACGGCAACCATTTGAAACAGTTCCCCAATGGTATAAAACAACATCACGGTTACCCCTTCTGGGTATTCGCCAATACAAAATGCGCCTATAGTTGCAATAGACATTAACGAAAATTCTGTAAAGAAATCTTTTGCCTTAAATGTTTCCCAAACCTCTTTGAGTACTGGAACACCAACAGGTAAATAGGCTAAAATGTACCAATAAGGCCTAATCAGTGCAAATACATCCAGCTTAATCAGATTATCAAAAACAACACCGACAATCAGCATGACAAAGGTTACCAAAGCGGGCAAATACGTTTTAAATTCAGAAGGGTCTCCTGAATGATCGTGATCATGGTCATGCCCTTCATCGGAATGACTATGCACCTTATGTTCATGTTCTGCATGAGTATGACTGCAGCAGCTATGCGCTGTATTATGTACTTGATCTAATGGGCTCATATTATAAAATCAAAATTAGGCAAAAAATTATTCTTTATTTCTAATCATTCTTGATAAGATATTATACTGACTTTACACAATAAATAGTGTTAAAAAATGTTAATACTGTATAAAAAGATTTAAAAAAATCATGAAATCGATAAAAACGTTGTTTTTCCCTGCTGAAATAATGAGGCGTCTTGGCTTAAGCAAGCTATATTACTGGTTTAATAGGTAATATTTATATTATTTTTTCTGTATTTAATATCTATTTCTTAATTTTCGAAGTTGTAACTAACTTATTTAAATAAGAAATGAATTACCAATATTTAAAAAACTACTTAGCAGTTTTGGGTATTGTGGCTACAGGTTTGTCTGTAAGTGCACAAGTCCCTAAAAAATTGATAGATCCGGCAAATATGGACCTGACGGTTAAGCCTGGCGACGATTTTTATACTTATGCCAGCGGCACATGGATTAAAAATAATCCTGTACCTGCCAAAGAAACCAGATGGGGCAGTTTTAATGCACTCAGAGACTTTAATATTAATGCAGTAAAAACCTTAGTTGAAGATGCCGCTGCCGATCAAACTGCACCGGCTGGTTCAGTAAAGCGAAGAGTTGGCGATTTTTACACGGCGGCAATGGACAGTGTAACCATCGAAAAACTAGGTTATACTCCAATTAAAGCGGATTTAGAAAGAATCAAACAAATAAAAAACATTCAGGGTGTTTTGGATCAGGTAGCCTACATGCGGGTTAATGCCATTGCAGGTGGTATGTTCGGTTTATTTGTAACGCAGGATAGAAAAAATGTAAATAAAAACATGGTTAACCTTGCTCAGGGAGGCACTACCCTACCTGACCGGGATTACTACCTAAAAGATGATGAGCGAAGCAAAAAAATTCGCGACGCTTATAACACCTATATGGTAACTCTTTTTAGTCTAATTGGAGAGCCACAGGCTGTTGCGCAACAAAAGGCTTCTACAGTGTTAAAAATAGAAACTGCACTGGCCGAGGCACAAATGAGCCGCTTAGAAATGCGTGACCCTTATAAAACCTATAATAAATTTACAGTTGCCGATTTTAATAAAACGACACCAGAAATTAATTGGTCTACCTATTTAAGTCAATTTAAAATTAGTGGTCAGGACACAGTTCTGGTTTCTTCTCCCAAATTCTTCACCGCTTTAAGTACAATGCTTACAAATGTTTCAGTTGCTGACTGGAAAACTTATTTAGAGTGGAATGTTCTAAAATCATCAGCAGGCAACTTAAGCGCACCATTTGTTAAAGCAACATTTGCATTTAATCAGGCACAAACAGGGCAAAAAGTTCAAACACCACGCTGGCAGCGCATGTCATCATTAACTGATGCAACTATAGGAGAATTGCTTGGGCAACTTTATGTAGCCAAATATTTTAAACCTGAAGCAAAGGCCCGTATGAACGAGCTTATTGCCAACCTAAGAAAAGCATTTGAAATCAGAATTAATGGACTTGAATGGATGAGTGCAGAAACTAAACAAAAAGCTTTAGAAAAATTACATGCATTTACACCTAAGGTAGGTTACCCTGATAAATGGAAAAATTATGATGGTTTAGTTATAAAAAATAATACTTATTTACAAAACCTACGCAATGCGGGTGTTTGGGGCTATAACGAAATGATTGATCAGCTTGGTAAGCCAGTAGACCGCACGCGCTTTGGCATGACTCCACCAACGGTGAATGCATATTACAGCCCTACAATGAATGAGATTGTTTTTCCAGCCGGCATATTACAGTTCCCGTTTTTTGATCCAAATGCGGATGACGCCGTAAACTATGGTGGCATTGGCGCAGTGATTGGCCATGAAATGAGCCATGGTTTTGATGATAGCGGAAGCCAGTATGATGCATCAGGTAATTTAAAAAATTGGTGGACAGCTGAAGACCGTAAAAAGTTTGATGCCAAAACTAAAGCACTGGGCGAACAATTTGATGCTTATACCGTATTGGATACAGTGCATGTAATTGGCAAATTAACAATGGGCGAAAATATTGGGGATTTGGGTGGTTTAAATGCCGCTTATACTGCCTTTAAAATGACCAAGCAAGGCCAAAGTAATGAAAAGATAGATGGGTTTACACCAGACCAACGGTTCTTTTTAGCATGGGCACAGGTATGGCGTGGCAATATCTTACCAGAAACAGCCGCTCAGCTGATCAAAACTGATCCGCACTCTCCTGGCGAATTTAGAACAATTGGCGCCCCTGTAAACATGGATGCCTGGTATAAAGCCTTTGATGTAAAACCTGGAGATAAGTTATATAAAAAACCAGAAGATAGAATTAGAATGTGGTAAACCTCAGGTATACTTAAAAATTGACCTTACATATGAGCGCCTCCGTATTACCAGGGGGCGCTCTAATTTTATAAATGAATTATCTATAAATTTGATTTATCATTCTATATTTGAAAAACATAAGTCCTTTTAAATGGTTAACGCAAAAACCTTCACCGTTCTGTTTCTAATATTTATTTCTTTCAGCACCTTTGCTCAAAATAAGATGCAAAGCGTTGATGAACTAATTAACAAAACCAATTCTGCATGGCCAATTGTTAAGAAGTGGATTGATTCGGCAAAAAATAAAATTGAAGTGCTTGACGTTGATTCGGCAAGTGCCAAAAATGCCCTTTATCAGGCTCAAGTTTCTACCTATTCTACACTTGGAGCCATTATTTATAATACCGGCGGGATTATGGTTGATCATGGATGGATCAGAATACTGGGTTCTGGCAATATGAAGCTAAACCGTACTGTTCCTGAATGGAATAAAGGAAAAACCATCACTGAATATGGAGAAAAGCCGGGCTATCTTTTAATTGCTGACGATGCCGTAGGTGGTTTCTTTGCCATTAATTATGGCGCACTTGGCAATGATGTTAAAAATGTATACTATTTAGCCCCAAACAGCTTAAACTGGGAATCATTAGGTGCTGGTTATGGAGAATTTATATTATTCTGTTTTGATGGTGACCTATCTAATTTTTATAAAGGGTTAAGGTGGTCAACATGGAATCAGTTTATTGCAAATTTAGATGGCAATAAAGTGTATAGTTTCAGACCCTATTTATGGGCAAAAGAAGGTACTGACATAGAACAATGTACTAGGAAACTGGTTTCTATAGAAGAACTTTATAAGTTTAATATAGAAAAACACATCGAATTAACCAGCAAAAAACAGGAGGATTAGATTGGATATACAGAGAAAGATCAACCAGATAAGAAATACCAGGATTTACATATTAAATTTAGTACAGGATTTAACGACTGAACAACTCAATCATGTCCCTATTGGCTTAAACAACAATATTATCTGGAACATAGCACACCTAACCGCTACCCAGCAAAACATGTGTTATATAAGATGTGGTTTAGATATTTCTATAGATAAAAAATATTTCAGTCCTTATTTAAGTGGAACCAAGCCCGACCAATCAATCAGCAAACAAGAAATTGATATCATTTTCGATCTTCTTACCAGCAGTTTAAATCAATTTGAAATCGATTATGCAAACCACATTTTTATTGATTTTGAACCATGGGACAAAAAATATGGCATCAAATTAAATTCTATAGAAGATGCTATAGACTTTGTACCTTTTCATGAAGGGATGCACCTTGGTTATATAATGGCCTTAAAAAAACTAATTAAAGGTACTTAGCCTGAAGTTTTTTAGGCAATTTAGCCAGCACTAATTTTCTTGAATCCGCCACCCTACTTTTTAATAGCTCATCAGTAAACACCTCAAGGCTATCCACCTGTATCCACTGCCCTTTAGCCATATGAGGGGCTTGCTGTATGCCATACTTTGCCGTTAATCTGTCAAAATCATCTGGATCACATTTAATAGAAAAACGGCTCCCTTCTTCTATGGCTATTATAACATATATTTTTTCTTCAATCATGAAACACAAATGATCCCATTTCATTCCTTCTGTTGTACCGGGAAGGCTTAAGCAATATGTCCTAAAAGTTTCAATATCCATTTGAGCAAAAATTAAAAGTAAAACCGGGCAGCTTGCTAAAAGACAATGCTAAATTAAAAACTTATTTTTGAAACATGAATATTATTACGCAAACAGCTGATGGTTCAAATACCCTTTACAACCAAACAATTGGTGAGCATTACCATAGTAAGCACGGTGCGCTTCAAGAAAGCAAACACGTGTTTATAAATGCAGGACTGAAGTTTTCAAGTGCTGAAAAATCAGAAATTTCCATTTTTGAAGTTGGTTTTGGAACTGGGTTAAACTTTATTTTAAGTTTTGAATACTGTACCCAAAATAATATAAAACTAAAATATACCAGTGTAGAAGCTTTTCCACTTGCCACCAAATTAATTGAACAAACAGGCTATGCTGATTATGTCGATACAGAAATATGGACTAGTTTTATAACAAATTATGAGCCTGCACTCAACGCAGTTCAAAAAATATCAAAAGACTGTACACTCGAAATACCGCATACAGCACTTGTTTCATTTCAAACAGAGCAAAAATTTGATTTAATTTATTTTGATGCCTTTTCTGTACAGCACCAACCAGAAATGTGGAGTGATGATTCTATCGCTTATACCTGCAGTTTCCTGAAACCTGGGGGGGTATTTGTAACTTATGCCATTACAGGCAAATTAAAACGGGCGCTTAAAGCCAATGGCTTTACGATTGAAAAACTTCCCGGTGCACCTGGAAAAAGAGAAATGCTCAGGGCTACAAAAAATATCAGATCAGTAAGTCAATAAATCTTACCTTTAAATAAACCAAACTTTGTTAGAAAACAGAAGAATTTTAATCAACTTTACAGCCGATCCTTCGGATGTAGAAAAAATTGTTCCATTTCCATTTAGGCCAAAAATATACAAAGGAAAAGCAATTGTTGGTATTTGCCTAATCCGCCTTAAAAACATTAAACCAAAGGGATTTCCTGATTTTATTGGCGTAAACTCCGAAAATGGAGCACATAGAATTGCGGTTGAATGGGATGAAAATGGCGAAACGAAAACAGGTGTTTATATTCCTCGCCGTGATACCTCATTAAAGTTAAATGCAATGCTTGGTGGACGACTATTCCCTGGCAAACATTACCAGGCAAAGTTTAATGTAAAAGAGGCAAACGGAAACTTCCATATCAGTTTTAAAAGTTCTGACCATACAGAAACTTTGATCGAAGCAAATGAAGCAGAAAAATTCAATCATAATTCCATCTTTGAAACATTAGAAACTGCTTCTAATTTTTTTAAAAATGGATCTTATGGTTACTCACCGCACAAAAACAGTTTTGATGGACTCCAGCTTAAAACGTACAAATGGGAAGTTAATCCACTTAAAGTATTAAAAGTAAGTTCAACCTTCTTCGAAAACCAACATATTTTTCCAAAAGGCTCAGTCGTTTTTGACAATGCACTATTAATGAAAAATATAGAACATGAATGGAAAAGTATAGCAAAGATTAAGAACGAACTTATTTTTTAAATAAAAGTAAATCCAAACCATAAACCATCATTCAATACCAGTCATAACATGAAAAGAATATATGTTTTAGCCATCATACTTTGTTTCGTAACAACACTACAGGCGCAAACCATCATTAATCGGGATACGGATATTGAAAAAATGGTAAAATCTGTAAATGCCGATTCATTAAAAGCCTATGTTGCGAAAATGGTTTCTTTTGGTACAAGAAATACATTAAGCGACCAAAAAAGTAAAACCAGAGGTATTGGGGCGGCCCGAAATTGGGTATTAAATCAATTCAACCAGTTTGCAAAAAACAGCAATGGCCGGTTAACAGCTTTTTTAGATACAATTACCCTACCTTCTGACGGAAAAAGAGTTGATAAACCTGTTTTACTTGGAAATGCAGTCGCTGTTTTAAAAGGGGCAGATGCAAATGATAAACGCATTTTTGTTGTAAGCGGGCATTTAGATAGCCGAGTAAGCAACGTAATGAACCGGGAAAGCGATGCGCCTGGTGCCAATGACGATGGAAGCGGTGTAGCAGGCGTAATAGAAGCTGCCAGAATTATGAGTCAGTATCCTTTTGCTGCAACCATAATTTTTGTTGCGGTAAGTGGTGAAGAACAATCTTTATTAGGTTCGGGCTTTATGGCAAATAAAGCCAAAAAAGAAAATTGGCATATTGAAGCCATGTTAAACAATGACATGATTGGCAATAACACAAGCAGTGGCACAAACCTAATAGACAATACACGTTTACGTGTTTTTAGTGAAGGTTTACCCAGTTTTGAATTGGAAAAAAATGCAAAAAGCATTAGGCAGTTTGGACTGGAAAATGATGGCAAGAGCAGGCAGCTTGCACGTTACGTTAAAGAAATTGGTGAGCGTTATGTAGATCAGCTAGAAATTAAGCTGATTTATAGAAACGATCGTTTTTTGCGGGGCGGTGACCATTCTCCTTTTGTAGAAAACGGTTTTACTGCAGTACGCATAACTGAGATGAATGAAAATTTCGATCATCAGCATCAAGACCTCAAAACAGAAAAAGGCATTAAATATGGAGATTTGATAGAGTTTATGGATTTTGAATACCTACGTAAAAACACAGCCGTAAACATTGCTGTCCTGGCAAATTTGGCCAAAGCTCCACAGCCACCTATTGATGTTAAAATTGATGTTAAAAGTTTAAGCAACTCCACTTATTTATATTGGCAGGCACCACCTATAAAACCTTTAAAAGGTTATTATGTTTTGATGCGCGAAACCAGCAGTTCGGTATGGCAACAAAAATTCTTTACCAATTCTACAGAAATTACTTTGCCCTACAGCAAGGACAATTATTTATTTGCCGTACAAAGTATAAGCAGTAGTGATAATGAAAGTTTACCTATAATACCAGAGATTAGCCGTTAAATAAGTTAAATTTGCATCATAAAAAAACTGAAATGAAGTTTAAACCACTAGCATTTATAATTAGTATAGCCATTACCTTAAGCATAGGTGCTTTAGGTGGCTGGGCAACGGCCACATCAGTTAAAACCTGGTACCCATTTTTAAATAAACCATCTTTTAATCCACCAAACTGGCTATTTGCTCCTGTATGGACCAGTATATATATTCTTTTGGGCATCTCCGCTTATTTGGTATGGGCCAGAAGAGTTCACATCATTCATTTTCCTAGAACTGTTGCCATATATTTCATTCAGTTAATTTTAAATTTAGGCTGGTCTTTTATATTTTTCTACTTACATGAAATTGGTTTTGCCTTTGCAGAAATTTTAATTCTGCTTGTATTTATTCTTCTAAAAGCCTACACTTTCTACAAAATAGATAAGTGGGCAGGCCTTCTTTTCATTCCGTATATTATTTGGGTAAGTTTTGCATCATTTTTAACCTATAACATTTTTATATTGAACTAAATTTTAAAAGAAAACCTTATTTTTAGAGTGTGTTAGCTTTTAAAAGATTTTTTTCGGCAATAATTATTTTGGCTTGCATGCATGCACAAGCTCAAAAAGTTGGCCTTGTTTTTAGTGGTGGCGGTGCCAAGGGTTTGGCACATATTGGTACCTTAAAAGCATTGGAGGAAAATCATATTCCAATTGATTATATTACAGGCACATCAATGGGGGGCATTGTAGGGGCCATGTACGCAGCTGGATATACACCTGCGCAGATAGAAAAAATTGCACTGAGCAATGATTTTCAAAACTGGGTAAATGGCAGGTATACCAGCGATTATACTTTTTTCTTTCAAAAAAACCCACCAACAGCATCCATGCTCACAGCTAAAGTATCAATAGATACTGGCTTTCATTTCAGTGTTCGTCCTAATTTAATTAATGATATTCCTTTAAATTTTGCCTTTTTAGAACTCTTTTCACAGGCATCAGCTGTTGCGAAGGATAATTTCGACAACTTGTTTGTACCTTATCGATGCATGGTAGCAGATGTTTTATCACAGAAGAGTATAACTGTGAGCCGTGGGAGCTTAGCAGAAGCCGTTAGGGCAACCATGACCGTACCCATTGTATACAGACCTATAAAGCTTGATGGCAAATACGTATTTGATGGCGGTATATATAATAATTTCCCTGCAGATATTATGCAGAAAGAATTCCATCCAGATTATATTATTGGCGCCAATGTGTCTTCAAAAACCTATAATGAATATCCTAAAAATGTTGACGACCGTTTATTAAACCGTTTCTTGGTTTTTATGTTCTTATCCAAGTCAGACTCAACAATGATCGGCAAAAACGGTGTTTATATACAACCAGATTTAACAGACTACAGCTCTACCAATTTTACGCCTGTTGAAGAACTAATTAAACAAGGCTACAATGCAACAATGGCCGAAATAGATAAAATTAAAGCATTAACAACTAGGCGTATAAGCGATGAGGAACTGGCAAAAAAAAGAGCTTCTTTTAACAATAAAAAACCTGAACTTATTTTCAGTAATTTAATTGTAACAGGCGTTAACAACCAACAAAAAAAATATGTAGAAAGGCTTTTTAAGAGCGATAAACCAACTTTCAACCTAAAAGACATTAAAAGGGGTTATTATAAGCTTGTGGCCGATGAAACCTTCGAAACCATTTATCCGAAAATTTATTATCAGCCTTTAACAGATAGCTATGATTTTGAAATTATTGCCCAGCCTAAAAAAAGTTTCAGGTTAGATCTTGGAGGCAACATTTCCAGCCGCCCAATTAGTAATGTTTTTTTAGGTGCACAGTACAATTTTTTAAACAGAAAGGCTTATAGCTTTGGAACCAGCTTTTATTCAGGCCGTTTTTATGAGTCAGTACAAATTAACGGCCGGGTAGACTACCCTACAGAACTTCCTTTATTTTTAGCTGCAGAACTGACCTATAACCATTGGAATTTTTATAATACAAGTCAGATTTTCATAGAAAACCCTCATCCTATATATATAGAACAGGCAGATAGGAAAATAGATTTAATGATGGGCATGCCTTTAAATTACAACACAAAAATTGTTTTGCATGCATCATTTATCAACAATAATGATCGGTATAGTCCAAACAGTACCTTTTCAATTGGTGATGTATTAGACCAAACTATTTTTAATGGATTTAGAAGTACACTAAGCATAGAAAAGAATTCCTTAAACCGAAAGCAGTACCCTAACCGTGGTCAAAGCTTTAGTTTAAGTACAAATTTTTATACTGGACGTGAAAATTATAATCCAGGCAATATTTTCAGACGGGATCCCGATCGCAGACAGGTTATAGCCGGTAGCCACTTAAGGCAATGGGTTAGTATAAAACTTACACAAGAAAATTATTTCCTGCATTTAAAAAATTATACCTTGGGCTATTTGATTGAAGGTGTAATATCCAACCAGCCCTTATTTCACAACTATTATTCAACTTTATTATTTGCTCCGGCATTTTATCCGTTGCAAGACAGCCGTTCTTTATTTTTAGATAAATTTAGAGCATCAACCTATGGCGCCGGGGGAATTAAAAATGTATTTAGCTTAAGGAAAAATTTAGATTTCCGTTTAGAAGGTTATTTATTTCTGCCTCATAAAGAATTTGAACAACTTAACCTCCAGGACGTAGATTACGCCAAAGCCATATCAAAAATAAGGTATGCGGGCACAGCTGGTTTAGTTTATAATACGCCACTCGGACCAGTAAGTTTGAGTTATAACTTATACAATGATCCAATTAAAAGGAATGGAGTATTATTTCATATTGGCTATTTAATTTACAATAAACGTTCTATAGAATGAAAAATGCACTAATATTATCAGTATGCTGCTTAATAAGCAGTTTCTGTTTTGCACAAAACGCATCAATTAATAATTTTTTAGTAAAGGAAAACCTGCTTAAAAATAATAAGCTTGCTATTATCGCTGCCGATTCGCTGAATAACCCCAATGAACATATTAATGGAATTTATACCTTTAGCATAAGTGGCTTTACTCAAAGCCTTAAATTTAATGACGGTATTGCTGTACTGCAGTTGCCTATAGAAAAATCAACTTTCGTTTATATTAAACACCAAAATGATGCTGGTACACACAGCAAATTAGTATATGTATATAAAAAAGACAGTGATTTAAATCCAATCACGATTAACAGCTTATGGTTATTCATCATCCCAATAATCCTTATTTTACTTGCTTTCGCTTTCAGAAAAATGATTATTGTAGCTGTTATTATATTTTTGGT
>Ga0116227_10009381_pt1 | contig 17810 bp, 19 predicted proteins | sample S1TSphgellanicum_FD_89693 | JGI IMG/M metagenome (GOLD analysis project Ga0116227, IMG submission 89693) | Host-associated microbial communities from peat moss isolated from Minnesota, USA - S1T2_Fb - Sphagnum magellanicum MG | ecosystem: Host-associated > Plants > Peat moss > Unclassified... | reverse complement strand
ATAGCCGTTATTCAAGAGTTTTCTAAAGAGCCTTGGCGCCGACTTGAAAACTTTTCTTTCGATAAGGAAGAGAAATTTCCTCTGATCAAATATATCAGCTCCAAAGAAAGCGCAACTACTTTGTATGACAAAATCAAGCACATCCCGGGGATCGAGGTTTCTTGTATTAAAGACCCCATATCGGAAGGGGTCTATCTAAATCTAATCACTGCTAAACACGCAAGTAAAGGAGAAGCTCTCCGAAAAACAAGACCGTTTTTTGATAAGGGGACTTTGTTCATTGCGGCGGGGGACGATTTTAACGATGTTTCGATGCTCGAAGAGGCAGATATCGGTATTGCGATGGGTACTGCTCCCGCAGCTCTTTCTTGCCTTGCCGATATCAAAGCAGGCTCCGCAAAAGAGATGGGCATTATCAAGGCTCTTTTAGAAGCCACGAAAGAAGAAGAGGTGTAACGTGAGTATTTTCACGGAAGAAGATTTGAAGAGAAAACCCGTAGAGCTTGCTTTGCTTGCCGCACAAAAAAGAGTCAGTCCGAGAACGGGATTTGTGCATTTTTGCACGGAAGAGCCGTTTGGAGAGATTTCGGATACGATTCCCTTGCTTGAGAATTTTTATTATGCGCACGCTCTTTTTAGATCGAAACTGGCGCAAAATATCATCGAAGGAAGGAAGCTGCTGGAAAAGCTTTTAGCGTTCGAAGTAGCCGGGAATTTCCCGTGCTACCTTCACGAGTATCCCGTTTGTAGAGATTCCGAGCTTTCTTCGGCCCTTCTTCCCGTATTTTTTACTTTGATGCGAGATTTCGGTTCTTTCGTCGAAGACCTTTTGGATAAACCTGCCAAAAGAGTCGCGGAATATTTGGCAAACAAGAAGACGCTATCCTTAAGAGCCGAAAACCGCCTGCTCGCTTTTTCGGGAAAATTTACTTTGGATAGACCTCTTCCTTCGGATCCTGCTTCTCTGGCAGACTTTTGTGTTTGCGCGCAGATGGGGGGACTTTCTCTTGATCCGGTGAAAAAGTGTTGGGATCCCGCAAGATTTGTATATATCGGGGAGACAAAAGAGCGTCTGCAGGAAGGGAAGGAACCTGCAGTCACCTTGCTCGATCTTTTTATGGGAGAGTGTTTCGGAGAGTTTTCGAAGCGCTCTTTGGCTCCTCATCCCATTCATCTGAAAGCAAGTATCGTATATCCCGGTAAAATAGAAAAAAGAGAGGAAAGCAAAGCACCGTTCACCTCTATTATTGAAGCGGAGAAAAGGCAGCCCCTAACTATCTACTTCGGAAACGGCTCTTTGACGAGCAGTCTCGTGGTTGAAGCGAAAAAAGGTTGTTGGGTAGTAGCTCGAGAGGGTGATTCTATTTTCAACCTCGTGTATACACCGGACGGGGAGTCTCCCTCCGAAGAAGAGAGCGTCGAATGCGCAATCTACATGGATGATCACCCGTCCAATACCCTTTTCGTGTCGGGAGAAAAATCTACCGTGTTTTACGCAGGGGACATGCTTGCGATGCCGGGGAGGCTTAAGATCCAATTCTTCTCCGAGGGAGGAGATTACATAGGGCATATCTCCAGAGGAAACCGCTCTTTTCAAAGGAGAAGCGAGGGGTATGCGGCTTACGACGTCAAGATCGGCTGGAGGACGCTTAGAAGGTTTTCGAATGCGGGGACCGTAATAAGAATCGAAATGAATTCTCTTTGATTTTTCTAAGTCATTTCAAATAAACGTGTAAGAGTGCTGTCCGGTAGGCATTTTTATGCAACAACCTTGACATGAAATGGTTATATCGTTTTTTTTGGAAATTTTTTAATGTTCAAATTAAATCAAATATAGTTTATAATATAAAAAGTCATTATTTATAAATAGGTGATTTGTGAGTAACATTAATTCAGTAAATAACGAAGTTGCAAAAAACAGTAGTTACTATGAAGCATTGGAAACTTTCGCCGATTGGGGGCAGTACGCCATTCCGGTAGTAATCGGGGGGTATTCTCTGCTTTCCGGTAATCTCTCTCAAGGCTTATCGATGAGCGTGATGGCCTGCGTTCATAAATTCGGAATGAAAGAACTCAAAAAATCGGTTAAAAGAGAGCGTCCTCAGCAATATTATCCCGACAGACCAAGCGCAAAGGACCACGAATCTTTTCCTTCGTCGCATGCCGGAGGAGCGTTTTTAGGGGTGGGATATGCTATCGGTCTATACGGAATAACAAGCCCCGTGACCATTACGGCGATAGCTCTTGCATCGCTTGTCGGTCTCAGCCGCTGTTTAAGTAAAAAGCATTGGCCGACGGATGTTCTGGCCGGCGCCGTGATCGGAACCGTGAATGGAATCATTGGGACGACGGTTTATTGGTCCTGATTTTCCATATCGAAAGGCCTTTTATTGAAAAAGGCCTTTTATCAATTTGTAAAAATTCTGTTTTAATAAAAATAAAATCCGAAATAGAATAATTATAAATTTTAACTGTGTGTGTGATTTTTGATTAATTCATATTTAGAGAATGCTTGTATTGAATCGCCGGAAACTCTAGGTGATTGGGGACAGTACGCTCTTCCTACCGCAGTAGCAGGATATGCGATAATCGGAACCGTGCATGGTCTTGTTGCAGCTCGCATTTGATTTCTATCAAGAGGAGAGGTCTCTAAGATCGGGGTTAGATTTTTTAAAAATCTCAAGCCGTTTTGTGCAATCTTTTATCCTTTGATTTAGTTCGACTCTTTTGTGTCTTCCTTTCGACGCTTTTTTTGTCCGATCTCTTTGGATTTCCAAGAGGGCTATATGGTCTTCTCTTTTTATGATTTTACCGGTAAATTCCAACTCTTTTGTATAAAGTTTCTGAAAAGCCATTTCATCGTCTACCGAATACCACAAATCGGATATTTCACTTTGGTATAAGTGAGGGTTTAAAGTGTGCTCCGTAATGTGAAGAGGGGGAAAACCTCTGTAGAAGTCCCCAAGCCAAACATACGCGGGAAAATTAAATCTAACTTGTTTTTCTTTTCCGGAAGGGAGAGGGGGAGAAAAGCTATACACTTTTGGATTAAACGGTTGTTTATAGATAGAGCTCATAGATTGGGGTCTTCTTTTTAATTTGAGAAGTTTTTCGCTCGCTCCAAAGCGTAGGAAGTAGCTTGATCCATCAAGTAATCCTCAATGTAATTTTGGTCAATAGAACGCATAGTTTGAAGTGCTTTTTTGTGATTTGAGAAAAAGAGCTCTCCCGTTCTTAGGGAGAGCGTTGAATAATTGGAGTTAGGATTGCATTCCCATGTAAGAGGGACTGTCAACGGCAACACCCATAGCATGCAGACCGTTGTCTACGTAGACTATGGAGCCGGAGATGGCGGAAGCGAGAGAGGAGAGAAGGAACGCTGCCGCGTTTCCGACTTCTTCCGCTTCGAGTTCTTTCGCGAGGGGGGCATTTGCTTTCGAGTACTCGATCATGTTATCGATGAAACCGATAGCTCTTGCCGCTCTGCTGCGTAAAGGTCCTGCCGATATCGTATTGATTCGGAGTTCCCATTTACGGCCCGCTTCCCAAGCAAGCATTTTTGTGTCGCTCTCGAGAGCCGCTTTGGCAGAACTCATTCCTCCGCCGTAACCGGGAACTGCCTTTTCAGACGCCATATAGGTTAAGGAAAGAGCACTCCCCCCTTTGTTCATATAAGGACCGAAATGAGCAAGGAGGCTGACGAAAGAGTAAGAAGAAGCGCTTTGAGCCGCGAGATAGCCCGTTCTTGACGTTTCAAGAAGAGGTTTTTTGACTTCGGGGCCGTTGGCCAGCGCGTGAACGAGTATGTCTATGCTTCCGAAATCTTTATGGACTTCGGCCGCCACTTCGGAGATGGTATATCCCGATACGTCGGAATAGCGCTTGTTGTTTTTTATATCTTCGGGTACGTCTTCCGGTTTATCGAAAGCGGCATCGAGGGAGTATACTTTTGCGCACTGCATCAAAGAGCCGTTTGCAAGTTTTCTCGATTCGTCGAATTTGCCGAGAGACCACGATTGGTTAAAGATTTTTACGATCGGAGTCCAGGTGCCGATAATGATTTCCGCTCCCGCTTCGGCCAAGGCTTTGGCGATAGCCCATCCGTATCCTTGATCATCGCCGATACCTGCAATGAACGCCTTCTTTCCTTTTAAGTTGATTGGTAACATAAAAACCTCGGTTGTATAGGTTAATTTTTGGATTTCACTTCTACCCAAATGTCCGTTATTTTCTGTTGAGACATCACCTCATGCATGAAATGGAAATGGGAAAAGTCTTTTTTGGACGCAAGAATCAATTTTTCGGCATCGGGAGAGAGATTGACGTTCGGAAGAGGGTGGAGAGTGGCGGGAAAAAAACCGAAGCTTTCAAAGTGTGCCAGGATCGATTCCTTTTTAAACAGGTAGTTGATGAGTTTGTAAGTAAGCGCTTCTTTTTTGCTAGGTTTCGGGATTGCAAAGCTCTCGACGGTGATAAAAGTTCCTTCTTTCGGGATCATAAATCCGATGGTAGGAAATTGCTTAAAGGTTTTCCAAAGATAGGAGCTTGAGGCAATCGCAAGTTCGCAGCTGCCGGTAGACAGGAAATAGTCTCCTCTGAAGCTTGCGTAGGCTTCGACGAAGCTTTTTTGCTCGGAAAGAAGGTTTTGTACGGAGGAGGCTCGAGCGGAATCGAGGGTTTTTACCGGGCCGAAAAGATAGAAGCTTGCAAATAGGGTGGCTTCTATCGGATCGTTTGTCATCGCTATTTTATAATCTATTGTTTTCTTGTCGAAAACGAGTTTCCAACTCGGGGCTTTTCGGTGGTGCGAAAAGTACTCTTTATTCACGGCAAAGAGGAATATTTCCCACTCGAACGGAATGGAATACCGATTCCCGGGATCGAAAAATTTATCGAGGAGGCGGGGGTCCATCGTTTGCCAAAAAGACAGTTTCGATTTATCCAGTTTCTTCAAGAGATTTTCCTCGATCAAGTTTCCCAAAGCATAGTCGGAGGGGATGATCAAATCGTAGCCCTCTCCCCCCGTTGCTTTGAGTTTGACTAAAAGCTCTTCGTTGGAGGAGTAATAATTAAATTTTACTTTGATTCCCGTCTCTTTTTCAAATTCCGCTATCACCGAAGGATCTAAGATGTCGCTCCAAGCAAATACGTTAATCGTATTGTTGTTGTATCTGAGAAAACTGATCTTCGGCCAATAAAGAGCCAAACAAATGCAGAGTAGCCAACAAAAGACGATAAAAAGGCGAAGTAAGGTTTTTTTGATCACAGTATCCTCACTCTGGTTTTAATCGAAAAGAAGACCAAGGCAAGCAAGCTACTGAGAACGAGGAGTACGGCGGAGAGAGCATTAACAACGGGAGAAACACCCGTTCGTAGCATTGATAGAATGTAAAGAGACAGCGTTTGAGCCGAACTTCCTGCACAGAAGTAAGATAAAATAAAGTCGTCGAAAGAAATGATGAAAATCAAAAGACCCGTTGCAATCAGAGAGGGACGAAGAAGCGGGAGTGTAACTTTGAAAAAGGTTTGCTTCGGGGTGGCTCCCAGTACAAGAGAGGCTTCGGTCATTTTTGTATCGAGCTCGGAGTATCTTGAGTAAGTGATCGGGATGACGAAACCGAGTCCGAGTATCGTATGGGCTAGAACGAGAGTTGTAAGTCCGAGAGGGATGTACGTAAGGGTGAAAAAGCCGAGAAGAGCGACGGCCAGTACCGTCTCGGGAACCACTAGGTTGCCGTAATATAGGAAGAGGAAATTTTTGATCTTTTTTCCTTGAGCGACGTAGAAAATGAGAAACACGCCCAAAAGAAGACTGATCAAAGTGGAAAAAGCCGCGACCAAAAGGGAATTCATAAACGCTTGCCAAAGATATTTCGATTGAAACAACTCTTCGTACCATCGCCAGGAAAAACCGGTCCACGGAGAGGGAAACCTTTCGGCATTAAACGAAAAAACGACGAGTACGATCAAGGGAAGATATAGAAAGCAATAAGTTGATAGAACTAAAATGAAGTGAACGATTTTAGATCCTTCAATTTTTAACGGCATGAGAACCCCTTCGCTTAAAAATCAGGTTTAATACGAAGTAAAGTAGTATTGAGGAGACACAAAGGATCACGGAAGAGAGTACGGTGAATGCCGCTCCTAGAGAACCGGTTTGATCTCCGAGTATATATCTTGCCACCACGCTGCCTACGAACATTTGTTTATCGCCTCCCATGAGCTCCGGAATGGCGAACTCTCCGAAAGAAGGAATGTAGACCAGGAAAAATCCCGCTCTTATTCCTCCGAGACTTAAAGGGAGTATTATCCGGCGCAAAGTTTTAAATCTCCCGGCGCCGAGGTCCAAAGAAGCTTCGATTAATTTATAATCAAATTTTTCAAGGGAGGAGTAGATAGGTAAAACCATGAAGGGTAGGTAGTAGTAGACCATCATAATCATCGTGGCAAATAGAGAATTCATAAAAGGGATCGAATCTTGAATGAGTCCGAGCGTTTTGAGTAGATTGTTTAAAAACCCGTTTCTTTCCAAAACAAAAAACCAAGCGTATACATGAAGCAAAAAATTGGTCCAAAAAGGGATGAGGAGGAGAAAAAGAAGAAGATTCTTAAATTTATGAGCTCGAAATGCCATGAAATAGGCAAGAGGATAAGCGATGCAAAAACAGATTGTCGCATTGGCAAGACCAAGCAAAACCGAAGAGAGAATCACCCTTATATAGGTCGGGTTCAAAAATACCCCGATTTTTTCGAACGTGAATCCCTCAAGGCTTCCCGAATCCGAAATCGCGATAAAACTGGTGCCTACGATCAAAACCAAAGGAAGATAGAAAAGCAGAATTTGCCACAGGATCGCTGGGATCCCTACGATGAAAGGAAATTCGGAAGATTTCTTAGAGGTGAATTTCATCTTTCGAGGATCACCACATTTTCTTTTTGCCAATGGAGGTATACTTCGTTGTCATAATCTATGACTTGCTGAGGGAAATGTTCTTCGTTTTGTTCAAATGCCTGGAGTTTCATCCCGCTTTCGATTATCACGTTGTAATGAGTGGATCTTCCGTGGTAAACGATCGATTGGACGGTTCCTTTGATAACGTTCGAAAATCCGGGATTTCTCTCTTTCGAGATGAAGATTTTTTCGGGACGGATGCTGAGTAAAATCGTGCAATTTTCTTTTATTCGGTGTTTTTGTGCTTGAGCAGGGAGGGAAAAAGTCCCCAAATCCGGTATGGAAATTTCCGGGTTTGCATCAACGTTTTTCAAAATCCCCTGCAAAATATTGGTCGTTCCCACAAACTGAGCCACGAAAGAAGAAACGGGGAACTCGTAGATCTCCTTCGGGGTTCCGATCTGTTCAATATCGCCGTTTTTGTTCATAATAGCCATTTGATCCGCAACGGTTAGAGCTTCGAACTGATCGTGGGTAACGTAGATGAACGTTGTTTTGAGCTTGTCTTGTAATTCGATTAGCTCGATCAGCATTTTTTCTCTTAGCTTAAAATCAAGCGCTGCGAGGGGTTCGTCGAGGAGAAGCACTTTAGGCTCGTTCACGATGGCTCTTGCAAGAGCCACCCTTTGTTGTTGACCTCCCGAGAGCTGAGAAGGAGCTTTGTAGATGTGACTTTGTAAATCGAACGATTCCAATATTTTCAGAACCTTTTGTTGGATCACGTGTTTAGGTAGTTTTTTGAGTTTCAGGCTGTAGGCTACGTTGTCAAACACGTTCAGATGAGGAAATAGAGCGTAGTTTTGAAAAACTATGTTGATGGGTCTTTGGTGAATCGGAAGATAGGTGATATCTTCATCGTCCAAGAAAAGAGAGCCGGAATCGGCAGATTCAAGACCTGCGATCACCCTAAGGAGGGTTGTTTTCCCGCACCCGCTGGGACCCAAAAGAGCGAAAAACTTTCCTGCCGGTATATGAAGGGAGATATCGTTGAGAACGGTTCCCTCGGGAATTCGTTTTTTCAAGTTTTGTAATCGTATACTTCTCATGAGCTCCCGGGAAATGGAAAAATGTATTTTTAGTCACGTCATTTTATCCTCTTCCTCGTTTTTTTACCAAATTTTCTTTCAAAAAAGCACCGGCTAGGGAAATAAGACATATTTTGTCGTCAGTTTTATCAAATGAGCCAAAAAACCTCTTCCTTTAGGGCTGACTATTACCCACAAGTAGCTCTTGTTAAAGATTGCCAAAATTCAGCAATCAACGAGAGCTACTTGTGGGTAATAGTCAGTACTTTAGGGAGAGGAGGATGTCAAGTTCCTTCGGAGAGAAAAGACAAATACTCCCAATAGCTATATCGTTTATCCCTTCGTTTTCCCGTGATTTCTTTTACGATTTCAACTGAAACAAATTGGTCCACTAAAGTTTTAGCCGTTTGGTAAGAAATCTTAAAATGATTCATTACATCGTTGATAGTGAGGCGGGGTTTTTCAAAGAGATAATCAAGCAGAGCAATTGCATAGGGAGTAGAAAGTTTTTTAGCAATCAGTCTTTGTTTATGATCTTCTTGAAGTTTGAGTACATTTTTAATAGTTTGAAGAGCGGATTCGGAAGTCCAAATAACTCCTTTTAAAAAGAAAATAATCCATTGTTCGTAATCGCCGTTTTCTCTAACCAGATTTAGACGATCATAATACTCTTGTCGGTGAATTTTTAAATAATAACTCAAATAGAGAAGCGGATATTGAAGCGCGCCTTTCCAATAGAGATAGAAAGTGATTAAAAGTCTTCCCAAACGACCGTTCCCGTCTAAGAAGGGGTGTATTGTCTCGAATTGGTAGTGGATGAGAGCGCAGTTAATCAGCAAGGGAAGAGGGGAGTCTTTATGTAAAAAAAGCTCTAATTCTCCCATGGCGTCAATAGCATTTGGGGGGGGAGGTGGAACAAAAGAAGCCGTCGCCGGGGTGGATCCGGAAGAACCGATCCAGTTTTGACTCTTTCTAAATTCTCCCGGCGTCTTTTCATTTCCCCGGGAATCCTCAAGTAGAATTTCATGAATTTCTTTAATCAACCGAATGCTCATCGGAAATTCGGTGAGCCTTTTCATTCCGTAAGTTAAAGCGTTGATGTAATTTACGACTTCTTTCACATCATTGACATTTTTAACCGGGATCCGGCTTTCATATTCAAAAATATCTTCCAAAGAAGCTTGGGTCCCCTCAATTTGGGAGCTAAGAAGAGCCTCTTTTCGAACGTACATGGCAATAATATGCTCCAAGTTTGGAGCCAGATAGCCCATTGTATCCATCTTTCCGACGGCAATATTTGCGGTTGTTAAAAGATGCTGAATTTCACCCTCCATTCGAATAGGGGGATTAGGGGGGAGAGAATTGGGTATAAACGCTTTGTACCCGGTTGGTTGGGTGATTTTTGAACCGCTTCTCAAGAAACCTCCTTAGCATAGTTATTCAACCAATCCGAAATAAGGAACGGAAAATCGACTCGTTATTTTGGTTTACTTCAATAACATACCATAAACCGGCTTCTTATTCAAGTAAACCGGAATAACGAACGGAAAATCGACTCGTTATTGAAGTTTTGTTGAATAATCGACTTAATCGATTGTTTGTAATAATATTATGAAAAATCGCGAAAATGAGGCCGGTTACGAAATAGAGTCTTTTTAAGGAATTGATCTTAAATAATTTATATTAACACAACAAACATCAAGTATTTTATTTCGACTGATAAAGATTTTAGTGATATAATTTACTGTGTAAATTGTATTTTTTTTAATAAAAATAATAATCGTTAGGGGCTTATGAAAAAGCAAATTTTGATGGGAAACGGTAAGAAATTACCCGTTGCGTACTTCGGAGAAGAAGAGATGAACGTTTGCTTCGAGCTGCTCTCTTTAGTCTACGGAGAAACCGAAATAACTCCCGTGCATCTCGAGCTGCAAGACGCGGAAACGGACGATTATTTAAGTCAAAAGTATAGGGATCAGGTAGAACCTCTTCTTTTGGCCGTGGAAGGGGAGGTTATTTTCCCGCTGACCGGCATGTTCGATTCGGACATGTTTATTTTGAACTACCGTAAGTTCTACTCGTAAAAGAAAGCCATTTCTTCACTCAAGCGAGAGCGGGGCCCTGTTTCGGGACCTCGCGCTTTTCTATTATATCCTCCTTTAAAAGACTCCGAGACCCCGGAAAAAAACCGAAATTCTACTCTTTTGTGGTCTATAATTTTTTGATCATGTAAAAAAGAGGGAATTTTATTAAAACGAGAGTTTTTTCATGGATGCATACAAACTGGTAATTATCGGTTCCGGGCCTGCCGCGTATACTGCGGGTATTTACGCGGGAAGAGCAAATCTTTTTCCGTTAACTTTTGAAGGCTTCTACTCGGGTCCTTCGGGGGGACAGCTTATGACTACCACCGAAGTGGAGAACTATCCCGGCTTTCCGGACGGGGTTATGGGTCCCGATCTGATGATGCAGTTTCGAGCGCAAGCGGAGAAGATGGGCAATAAGCTTTTAACCGAAGACGTTCTTTCGGTAGATCTTTCGAAGCACCCCTTTGTCGTCAAAGGCTCCAAGACTACCGTCGAAGCCGATGCGATTATCATCGCAACGGGGGCTACGGCAAAAAGACTTGCTATTCCCGGCACAAGAGATGGGGAGTTTTGGCAGAAGGGGGTCACGGCTTGTGCCGTTTGCGATGGGGCTGCACCTATTTTTCGAGACAAGGATTTGTACGTGATCGGGGGCGGAGATAGCGCTGTCGAAGAAGCCATCTTTTTAACAAAGTTTGGAAAAAAAGTCTTTTTAGTGCATAGAAGAGAAGAGCTCAGAGCTTCCAAAGTGATGGCGGAAAGGGCTCTTAAGCACCCCAAGATAGAAGTTTTGTGGAATACGGTGATTACGGAAGTCAAAGGAGACTCGGTTGTCAGAGCGGTCGTAATCGAAAATCTGAAGACGAAAGAAAAATCGGAGAGGGAAGCGGGCGGTGTTTTCTTCGCCGTCGGGCATACTCCGAATACCGGTTTTCTCGGAGGGCAAATTGCTTTCGAAGAGGACGGATACATCTCGGTAAAGCCGGGAACCTCTTATACGAGTGTCGAAGGGGTTTTTGCGGGGGGAGACGTTCAGGACCGAGTATATCGACAAGCGGTAACGGCTGCGGGATCCGGATGCATCGCGGCTTTGGATGCCGAAAGATGGCTTTCTCATAAGGGGATGATTTGAAAAGCGTTTGGATTTTTTGCAGTCTTTCCGTTTGTGCCTACTCTTTGGAGCACAGTCCTTGGCTCGGTAACGCCTACGAGTTTATGTTTAATTCCGATGTTGCGTACTACTCTTACAGGTATATAAACGGGGCTGATCCTCAGCCCCGTTATACATACAGGAATTATCTGACTACGGAAGCTCTTTCTTTTACGCTGGGAGACTCTTTCCAAGCGGAACTGGAACTCGAAATGGCAGTTACTCCTCGTCAGCCCTACGGATTTCGTAGTTTTGCCATGCAGGGAAAGTATCTCATACTCGATGACATACAGGGAGATCCCGTAAGTCTTGCCGCGGGAGTTTCTTTGCGAGAAGTCGGGAGCAAATCGGTGAGAGACGTTAGCTCTCCCTACGCTTCGTATTTCAATACCGAAGCTATCTTTTCCGTCGGTAAAGAGTTTACAAAAACAAGCGATTGGACAACCAGAGGATATCTGACGGGGGCTATCGGAATCGCAAACAAAGGTTCCGCTTGGAATCGTTTCGATGCCGTTTTTGAAGGTAAGATTGCCCGGGCGCATACATTAAAAGGTTTTTTGCTCGGCTATTTCGGTTACGGAAGCGAGACGAGAGTGAATCCGAACGCTTTTAAGGGTTGGGGATACGTAGGTCACAAGTCTCTTGATTTAGGGGTTCAGTACAAGTATCAATTCTTCCTTTGGGGTGAGATTGGTCTTTCTTATGCATACAGAGTATTTGCTAGATTTTATCCCGACGGGCAACAGACGGCGGTCATTTCTTACACGCTCCCTTTTTCTCCCTTTTAAGTTAGCCCCTCTTTTGTAAAGAGGGGATGCTGAGTTTTCTCTTATGTGTCTTTAGGGTAAGTCCTTTATTTTTATCGGATTATTTAAGGTTAAGCTCGTTGTTTGAGAACCGTCATTTTCGATATAAGTATTGCCGGTAGCATATATTACGGTATTCGTTTTCGGGTTTTTCGCAATATAGTTCATTTCTACGTAAGCTTTAATATTAAGGCGATCGGGGTGATTGGGATGGCCTAGACGTTTTTTGAACAATTCACGCGTAGTAATATTTACCTTCGTCGAAAGTAGGACATGGCCGTCAAAATCTTCATGTTTTGCAAGATCAGAGAGCCTTGCGACGCTTGATTGTATGGTTTTTATGAGAGGGTCCGAGCTCTCTCTGAAAAAAAAACGATTCCAATTAGCCCCGTTAAAAGAAATGAGAGCTCCGGGGAATGAGACCTGAAAGCGGGTTAACGAATAGGAGGGGCCGCCGCCTAAGTATGAGGGATAGATTGTAGTATGACCCCCGTCAACATTTTCATAACGGGTCCCAAAAGTGTCTTGATATCGTCCGATATCTATGAAGTCGTCGATAGGCGAGAGTCGGTCTTCAGGTGAAACATTCATAAATTGATCCTGTTGTAAAGATTTTTAAAACAAGGGATTTTATAATCAATATTTAAGATATAGTCAACCTAAAACTAGTGTATTGATTAATGCCTATATGATCTGTTTATACAGACCGGAGGTAGGAAGTTTTTTGGTGCTGAAAACGCGGGTATTGATACCGAGTCAAATCGAGAAAGGTTTCAGGGTTTTCTCGATGCGATAGTATGAAATTTTCGAGCCTTTCAAATTCGTTAGATACGCCGCGGTCTTTGGTAATTTTGAAAAATATGCCGACAACGGTTGCGCTTTTTAATCGGTATTAACCCAAACGGCAGAGGTCGATACGTAAAGCTGGCAGTGACTGATGGAAATCAGCACAAGGGGATCGTTTAGTTTCTTTTTGAGAGATTCGGAAAAAGTTACTAAGGGTTTTCCCGACGGGTCGTTTATGATTTCGATATCAAGCCAGGATACTTGCTCTCCAAACCCTGTTCCGAGAGCTTTTACGATTGATTCTTTTGCGGAAAAACGAGCGGCAAAGTGTGGGACGGGGTCTTTGAATTTAAGACAGTAGTCTTGCTCTTTCAAAGTAAAAAGGCGGGTGAGAAATCTGCATCCGTGGTGGTCGTAGCTTTTGCGTACCCTTTCAATTTCGACTATGTCGTTACCGATTCCTTTAATCGGAAGAGAACTACTTTTGTTCATCGTTTGAATCCTCTAAAAAATCGTCGGAAAGGTCCGTTTCGTCACAGGCATTACAAAATATCATTCTTCCGGAAGAAGTGTGTTTGACGGAAAGAACTCTGGTGTCGATCACTTCGCCGAGATGTTTCCCTCCGCCGTTGATCACTACCATCGTGCCGTCTTCGAGATATCCGATGCCTTGTCTCGGTTCCTTTCCGTAACGTTGAACTTTGATTTTGATGTATTCTCCCGTTTGATTCAACGGTTTTAATGCATTTGAGAGAGTATGCAAGTTTATTACTTTGATGCCTTCCAAGGAAGAGGTCTGTATTTTTGAGATGTCGCCCGACAAAATATTTGCATCCAAGAGTCTTGCAAGCCTAATGAGTTTACCTTGCACGTCTTTGATGTCCGGAAAATCCGTTTCGCTCAAACGCAAGTCCAAGCCGGATTGTAACTCGAGCTTTTTCACGGTATCGAGTACTTTTTTTGAGCGCGATCTGGACGCTTCGTCGCCTATTTCGGATTGTGTGTGTGATTCTTTAATTAAGAATCTCGGGACGATGACTTGTCTATCGAGGAGTCCCGTATTGATAAGATCGAGCAGTCTTGAATCTGCAAGCACCGACATATCCAAAATTAGGTCTTTTTTCTTATGCGTTGTAGGAGCCAGTCTGACGAAAGGAATGGTTACGTATAGCTCGTCGGATGTTTTAAGAGTCATAATGGTTCCGAGATACGTCCCGAAAAGAAACAGAGAGATCTTTCCGATTTCAAGAGTGTGCGGCTGAATAGCAAACGAACCGATATCGATTACGACGTTGAAAATAAGGACTAGGGCTTGTCCCATCAAATAGCCGAGGAAAAGGCCGAGAGTGGCAATATTGAAGGAGCGGAGATTGAATTTTCTAAATAAGAAATCAAAACCGATTAGGGCAATCCCGAGTAAACTCCCGAGAAAAACCCCCTTTAAACTTCCCTCGTTATTTGGAGAAGAAGACATATAAGCTGTTATAAAAAATATACTTAGAATGAAAAATAGTATACGAACAAATGCAAGCGAAAGATTCATAGATCTATGCCGCCCCCTATTATTAATTGTTAAAAATAGAGCCTTAATTTCGGCTTTGCCTGCATTCTATGTTTATATTTATTTTTTGTCACCGGGAGTTGTAAAAAATTTATTCTAGATCTTTGGGAGAGAGTTGTCTTTTTCAGGTTTGTTAACGATAGAGTTGGCAAGACCCTCGAGTCCGTTTTTTAGAAATGTATCGGACTCGGAGAGGGTTTGAGGGATCTCTCTTCTTTTATGTTTGTTTCTTCGTTTATAAGAAGATTTCGGGGTTTCGTTATATAGAAACTCTTTATTTGTGCGCATACGGTAAAAACTCCCGGTTTTTAGCTTTCTCTTTATATATACTATTTTTGATCATATGTCTTGAATAGTCAAAGAATTTGTTTTTAGTAATAGTTTTTGCTTTATTAAACAATTGATATGCGCAAGTTTCCGTTTTTTTCTTATCCGTTTTTAAGGTTTAAAATCGGATTTTTCGATTTGTAGTCTTAAAGCCGAGAAACACCTTGACTTAACCGTTTTTTCTTGGTTATATATAGGTCTATTTCATCTAAAAGTAGATATTGGGTATTTAATGATCAAGAGCATGACGGCCTATGGTCGCTACTCGTATTTGTCTTCTCTCGGTAAATGGGCGGTTGAAATCCACTCCGTTAATAAAAAGAATCTTGATTTTAACGTGTTCATATCCAAAGATTTGCTGAGGTTTGATCCGGATATTCGAAAAAAAATCTCCGGGTTTTGCAGAAGAGGACAGGTCACCGTTAAGGTGGTTTTGGAGCAAAATCCCTCGAATTTTTTTTCCTCCGAACAGGTAGAATATTTTTCTTGTCTGAAAAAAGAGATGGAAAAAGTATGTGAAAGGATTGGTTTTGATCCGAAAGAGATCACGTTTCCTTTTTTGTACGAGCAAATGAAAAGCGGCTCGTCCGGGAGCGATACCGTCGAGCCCGAGAGCATAAAAAAGGATCTTTTTTTATGCGTCGAAGGGGCTCTGCGAGAATGGATAAAAATGAAAGAAGTTGAAGGACACGCCCTCCTTTTTGCATTTGAAAAACATTTGGAAGCGGTAACGAAACTTCTAGTCTTTATCGAGGCTAAAAAAGAGAGAATGCTTGAAAAGCGGAGACGCAAGCTGCTTGAAAGGCTGGAAGAGTTTAAGCAAGTAGGTATTGAAGATGAAGAAAAAGTCTTAAGAGAAGTCTTTTTTTACATTGAAAAATCGGATATTACGGAAGAGATTACAAGACTTCGTTCCCACATTTCGCAATTCCGCGACCTGCTTAAAAGTAAGGAAAACGGAGAGGGTAAGGCTCTTGAGTTTTTGGTACAGGAAATGGCTCGGGAAGCCAATACGATTTCTTCAAAAACGGACGATGCTGAAGCGATTCCCTTAGCTTTGACAATCAAAGGCGAAGTGGAAAAAATTCGAGAGCAGGTGCAAAACATAGAATGAGTCGAAAGATTTTAGGAAACAGGCCCGTGGGTCTCGTATTTGTGTTGAGCGCTCCTGCAGGAACCGGAAAGACAACCTTGGTTCGAATGCTCACTCGCGAATTCAGTTGCATAGAGGAGAGCGTTTCGTATACTACGAGAGCTCCGAGGCCCGGAGAAAAGGACGGAAGGGATTATTTTTTTATCTCTCCCGAAGAGTTTAAGAGAAAAACGGTGCAAGGGGATTTTCTGGAGCATGCCGAAGTGTTTGGTCAAGAGTACGGAACTTGCAAAGAGCAGGTTCTGGAAAAGACGAGGGAGGGGAAGCACGTATTTTTGGTTATAGACACAAAAGGAGCTCTTTCTCTCCAGAAGATGGGGTTCAAGGCTATATACATTTTCGTGACTCCTCCCGGAATTGAAAGCTTGAGAGAGAGATTGGGTAAAAGAAGCACGGAAGACGAAGAAAACAGAAACAGAAGGCTTTCCGCCGCGGAAGAAGAGATGAAGGTTGCTCATCTGTATGATTATCAAATTACCAACTGCAACCTTGAAGTGGCGTATACGGCTCTTAAAAGCATCGTGATTGCCGAAGAACACAGAATAGACAAAACAACAACCTAAGGGGATTCCATGCAAGATTTGTTAACGAATGAAAATCTTAGAGGAATGTTTAAAGACAGCTTCGAGCTCACGCATTTTGCTATTGAAGTGGGAAGAGGAAACATTGCAACGGGCAGCTTTTCTTTGAAAGGCGTTCTTGATTGGGTAAGAAAGCACCCGACGGAAAAAGACCTCAAAGAGTTCTTGGAGTCAAGTAAGGAAGAAAGCCAATACGAATGAGAAAAAAAGTTCTTATTACCTCGGCGTTGCCTTATGCAAACGGCCCTTTGCATTTCGGTCACATAGCGGGAGCTTATCTCCCCGCCGATTGCTTTGCCAGATTTAAAAGATTGGAAGGGTGCGATGTTTTGTACCTTTGCGGATCGGACGAATATGGAGTGGCGATCACTTTAAGTGCCGAAAGTGCGGGAAGAACTCCGAAAGAGCAAGTAGATCTCTTTCATGCGATGAATAAAAATTTTTTTGACAAGCTTGATTTTTCCTTCGATCATTATTCGAGAACTACATGGGAAGGTCATGTCGAGACCGTGCAGGCTTTTTTTCTCGACTTGCTTAAGAATGGTCACATAGAAGAAAAAACGACAAATCAGCTCTTTTCGGAAACCGAAAATCGTTTTTTAGCCGACAGATACGTAGTCGGCACTTGCCCGAAATGCGGTTTTAACGGAGCTAGAGGGGACGAATGTCAATCTTGCGGAGCCAGTTACGAAGCCACCGATCTCATTAAACCCGTATCCAAGATTTCAGGTTCGGCCCTCGTTTTAAAACCGACCAAGCACTGGTTTTTACGCTTTGATCACTTCAGGGATAAACTTGTTGCTTGGATCGAGAAGAAAGATTGGAAACCGAACGTAACCAACTTTGCTCTTTCCTATATCAAAGATCTGAGAGAGAGAGCGATCACGAGAGATTCACACTGGGGAGTCCCCGTTCCCGTTCAGGGATCCGAAGGCAAGGTTCTTTACGTCTGGTTCGATGCTCCGATCGGATATATATCCGCGGCGAAGGAATGGTCTTTGATAAAAGGAGATCCCGATCTTTGGCGCAAATATTGGCTGGACGAAGATGTCCGCCTCGTGCAGTTCATCGGTAAAGACAACATCCCCTTCCATTCCGTCTTTTTTCCTGCCATGATCATGGGACAAAACACTCCTTATAAACTCGTGGACGATCTACCTGCAAACGAGTTCTATAATTTGGAAGGGAAACAATTTAGTAAGTCCGACGGGAGAACGATCGATTTGGAAAGTTTTTTCCTTGATTTTTCGACCGATCAGATCAGATATGCGATCGCTTCCAACGCTCCCGAGACGTCGGATTCCGAGTTCACATGGAAAGACTTTCAAAACAGATGTAATGCCGAGTTGCTCGGAAAATACGGAAACTTCGTTAACAGAGTT
>Ga0116227_10009380_pt1 | contig 17811 bp, 17 predicted proteins | sample S1TSphgellanicum_FD_89693 | JGI IMG/M metagenome (GOLD analysis project Ga0116227, IMG submission 89693) | Host-associated microbial communities from peat moss isolated from Minnesota, USA - S1T2_Fb - Sphagnum magellanicum MG | ecosystem: Host-associated > Plants > Peat moss > Unclassified... | reverse complement strand
GTCATTTCCTCGGCAGCTCTGGCCAATTTTCTATCCGCTTCAACGGGATTTACCCTAGCCGGAATGGCAGGCATTGGAGTTACTTCCATGCTGACAAGTCTTCTTACGGTGGCGCCTGCACGTGCTTTGGCTATAAGAACGCTTGAAGTTCTAAACGGAGAAGAACTGAAATCGGATTTTGATAAATATACAAAAGAAGCTTTACGAGAAGACAAGGCAGCGGCAGCCCGAGAGTTCGAAGAAAAACACGGATCTTTTGTTTTCTATGCGGTTAGAAGCTCCGAAAGGTTGGCTGCAATTGTTACCACATTCGCCGTAAGTGCACTGACTCAATATGCATTGGTGAAGTAACGGTCAAAACATCTTTTTTAAAGAAAAGAAGAAAAATCAATAATCTCTACAAAATAGTTACTGTCTACTACGGCATCACTCACTCCGTTAACGTGAATAAGAACCGGGTAGCAGGAAAAATTTCGAGGTTTTGAAAGTTTATTTATTTTTTCCTTCATCTCTTCTACGATTCCTAATCCTATTGGATTTTTCGAGAATTTAATTTCACACACAAATAAATTAGAGCGGTATTGAATTAAGTAGTCTATTTGACAGCCTTTCGTTCTTTTTGTGTTTCTTTGAAAAAAAGGATTATCGTTAACTATTTGAGAAGGATTTAAAGGAAGCTTATCCCATATCAATTTTCGATTAGCAAGCACAAGATTTTCAAATTGCAATCCCAGAATAGAATCTGAAATAATAGTTTCATGGAAGAATTTTTGAGAAGATGGTTTGTGTGCTATTTTAGCATGGTTGGGTTGTATGTATTTTAAATAAAAACGAAGATAATTATCCGTGAGTCTAAAATGACTTAATCCGGATTCTTTCCCCTCTTTCAGGTTCCAAACATAATCCCTACGAATAAATCCAAGCTGTACCAAATCTTGCAAGCTAGAGCTGAGGTGTCCTCCCGTTGAAAGTTTTACCTCTTCTGCAATTTCGGAAAGTTCTTTGCTCCCGTTAACAAGAGCCGCTACAATTTTTTTATAGGTGTTGCTTCTTTTAGAGAATAAATCGAAAAACATGTCGTCAAATTCTCGAAATAAAATTCCGCCCGGACTGAAACATAGTTGTTCAATGTTAGCTTCTGCCGGCATATGAGCCTGCACCTCTTCTAAATATCTTGGTATACCACCCGTAATGGACAATATTTTAAACTTATCCCATTTGGATCCGGAAAAACCTACGGCATCAAGTAGTTGATTGCATTCCAAGAGCCCCAATTGTTGCAATTCGAGAGGAAGAGAAACCCTTCCCATAAATCCGGTGCTTTTTAGAATGTTTTTCTCAATCCAAGAAGAAACGGATCCGCATAGAATTACAATAAGTTCGGGATTAGATTTTAATTCCATATCCCAGGCATTTTTCAGTTTTCCTAAAAACAAAGGATCTTTTGATCCCATCCAAGATATCTCATCCAGTAAAATGATCACTCTTCCATTTTTAGTCTCTCTGGCTAAAAGCGAAAATAGATCCCCCCAATCCTTTGCATGCACCAAGGGGTATTGCGCTTCTTTAGCTAATTGTCTTGCAAATTCATCTCTTTGATCTTGTGCCGTTACACGAGGCGTTGGAGGCAACCCCGAAAATCGGATAAATCTATATTTCTTTGCAAACTCTTCCACCAGTCTACTTTTGCCAATTCGTCGCCTTCCTGAAATGACCACAAGACTCGAAGTCCTTTTTTTGGTCAGATTTTCAAGCTGCTTCAACTCATTTATACGACCGATAAAAAAAGATTTTTGCATGATGGTTTTCTCTTAAGACTACTGAAAGATTTCTAATTGTATGTTTTTCGTCGTGTGAAATCAATAAAAACCGCGACGATAAATCGACATTTGTATGTTTTTAGTCGCAAAATCTCATTGTAAAACCGTAAACCTCTTATATTCAATCAAATGAAAAACACCAACCAAAAGGCAAAAAGGCGGTTTTTAGCTATTTGGAAAAGGTTTTGATCATGTAATCAGATGGTCGAAAAGTCCGGGAGGCACAACGTTTAGCGGATTTTGACAATTATAAAAAAGAAGTTTTACGAGACGATAAGGCAGCGGCAGCCCGAGAGTTCGAAGAAAAACACGGGTCTTTCGTTTTTCACTCAATTTAGCAAGGCTTCTTACATTTGAATATAATCTAACATCTAATTATTTCATTAATTAAGATTTGCTAAATTTAATGCGCTCTCTTAGTATTTTTCGAAAAAACAAGGAGATTTCCCTTTATGGTCACATCTATACAAAATCCTTCCGACATCAGAGCTCTCTCTCGAGAAGAGGCGTCTTTTTCAAGGAGTACGTTTCCCTAGATGAATACCCTTTCTTGCAATCGAAATCCGGAAAAATGAAAAAACTGCTCGATTTATACCTTTCCCAAAGTTAATCCCACATCCGGTATACTTTCCTTTTTTAAGAGGTAACGGTTCATGAAAGCAGCGATTGTAGGGGCGGGTTTTGCAGGTCTGGCCGTTGCGTATCAACTTATTTCGATGGGCATTTCCGTAGATTTAATCGAAGAGAAAGAGATTGGAGCCGGAGCTTCCGGGGTGGCTTCCGGACTTTTGCATCCCTATCCGGGAGAGCAAGTTAGAAGAAGTCGCTTTGCCGAAGAATCTCTCTCGGAAGCTAAGCTTCTTCTCGACTTTGCAGGGGGATTTTCAGATTCTCCCATAGCCGATTTTTCGGGGATCGTTCGAAAGGCAAATCCCGAGCAGATTCAAACGTTTCTATCACATGCAAAAACGTATGGAGACATAGACGTTTTGGATGAGAGCACTTTTTTGATCAAGTCCGGCATAACCGTTTATTCGAAAAAATATTTGGAAGCACTTTTTGCGGGATTGGAGTCAAAAGGTGTAAGGCTAAAAAAAGAGAAAATTTCTTCTTTTGACGAGCTGGCGGAATACGCTCTTTTTTTTCTTACGATCGGAGCCGGCATTTTGAATTTCAAAGGTCTGGAGCATCTTCCGGTAAAAGGAATTAAAGGGCAGGCATTAACCTGCGAGGGATCTCGAGACCTGCCGCTTCGAAGCTTGATAGGTAAAGGATATTTTGTTCCGCTTGAAAACGGAGATTTTCATATGGGGGCAACCTATGAAAGAGAAAAAGCGGATGAAACGCCCGATCTTGAAACCGCACTCCGGATACTTACTCCCAAGGCACAAGATTTGATCCCCGGGTTTGAAAGCCTCGAAGTCAAGGAGTGCAAAGCGGGCGTACGGGTTGCAAAATCGGGAGATTACTTTCCTCATATAGAAAAAATCTCGGAAAAAGGTTTCGTATTAACGGGGATGGGTTCAAGAGGGCTTTTTTATCATGGATATGCTTCGAAATTACTGGTAAAGTTAGCTTTTAGCTAAGGAGATGTTATGAGCCGGCGTGTATTTTTTTTAGGGACGGGGAGTTCACTCGGAGTGCCGGTAATCGGATGCAAATGCTCCGTATGCAGGAGCGGAGACTCGAAGAATACAAGACTTCGATGCTCCGTTTTACTCGAGCTTGAAGGCAAAGTTTTTTTAATCGATCCGGGACCCGACCACCGCTTTCAGGCTCTGCGCCTCGGAATCGATCATTTGGACGGCGTGATCGTCACCCACGCCCACTACGATCATATGGGAGGCTTCGGAGACTTAAAAGTGTATTCGAAAGAGGGAAAAAAGCTCCCTTGTTTACTGTCGGGCCCAACTTTTTCGGTAATTAGAAGGCAGTTTTCTCATCTCTTCACCGAGAAAGGGGATGAAAGCCCTCTTTTCTCTTGTCAGATACTTGACGGGCTTTTCGGGAAAACGACTTTTGAAGGAGTTTCCATCGAATATGTAAGCTTTTCTCAAGGGGGTATGCAAGTGACGGGTTTTAAAATAGGGGATTTCGCGTATATTTCCGACATTAAAACCTATGAACCCGAGCTTATCGCCAATTTGAAAGGTGTTAAGACTTTGGTTTTAAGTGCCGCGAGACGGCAGCCTTCCCAAATGCATTTTTCCTTCGAGGAGGCATTTACTTTTGCGGGTACGGTCGGGGCCGAGAAAACCTATCTGACGCATATCTCTCACGAATCGACTCACCAAGACCTTGAAAAGCTGTTGCCCCAATCGGTCTCTCCGGCGTATGATGGTCTAATTATCTCATTGTAAAATTCTCGGGAATATGGAAGCAAAACACGTAGTTGAACAAGAACAAATTCCCCTTAAAAATGCAAAGGGTGCTTTTTTAGTCGGAGCCTATACATCGACCAAAGATAAAGACGACTCTTCCCGGTATGTCGACGAGCTTGAAAGATTGTGCGAAACTTTCGGTGTCCCGGTATTGGGGAAACTCACCTGTCCCGTTAAAAAATTTGATGCAGGTACCTACTTAGGGAAGGGTAAGCTCGAAGAAATCTTACAAACGATAAAAGAACTCAAAGCAGATGTGGTCATCTTCGATGATGAGATCAGCCCGAATCAACAAAGAAATTTGGAAGCTTTTTTCAAATGCGCGGTAACTGACAGGACCGAGCTTATCATAGAAGTGTTCGCACAAAGAGCCAGATCGAAAGAAGCAAAACTGCAAATCGAACTTGCCAAGATCAGGTACCAGTTTCCGAGATTGAAAAGAATGTGGACGCACCTTTCCAGGCAGAGCTCCGGCGGGGGATTTGTAAAAGGGGAAGGGGAAAAACAGATCGAGATCGACAGACGTCTTTTGCGCAAGCGGGTTGACGTTATGAAAAAAGAGATCGAAGAGGTTGTGGCGCAGCGCAATACACAACGAGCGGCGCGAAAAAGATCCGCAATACCGACTTTTGCGATCGTCGGTTATACAAATGCAGGAAAGTCCACACTGATGCGCTCTTTAACGGGAGCTGACGTATATGTGGAAAATAAATTGTTTGCGACCCTTGATACAACGACAAGAAAGTTTACTCTCCCGAACAATCAAGAGATTTTATTTGTGGATACCGTCGGTTTCATCCGTAAAATTCCGCATACCCTCGTAGCCGCTTTTAAAAGCACTCTTGAAGAAGCGGTCCATACCGATGTTCTGATCCATCTGATTGACGTAAGTCATCCAATGGCGGAGGAGCAAGCAAAAGCTACTCTTGAGGTTCTCGAAGAGCTGGGGGCCAAAGATCGTCCGATGATTACCGTTTTCAATAAGATAGATTTATGCGAAGACAGAGGGCGTTTGATTAAATTCAAGCTCGAGTATCCGAGATCGGTTGCAATTTCTGCCGCGACCAAAGAGGGTATCGACATATTGATCGAAAGAGTCGTCGAAGAAGTTGCGAGTCTGCGAAAAGTCGTAAGACTTCGCATCCCTCAAAGCGAGTATAAGCTGGTGAGCGAGCTGATGAAGGAAGGCAACGTCTTGCATTCCGAATATGAGGAAAACGACGTTTTACTTAACGTCGAGATCCCGACGTACCTCGATCATAAAGTGGAAAAATACAAACTGCCCGAGTAGGTGACATTCAGCATTTCAGTTCAATCCAAAAACCAAAAGTTTTTTTGTTTGTCGATCTGAAGTTTTTACGGAGACTTCCCGGCCTTGAAAGCTCAAGTGTCGAAATCGATGTTTTTCGATTTTCTAACGCGCTTATAATAAATGAGTTAAAATCCAAGTATGCTCAAAACTACGAAAATAGTGTTTTTGAGCATCTTAACTTGGTTGCGCAAGATGCTCAACTAGGCAAGACCTCTAGCCTTTTTCATCTCTGCAATCCAAGCTTCGGGGACCCCCGCTTTTTGTCTCGCTCCTTCTTGCATCGGTAATCCGACGGCTCTTCTCACGGGAAGTAGATCCGGGGTATGTTTACGCCACGACTCCCAAGAGGATTCTTCCGGAGATTTCATTTTGCCGAGCCAGTGCATGCCGAACGAGACGTGGCTGATTTCATCTTCTAAAATCTTTCTCATCAGAAGGGCCGATTCCGTATCGTCATACCGATTGAATACTTTTTCATATGCGGGGGCAAAATCCAAGTTTGCCATTTCAAACGTTAGGCTCATGACGCTCACATATTCCTGAGGGGAACGGAGAAATTTCGTGTAGGCCCAGAAGTGTTTATAAAGGGGCAGATCTCCGAATCCGACCCCAAGCTCTCGTAGTCTTTGCGTGTAGAGTCTAACGTGTCCTTGTTCTTCTTTTAACGTATTGGCAAGGCCTTTTCGAAAATGTTTCGGGGCGTCCGGAAAAGCGAGCAAAGCGTAGGCCATGACTTCGACCGCCAGAAGCTCGTGCCCTGCAAATCTATGAAGGCAGATAGCTCTTTTATGGGGGTCGCTCAGTTCATGAAGAACGGGGAGTTTGTCTTTCTTGGAGTGTTTTTGAAACGCCATGCCGAGGGGTCTTGAAGGGGTGTTCCATAAAATAGGAGAACCGGGAGCCTTATCGGTTAAAGAATCGGGGTGGAGTAATTTTTCTTCGAGGGTATCGGCACTTAAAATCCGTATACACCAATCGCGAATTTCCATAGGTAATCAAAAGAAAAGACGGAAGCGGGTATCACCGCGCTTCCGTCTTGAGGGTTAATCTTGTACTTCCAGAACAAAAAAGGCAGGGAATGCAAAGTTGTTATTGGGACGAGGTGTTCCAATGCAAGTGATTCTCTTCCCTATGAAATCTTCCAGATTCACTTTGGTGCTGTATAGATAACCGACGGGGAGACCGTCTTGTTTGAGGAAGTAATCGCCGGGTTTGCATTTCACGGGGGCTTGATACGATTCTAAGATGCCCGAAATTTTTTGTGCCGCAAGTTTTTGGTCGTCATAGTACTCGCCCATATCTCGGCAATCATTTACGCTGACCCAGCTAAGATACAAAGCTTCTTCTACGGGTTCCCACCCTTTCATCTTGTCCGTTGGGTTGACTTTTACATCGGATCCCGATTTTGCAGCGATTACGTCCTCTTCATAGGTTTTGCTTTCCAGGTAAGAGATTCTTTTGTCCAAGTACTGTTCTTGAACTTTAGAGAGAGTCTCTTGGGCTTTTTCGGCGATTCCCGAGAATTCGGCATACTCTTGCACGATCGTTTGGAATTTATGAGTAATTTTATCGAAATCGATACCTGCAAAGTTTTTGCTCATTTCAGATTCGGCAAACTGTTCGGCTGCAACCATGTCTTGTTTTGCAAGACGCAGTTTGTTCTCGTAGATTTCTTTCTTCTCGGGTCCGCCGAAGTTTTCTACGTAATTTTTTGCAACGTAGAAATGAACTGAAGGGGGAGGGGTTACTTCGAGCCATTTATTGCTGACTGTGGAAATTGTTCCTTCCACCCGGTCTCCCGAATTAAGGTGAGCAAGAACGGGAGCTTCCGTGTTCGGTTGAAGTCTCACGTTAACCCGATTGCCTTCAACTTGTCCGTCCAAAACAAAGCTTCTGAATACGTAAGCTTTTGTTTCTCGAGGTGCTTCCACTACCCAGAAATCGTCGGATTCTCCGACAACGGAGAGAAGAGTCCCTTTTTCCAGTTCTTTAACGATCTGGCTATCTACATCGGGTCCGAGACGAAGGCGAACTTTATTGCTCTTAACTTTACCCGTAAACGGCCGTATCGGAGCTTCGTTCTTGATTTTTTTTACTACGGGTTGCTCCAAAACGATTGCGCTTTTAGCTTCGGCTTCCGGTTTTTCGGAGTCTTGCATTAGGTCGAAAGGCATCGATTGGGTGAAAATTGAACCGGTATCGGGCTCCGATGCATCTCCCGGGTTGTCTCCGAACAACGTCGACGAATGGAGTGCAAGAACTGAGGTGCAAAGTAAACTCACTTGTTTAAACATGGTAATAGAACCTCCTGGGAACTAGAATTTCTTAAGCTTGGTATAGCAGAAATCCCATTCTATGGTTTGTCGATTTTTTCTACCAATCATTTTTTTTCAAATGAAAGAATTATGAAAAAAATAAAGACGTTTTTAATAAATTAAAAACAATATCGAATCGCGTCGAAGAGTTTCAGCTTTTCAAAACGATTTCCATGTGTTCACAGTTTTTTGCGCCGCAGGTGCAGTGCAAGGGCGAGGCCAAAGAAACAAAATAATATTCGTCCGTATTATCGGGATTGATCACTTTGTATGCTTGCCCGGGCATCGATTGTATGATCCAGCGAGGGAAGTTTAGATCTTGTTCCGCAACCGGTTCGAATTCTTCGAAGCTCTCGCGGACTTGTAATCCCGTATGCAGCGCTCTTGTAATCTGACAGTGGGGGCAGTTGCAGTGAGGTTCCGGTTGCGGTAGCTTTTGAGGATCCGAAAAGGGAAGAGAGCCTGCAACATGTTTGAATTGTTCGATCATATCTCGCGGTAAATCGGGAGCCTTTCCCTTTTCCGGATCATGCTCCCAAAACGAGCTAATTTGCGAAAGCATTTTTGTCATGTCGGAAGCGAGAGGCGATTCCGACTCCGAAAAAACAGCGAGTTTACCGAATCCCGAATGTAAAAAAGAGGGGGGTATGACTTTGGCGATTTGCGGTTCGGCATCCAGATATCTTGCGTGAGCGGTGAAGACCGCTTCTATAATTACGTCTTCCGTTTCGGGGATTGAAATCGAAGACCCGTCGGAAAGAGTGATTTGCAGTTCGAGTTTTTCTTCTATTTTAGCAGTTTTTAACGCTAAAACGTTTTTCCAAGGGGTGGAGATGTAAGGAGGGATGCTTAAAATTTTATGATTGATTCTCATAGAGCCTCCGGGGTTGGTTTTTTTTATCCGTTTATTCTAAAAAAACTCTAAAAAATTGTCAATTCCATTTTAGCACTCATGATGATTGAGTGCTTAAACATGTCGTTACATAGCTGGTTATAAGAGTGATGAATTTTTATAAAAAAAAGATTGCGGGGTTTATGATTTGTGATATGCTGACCCGTTTGTTGCCTGGTATAAAGAGTGTCTTTTTTGAATAAAAAATATTTTATGTAATTTAAGGAGGGTTTCATGGTGCGGAAAACAATCGTGATCGACACGAACGTACTTTTACACGATCCGGATGCCATTAAGAAATTTAAGGATGACGACGTCGTGATCCCGATGGGTGTTTTAGAAGAGCTCGACGGGATGAAAAGGCTTTCGGACGAGCTCGGTAAAAATGCTCGCTATGTGATCCGCTACATCGATTCTTTAAAAGAAAGCAAGCTTGGAGCTCTCCATTCGGGCGTTCCTATAGAAAACGGGATTTCGGTTCGTATTCACATAGATACGAAAGGAACGGATAAAAAACCGTTCCCTCTTCCGATGGACAGAAATACCAATCGGATTCTTTCTGCAGCTTTTCAGATTCGAGAAGCGGGAGAGCAAGTTGTTTTGGTTTCGAAGGATTTCGTGATGCGGGTAAAAGCCGAGGCTATCGGAATAGAGGCCGAAGATTATGAGAATTTGAAAGAATCGTATCAGGGGATGTACAGAGGGTATAGAAAGCTTGAAGTGCCCAAAAGAGATATTGATCTCTTTTGTAAAGACGGATTCGTTCCGACCGATGTTGAAGGGTTCGCTCCGAACGAATATTGTCTGCTTTCCTCTCCCGAGCAGTCTTCGGCCGTTGCGAAATACAACAGTCAACTTAAAAGATTTGAGTCTCTCATTAAAATATCCAGAGATATCTGGGGTATTCATCCTTTGAACGCAGAGCAAAAATGTGCTTTGGATCTCTTGCTTAGAGATGACATAAAGCTCGTTTCTTTGATCGGTCAGGCAGGAACCGGGAAAACGTTGCTAGCTCTTGCTGCGGGTCTTAAAAAGGTGTTTGACGAGCCCGTATATAATCGCATTTTGGTTAGCCGTCCCATTGTCCCTCTCGGAAAAGACATCGGGTATTTACCCGGAACTAAAGAGGAAAAGCTGTTCCATTGGATGCAGCCGATTTACGATAACTTGGAGTATCTCTGCCAATCCACCGGAGGACCTGCAAGCGGAGCCGAAACCCAAAAGTGGATTATGGAAAGCAAGAAGATTGAAATGGAAGCGGTGACGTATATTAGAGGAAGAACCCTCCCCAAGATGTTCATCATTATCGACGAGGCGCAAAACCTAACGCCGCACGAAGTAAAAACCGTCATCTCCAGAGCGGGAAAAGGAACGAAGGTAGTTCTTACCGGAGATCCGACCCAGATTGATAATCCCTATTTGGATAAAGATTCGAATGCGCTTACTTTTACCGTCAGTAAGTTTAAAAACTATCCGATTTTCGGACATGTCTTCTTGGAAAAAACGGAACGTTCCGAGCTTGCCGCTATAGCAGCAGATATTTTATAAGCAAAAAATCCGTCCCGGACTTTAGGTCCGGGGCGGATTTTTATTTGCGCTCCGAGCTCTTTTGTAAAAGAGAGGGGAGTTTATTTTGCAGGAGGGGGAAGGGTAGCTTTCAGACTGAGTTTGATCTGTCCTCTGTCGTTGACTTCAAGCACCTTCACGTCAATCATATCGCCTTCTTTCACAACGTCCGTTACATTCTGCACTCTGTGGTGTGCAAGTTCCGAAATGTGGCAAAGCCCTTCTTTTGCAAAAATTTCGACAAAAGCTCCGAAAGCAGTGATCGAAACAACTTTTCCGCGATATATTTTTCCTACTTCCACTTCGGAAGTAAGAGCGATGATCGCGTCTTTAGCTTTTTGCATGGACTCGGGGTTGGAAGAAGAGATGCTTACGACACCGTTATCGTTAATATCGATTTGAGCTCCCGAGTTTTCTATGATTGCTCGGATCTGTTTTCCTCCGGGTCCGATCACGGTTCCGATCTTGCTAGGCTTGATTTGCAGAGTTTCGATTCTCGGAGCGTGCTTCGAAAGTTCTTTCTTGGTATGAGGGCACGCTTCGAGCATTTTATTCAAGATGTGAATCCTTCCCGTTTTGGCTTGAGCAAGAGCTGCTTTCATGATCTCCGTCGTGATTCCCTCGATTTTGATGTCGAGCTGAAATGCAGTGACTCCGTGTTCGCCTCCCGTTACTTTAAAGTCCATGTCTCCGAGAGCATCTTCGGCGCCGAGAATGTCGGATAAAATAGCGTATTCGGATCCTTCCAGGATTAGACCCATTGCAATACCCGCGATGGGGTGCTTGATCGGAACTCCCGCATCCATCATGGAAAGGCATCCTCCGCAGACCGATGCCATGGAAGAAGATCCGTTAGACTCGGTGATGTTTGATTCCACTCGTACGACGTAGGGGAATTCTTCTTGACTCGGCATGGTTGCGAGCAGCGCTCTTTCAGCCAGCTTGCCGTGCCCCACTTCTCTTCGTCCCGGGGCTCCCACTCTTCCGACTTCTCCGACCGAGAAAGGAGGGAAGGAGTATTGGAGATAGAATTTTCTGTGGCCGTCTCCGTCCAAGTCTTCGTAGCGAACTGCCATAGTTTCTCCGCCGAGGGTTGTAACGGCGAGGGATTGCGTTTCCCCTCTTGTAAAGAGAGAGCTTCCGTGTGTTCGGGGAAGAAGAGATTGCTCCACGGAAATATGACGGATCTGATCGCAAGCGCGACCGTCGAGTCGTATTTTATCTTTCAAAATCATCCGTCTCATGATATCGGCTTGGACTTTCTTTAAAGTAGAGAAAACTTCGGTAGCAGTATAGACGGCTTCTTTGTCTTTGGCAAAGTAGGCCTCTTCAACTTTCCGTTTAACCTCCGCAACGGCATTTTCTCTGGCTAGTTTCTCTTTGATTTTGAACGCTTCGGAAAGGCTTGCAGAGTAGGTTTTTTCGAGTTCTTTTTCGAGTTCTTTCGGAAGAGTACGGATGGTGTCCCTGTTTTTTGTCTTTCCGATCTGTTTTTGCCATTCGTTTAGCTTGCCGCAGATGATCTTAATTGCTTTGTGTCCTTCTTCAATCGAGGCGAGGATCCGTTCTTCGCTTAAGAAATCCGCATAACCTTCGATCATTAATATAGCATCTTCCGATCCTGCCAGGAGCAGGTCGAGTTTTGATTGCTTTTGTTGCTCTACCGTCGGGTTGATTACGAACTGATCTGCGATCATTCCGACTCGGACGGCCGCTACGGGCTTGATGAAAGGAATGTCGGAGAGTACAAGGGCTGCCGAAGCGCCGCAAATGGCGAGAGGATCCGGGGAGTTGATTCCGTCGTAAGAAAAGACGTAGGAGAGGATCTGTATTTCGTTGTGGTAGCCGTCTTCAAAAAGGGGTCTGATGGGGCGATCGATCAATCGGCAAACCAGAGTTTCTCTTTCCGTCGGTCTTCCTTCTCGTTTAATAAATCCGCCGAGTGTTTTTCCCGAAGAAGAAAATTTTTCCTGGTAGTCAACTCTTAAGGGTAAAAAATCGACGTCCGGTTGTGCTTTCGGAGATGAGCAAACGGTCGTAAGGAGGATAGTTTCTTCGCATTGAACCGTAACGGCTGCGTTAGCTTGTCTTGCGATTTTTCCCGTTTCAAAAGTCAAAGTCTTTCCGCCGACCGAAACGTGTAATTGGTGCGTATTGTTCTTCATGTGTGTTCCTAAAATGAATGATCTTGAGATGCGTATGAGATGAACCGACCGTTTGGAAGCAAACTCGTCTTTTTGAGTCCAAACGGGCCCTTCATCTCCAACCGGGGCGAGTATAGCAGAATTTATGAGAAATGGAAAAGAAAAACCCGAAATTTTTTACGGTAATCCGTGAGAAATTTCGGGTTTTTTTACGGGAAAACTTATTTTCGAAGATTAAGTCTAACGATCAAGTTTTGGTATCTCTTTGTATCCGTCGAGTTGAGATAGTCGAGAAGCTTTCTTCTTTGACCGACCAACTTGAGTAGAGATAATCTGGACGCGTGGTCCTTGGGAGCCGCTTTTAAATGTTCCGTCAATTCCATAATTCTTTCGGTCAGGATTGCGATTTGAACATCTGCGGACCCGGTATCTTTTTCATGCAATTGAAATTTCTTTGTAATTTCTTCCTTAGTACCCTTATCTAAAGACATCTTATATATTCTCCCTATATTGAGAGTTTAAGCGGCAGGCAAATTTAAAAATAAAAACGTGAAACATTTGAAAATATTGTACCCAAAACGGGGATAAATCGGCAAACAAAATATCTTGCTTGCTATTCACTCCGGTGACTGTTACATTTTCTTCGATTACAATTCTAACACAAACCCCTTTAAAGGTGAATAATTATGATGACGGAATCTGCATATAGAGGGAAATTTTCCCTTCTTCAGCCTTTTGCCGAGGAAATTTTTAGGGCGATTAAAAAAGAAATTAAGTCGGAAATGGCGGGAAAAAACTCCATGCTTCGGAAAAAAGTGGGTGTTTTGCCGAACGGGGTCGAAACTAAGGAGCTTTCTTCGCTTTTTCTAAAAAACATTATAACGGAAGAAACGGAAGAGGGGGAAGAGCTCGGGGAGTGGGTAGCTTCCGTTTGGATCAATAAAAGAGGTGAAATTTTCAAGAGCTTTCATAACGCGCTGTCGAAAATTTCAGACCGTTATGACACTCTGACAAGCCTTCCCGAAGAGGTCGAGAAGCAGATTTTTGAGAAAGCCGTATCCGATTTCGGGGCTTTGGATACATATATCTTTGCTGTTTTAAATTCGGTGGTATTTTCCGAAAAAACGTTTGAAAAGCTTGCAAAATTCGCTCAAACCGAAGCGGAAGGGAAGAAAACGGGAAAAGAAGGGGATTTGGCTTTTTCCGTCGAGAAAGCTCAAAAAAACTTTGAGCGTCAAATCGAGAAAATAATTGAAAAATATGAGAATAGGCTTCTTGGGGTCACAAAGCGCCATCAGATGGAAGTTGCGGGGTATCGTAAGCAAATCTCCGGTTTGCAAAAAAAACTTGACGAGGTTCATGCAGGATCTCGATAGAGAGTTCATGCTGGAAGCTTTGGCGGAAGCGGAAAAAGCGTTCGAAAAAGATGAAGTTCCCGTTGGGGCGGTCGCTGTTTTTGACGGGAAAATCATCGCAAAGGCTCACAATCTCGTGGAGTCCTTGCAGGACGCTTCCGCTCACGCCGAGCTTCTCTGTCTTAGGCGCGCCGCGGAAGTTTTGGGGAACTGGCGTCTTACGGGAGTTGCTTTGTATACGACTTTGGAGCCTTGCGTGCTTTGTGCAGGGGCTTTACTCTCTTTCAGAATCAAAAAACTTGTTTGGGGGGCTCCCGACATTCGACTGGGTGCCGACGGGAGTTTTGTGTCTTTTCTCTCTATTCCTCATCCGATCCATTCCGTTGAAATCGTCAAAAATTTCCTCCCTGATGCTCCCGCTCGGTTAATGAAGGAATTTTTTCTGAAAAAAAGAGGAAAAAGCAATGGAAGCGGTGTTTGAAGAATTGATCGCATTGCAAAAAGAAAAGATGTTAAGGATTGCCGGAGAGCTTATTCCGAACGTGATAGAAGACGATCTGCTTCAACCTAATGATTTTCCCATTCTGGAAAATCACCCCCATTTTCGATACGAAGAGGGAGTTCTCGAAGGGATTTTAACCGTTAGAATGGCGTATCTTTCTTTGCAATCGCAAGATAGGGAATAGTGAAAGCTTTTCCTGTTTTAAATCGTATTTTTTATTTTAATCTTTAGCGAATTCCGGTGCGATGAGCCTCGGTCATTTTTCCCCAAAGATTTTTTTGTGGGAAAATTTCATGTAAAATCCTTGTGAATAAAGGGGAAATCCTGTTTAATTTCCGTTTTTAATTAATGTGAATTTCTTAGGAGTTATATGAAAAAGCAAGGACATCCGGCGTATCAAGACATACTTTTTGTGGATTCTTCAACTGGTTTTAAATTTGTATGCGGAAGCACTCTGCAGCCAAAAGATAAAGAAACGTTCGAAGGCAAAGAATATCCCGTTTTACGCGTTTCCACTTCTTCCGCTTCCCATCCTTTTTGGACAAAAAGCAATCAATTTATCGATTCCGAAGGTCGAGTGGACAAATTTATGAAGAGATACAAAAAACCTGCTGCCGCTGCGATTGAACCCCTTGAAGTTGCAGAAGAAGAGTCTAAGGAAAAAAAGAAAAAGAAGAAGTAATTCATGGAAGAAAGAGTACGACGGCTTCTTTCCCGTATGGAAAAGGTCGAAAATCTGCTGGGAGAGTCCCGTATTCTTTCCAATCAAAAAGAGTATCGCGCTCTGACCCGGGAACACGCTTATCTTTCCGAAGTGAAAGAGGTGTGGCGCCTTATCAGAAAAACGGAAGAGGAATTGGAACAGAACAGAGCTCTTCTCAAATCGGAACAGGATCCTGATTTTCAACAAATTATTCGAGATGAAATCACCGAGCAAGAAAAACTCGGGCCGGAGCTTTCATCCAAGCTCGAAACTCTTCTCGTTCCTCCCGATCCCGACGACGACAGAAATGTAATTTTGGAGATTCGTGCAGGGACGGGCGGTGACGAGGCTGCGATTTTTGTCGGAGATTGTGTCAGAATGTACAAATGTTACGCCGATGCGAAAGGCTGGGCGATAGAACTTATGTCTTCCTCCCCTTCGGAGCTCGGCGGATTTAAAGAATATGTAATGTTGCTTTCCGGAAAAAATGTGAATCGTCTTTTGCAGTATGAATCCGGAACGCATCGAGTCCAAAGAGTTCCGAAGACGGAAGCTCAGGGGCGAGTGCACACCTCCGCCATAACGGTTGCCGTCATGCTGGAGCCGGACGAAGAGGAAGAAGTCGAATTAGACGAATCCGAGCTCAAAATCGACACCTATAGAGCCTCGGGAGCAGGAGGGCAGCACGTAAACACTACCGACTCTGCCGTTCGAATCACTCACATTCCTACTGGAGCCGTAGCGTACTGTCAGGAAGAAAGAAGTCAGCATAAAAACAAAGATAAAGCTATGCGACTTTTGAAGGCGAAAATAGGCGAAGAAAAAAGACGCAAACTTGAAAAAGAAAGATCCGACTTCAGAGCTTCTCAGGTAGGTAGCGGAGATCGATCCGAAAGGATCAGAACGTACAATTTTCCTCAAAATAGGCTTACCGACCATCGAATTGAACTAACTCTATATAAATTAGATCGGATCATGGACGGAGATTTGGACGACGTCACGGCGCCTCTGGTTAAGTTCTATTATCAACAAAAACTCTCGGGTTAATCCCTTATGAAGCCTTTGGGAGAAGTTCTTACTCTGTCCGTTCGGTATTTAAAGGATAAGGGAATTTCGAGTCCGAGGCTTGTCGCGGAAACTCTGCTATGTCACGTTTTACACAAAAAACGAATTGATCTTTACACCGATTTTGAGTATCCATTGGAAGAAAGCGAGCTCGAACTTTTCAGGACTCTGCTCAAAAGAGCGTCTCTTTCGGAACCGCCCGAGTATATCACGGGGTCGGTTGAATTTTACCATTGTACTCTAACCCTTTCTCCCGATGTTTTGATTCCGAGACAGGAAACCGAAATTTTAACGGATATGATCGCAAAAAAACTTGCAAAGGAAAATCTTTCTTCCAAGGTTTTGTGGGACCTTTGCACGGGTTCCGGCTGTATCGGGATTAGTTTGAAAAAAAAATTACCCGATTTACGGGTAAGCGTTTCCGATGCAAGTGAAAAAGCTTTGAAAATCGCTCGCCTTAACGGAGATCGAAACGGGGTTGCTTTGGAATATGTTTTAGGGGATTTGCTAAAGCCTTTTGCGGGACAAAAAGCGAATTACGTTGTTTGCAATCCTCCCTACATAACGCAAAAAGAGTACGGAGAGTTAGACCCTTCGGTAAAAAACTACGAACCCGTCTCGGCTCTTGTCGGGGGAGAGACCGGGCTGGAATTTTATGAGAGGCTCGCAAACGAGCTTCCCGGGTACTTATCTTCGGGGGCTAAGGTGTTTTTGGAGATCGGTGCCGGTCGGGGAGAAGGGGTGGGTAAACTCTTTTCTTCGCCCTTTTGGAAAAAAAAAGAGTTGCTTTACGATTATGCAGGGCACGATCGGTTTTTTTTCCTTGAAATAGAATGAGTTTCCGGATTATCCTGTGTGGGATCTTGTAAAATATTCATCGATATGTTTGGAACGTTAACGGAAAAATTTCAAAATTTATTTCACTCGCTCTCCGGAAAATCTTCACTTACCGAAGATAATATCTCCGATGCCGTAAGACAAATACGCCTTGCTCTTCTGGATGCCGACGTGAACTATACGGTGGCAAGTGCGTTTATTAAACGAGTGAAAGAAAAGTGTCTCGGCGACAGTGTTTTGAGATCTGTGAGTCCCGGGGAATATTTTACCAAAATTGTGCATGAAGAATTAGTTGAGCTCATGGGTTCGAAAGAAGAGCCTCCGCAATTGCAAGGGTCTCCCGCGGTCCTGATGATGTGCGGATTGCAAGGATCGGGAAAAACTACCCAGACCGCCAAAATCGCTCACTATCTTCTGAAAAAAGATAAGAATAAAAAAATTCTTCTAGCCGCTTGCGACCTCCAAAGGCCCGCTGCGGTGGAGCAGTTAAAAAAATTAGGTGCCCAAGTAGGGGTTACCGTGTTTTCTATCGATTCGGAGCAAGACCCTATCAAGGTTGCGAAAGCGGCATTGGAGAAAGGGAAAAAAGAATCGTTCGACGTACTTATCGTCGATACCGCGGGGCGCTTGCATATAGACGAAGAGTTGATGAATCAGCTCGAGAAGCTGAAAAAGCTTCTGAATCCGCAAGAGATCTTGTTTGTCGCAAGCAGTCAAACCGGCCAAGACGCAGTTAAGACGGCGCAGGAGTTTGACTCTCGGATCGGGATTACGGGAACCGTTTTAACTATGCTTGACGGCAGTGCGAGAGCAGGTGCTGCTATCTCGATTAGAGAAGTGACGGGCAAGCCCTTAAAATTTGAAGGGATCGGAGAGAAGATTGCGGATCTGCAACCCTTTAATCCGCACTCCATGGCGG
>Ga0116227_10009378_pt1 | contig 17812 bp, 12 predicted proteins | sample S1TSphgellanicum_FD_89693 | JGI IMG/M metagenome (GOLD analysis project Ga0116227, IMG submission 89693) | Host-associated microbial communities from peat moss isolated from Minnesota, USA - S1T2_Fb - Sphagnum magellanicum MG | ecosystem: Host-associated > Plants > Peat moss > Unclassified... | reverse complement strand
AATTTTTTGGAAAATTTTTATTTCTTTTTTTTAAATTTGTTCTAGTTTTTTTTTTTTTCGGGGGAATTTTTTTTTTTTTCCAAATTTTTTTTATAATAAAGGGGTTTTTTTTTTAATACCAATTTTTTTATTTAAAAAAAAAAAAAAAACAACAACAACTTGATGATAATCATTCACAGCAGTTAAACTGACTGATCAAATGCTGAATTGATAATTTTAAAAAAATAAAAAAATTTGAGTCTTTTTCTGGTTTCCCAGGACTCCTTTCTCCCCAGACAGAAAGGCTCACCCCCAAGGAACAAACAAAGAACCGAGGTGACTGACTTACTGAGTTGTTGAAGAGGGTATGTGGGAGGGGTAAAGTTAAATTTATTTTTATTTTATTTTTTAATTTACTTGTTGGCATCAATGAACAGAATTTATGTGTGTAAGTATTGTAGGTAGCTGGTTGGGTGAGTGGGTGAGTGGGTGGGTTGGTGAGAGAGGTGGGAGTTGAACCCACAACCTGTTTGCAAGCTGGCCATGATACCTGACCACCAAGCTAATTGCTGATGCACAGACGCTGCACAGCCAGATACACAAGAAACACTGTGCACAGAGAGAGAGAGAGAGAGAGAGAGAGAGAGAGAGAAAGGAGTGTACAGGGACTTTGTTTGTGCAAAGCTGTGAGTTTGGGAGCTCTGTGCAAACAGTTGTGGATGTGTTGCATGTGCTAAAACAAATTCAATGTAGTGGGGAGCTCCACGTACTGAAAGTTTTTTTTGCTTTTTTTTTGAGTAGCTGGGAGAATTGGCCCAGTGAGCTTGGAGAGGGGAAAAAAAAGGCCATCATCTTCGGAGATGGGTGGTGGTTTTTTTGGTCACCATCATCATCAATCATTATCAGCATCATCAGCATCATCCTCTTCTTCTTCTTCTTCTTCTTCTGCTACTTCTTCGTCTTGTCTCTGCAGCAAAAGTGGTGGTTTGCTTGAACAAGGAGTCACCCATGTGAGTGAGGAGCAGCTGCTGCTGTTGCTACATTGGAGCTTCGTTTCTAGGATTGGTTCCTCCTTAGCAACTGGCTGCTGCTGCTGCTGCATGTGGATTTTTGGGCTTCAACTGTTTTGATTTCTAGATTCTTTTCTTGGTTTTGGGTTTCTGGAAACTTTTGCTACCAGGGTCCAGCAGCAGCAGCAGCAGCAGCTTCCTCAGGTGAGTGTGCAGCAGAGGCACAAGAGCTGCTAAATTTGTGTTGTTGTTATCGGGTTTTAAAAAAAAATCTCTCACGGTTTTGTAGCTTTGTTGTCTGTCAGACCTTGTACGAGTTATGATTGCCCTTTGGCATCTGTGGGTTAGAGGGAATAGGGATTGGTGCACATATTCAGCTGTCATCTTTTCTGGGAGATAAGGGAAATGAGGAGAGAATATTGTCCAAAGACAGCAAAAGAAGGGGATTGTTTCTCGTGTACTTCTGGAAGGAACAGCAGCAATGGGCATTGGGTGTGGGTCAAGATCATAATTCCACTAGGAAAGAAACCACCCAAAACACACACACACACACACACACTGTGGGTTGTGGGAAGCAAAGAGACTGGAGTGCAATTTTGGAAGCTCAATTTCCAGAGCTCTCATGGCTTGCATTATGCAGAATTTACAAAGAGTCTGCTGTAGTAGCAGATCACAACTATGACACTCTTCATCTCTAGTGGTATAGATATCTAAACAGTCTTTGTTTACAGTTTTCTGTGGAGATAGGGATCCTGATGGCTTTCTGTTTCTGGGTCACAGATATAGATGCTTTGGACCTCAATGGCTACAGCAAGACAAACCTCAGATCAATCAGCAGACTACTGCTGTATAAAAGAGGGAAATATCAAATGACAAAAGGGAAGGATGATGATGGTAGCAGTGGATCACCATGCCATGGGTCAAAAGACTGGACGAAAGCATCAATGTTGAGTAGCAGCAGCAATGGGTGGTTTGTCTCTGTTTGGAGATGAAATCAGGAGGGTCATGAGGAGCTGAAGAATAGGATTCAAGGTGTTTGCAAGAGTTAATTTCCTCAAGTGACTGGCAATGGCAACAGACAGGTTTTCTCAAGGACACCACCATTGAATGTAGGAAGAGAAAGGGAGTTGCAGCAGTGAAATCCAGCAGCACAAAAAAATTGAGAGAGACTCTTTCAGTAGCAGCTGGAATTTTCATTTTACTGTTTCCTTCTCAACTTCTGGCTTCCAAGCTCCAGTTCTTTTTTTTTTGCAAGCTGTTTTCTCTATAGCTTATTGCGATGAATGCCACAGCTAGAAGCTTAACTCCATCCTCGATATCCTGTTTCATTCTCAAAGATACCTCATTCATGAACACAATTGTGAATGAAGTTGGTGAGTGTTGTAGCAGCAGCAGCTCTCCACAATGTGGGTGGCAATCATCAAGGAAGGTGCAAGCAGCTGCAGCAGCTGAGAGAACTTGCTATCATCATCATGTTAGCAGATGCATGACACACAGCAGATGTGGCATAGACCAACAACTAGTGTTACTGCAACAGCAACAGATCTTTCTTTGCATTTTGTTAACAATTTTTTGGAGTATGGGGTTAGTACATGGGTCTTCTTCATCTTCTACTACTTCTACAATTCTTCAGGATGATTCAAGTCTTGCTGCAGCACCAGGAGTGGATATAATTTCTCTTGATGATACAATACAGCAAGTGGCATTTGCTGCCTTTGCTGCCTTGATACGGCCTCGCACGGGTGTAATCTACACTGCCACCAACGTGCCAGCAAATCTCTCAGGTGTACTCATTGAAGTTGTGCGACTGCGTGTTGGCAGTTTGAGGAAACGAGGAATAATTCTGGGTGGCTTCACCATCCCAAGTGGAGTCAAGGTATTGAATCCTCCTTACCACGAAGTGGTTCTTGTGTACAGAGACTTTGGGAATCTGGCTGTGTACTCATCCCCACTTCCAGGTCAACAAATAGTGAGTCCGGTTTTGGGAATCAAGGTTTATAGTGCACAGACTCTACACCCAGCTGCACCTCTCCCTCCTCTCGAGGTCACTGCCCTCATGTCACCCATAACCATCATCATTCCACAGAATTCACTGCTTGCAACCTTTCCTCCTGCATTCTGTGCAGAATTCAATGACAATGGGACAACTACCGTCAGCAATGTGAGCTTGACGCCCAACATTTGTGCTGCAAGGAGTCTGGGAGACTTTGCTTTGTTGGGTCAGGTTCTTGCACCATCACCTTCTCCACTGTTGGCCCCCCCAGGATTGGCACCCTCTAGTGTACCGGCACCATCACCCAGTAGTGGATCAGCTGCAGCAGCATCATCATCATCATCACACAGGCATGGAAAATCAAAGACATGGAAGATTGTATTAGGGACCGTTTTGGGGACACTCGGACTGGTGGCAATTGCATCACTTCTGGCTTTTGCATTTGTAAAGTATAGAAGGCGACGGCGGTTTGCAAGAATGCAGCATCAGGCTGATACAGGTGAGACTTTGCAACAAGAAATAGTTGGACACAGCAGAGCACCTGCAGCTGCAGGAGTGCGAACTCGACCCACAATTGAACGGGAATTTCATATCAGCTGATGATGCATCTGCACTACTCTGGATCACACTCTGCTACAAACCAAACTACCCAATGTAATTTTTTTACAACTGCAAATTGCACAATTCAGTAGCAGTTCTCTCAGATCAGGGAAAGCTTTAGATCCAAGTCCCAGAACAACCACAACTCTGGCACACAAATCATAGCTTCAGGGATGAGGAGGAGTTGCTTGTAGAGTGGAGCCAAAAATTCTGGACCACAAATCATTCGTCCATGTACAGACAGGACAAGAAGCAAAGCATTTTAGGATTTGAGGACATCAAAGATTATTATTGCAGGCAATGGAAGGGTTGTTGTGTGGACAGTTATAAGATTCTAGGCTCCAAACTGTGGAGTTAGGTTGTGAAGGAAAATTGCAGGGGGCGGGGATTCAAGTCTGTTGTTTTTGGGCAATTGCAGGTTGTTGCAGCAGCAGGGAGAATTTGAGAGCGAGAAAGGCAGCTCTCAGTAAATGAAGTCAGATGTATGTTTGAGAGCATAGACCCTTGTGGACAAATTTTTAGCAGAAATTTTTTCAGTCTTTCCAGTTCCAAGAAAAAATACAGCACTTTCACCATCTCTCTATAATGCTCACACCATGTCTCACTGTTGTAAGAAACAGTGGCAGTCTCTTGTTATGAGGTTCTCAAGCTTGGTCCTCATTCTTGGTGCTGGAAAAGCTTGCATGCAATTCTATGATCATCTCCATTCTCTGAACTGAAACCCAAGAGGTGCAAATCACTGAGGTGCAAATCTTGTGTGTTTGTTCTCATCCTCCTGTACTGAACAATCTTGTCTACTTGTTCCTACCCAAAAATCTCATTGTCCCATCTTTGCCCCTTTTCAAGTGTTGCATGCTACATGCACTTCCTTTCCACATGGATCAAGATGTAACGTAACAGTGAAAAAGCGCCTCTGCAACTAAGACTTTTGCATTTTGTTGAGTAAAGAATGTTGCATTGTAAGAAGTGTCTGATAACCCACGGACAGATGTTGAATTCCCAGTGGGGTATCAATCTTCAATGGCAGAAACAGAACTTAAGTTCCCGGAGTGGGGTATTGATGATGTCTTCAGTTGCAAAAATATGATTAGAAGCAAAGAGCAGTGTAAATTCACATGGGCAAAAATCCGAGAAAATAACACAGGTTCCACCCCAGATCTACAATGATTATATGCAAGATCCACACATACGAGGAGCTTGTTGAGATGGATGAGAAACTCCACATGTATAGACCAAAGCACACATTTCCTAATCTTAATTTTCCTTCAAATTGTACTTACAATGGGTAGAACAAGTTGCACTCCAATCTTTCAACCAAACCTCTTCATTCAGAAATTCATGATTATTATCTAATTCACAATTTAGATCATAACGGCAAGTCTGCGTCAATGCAGCCCACCCATCCCTACCCAAAGAAAATATGTCTCTCACAAGAATGGAGAAATTTCCATTCTCACGATTAAGAGAAGGCAAAGCAAGGTTAACAATGCTTCATGAAGTCACAGAAAAAAAACAAAAGTTCCAAGACAAATAAACCTTTGAAAGCTGATGTCGAAACTTGAGGTCCTGATCATCTTTATGTAAGTTGAATGCAAACAAGGGATTGGGTTCCATGGTCTCCAAGTGTGCACAAATTTCAACAGCAAGATGGACAGTATGCAGTGGTTTAGAACATCTCCAGCGGTTAAATGGTGATTATTTTTGTGCAAGAAGATGATCGAACTAAGCTATTTAGACAACATGTCACAAAAGACACTTAGAAGGACTATGATTGATGCCATGCCAACCTATTCAAAAGAATCCCCTTCAGTCATCAATACATCCTTGGTAACCGTCACAGACCACGTCCTCTGATATTGCCGCAACTGTGAACCAAAAGACTCCTCCATGATCTCAGCATTTCAGAGTCATCATGTCTATGTTGCAATGCAATTGCATTTCTACTCCAATGCATTTGGTCCAGTACCATGTAGGTTTCTACCTTGACATTGAACTGGATGATGATGATAGATGATGATGATGCAGCAAAAGCCTAATGTGATTATCATTCAAATCCTCCAGAGTTAAGGCAAAAGAAAACTCTCAGGGAAATTGGTCTTGGGTTGCTGCTGCATCTAGATGAGGAATTCTAGATCTAGTAAGGGAAGTTGTTAGTTTGAACTTTGGATCTGCAATAAAGGTTAGAATTGTTACATGATGTCATGAGCTGCTTGTTGTTGTGCATTGGTTTTGCATTTTTTGGTGTCGTTTTTTTTAGTTCTTTGTTTGTCTATGTTGTTGTCTTGGGAGGTTATTAGTCTGTTTTGGAACCTACACACAAGTACAACATGACTTACTTAAATTTTGCGACGTTTTGACAAATTCTTTGAATCAACAACTCCTTGATAAAGCCACCAATCATCTATCGGGTGTCTTTGAATTTCTTTAAGAAACTTTCTTGCTCTCAGTAATTATAAAAAAGTATTGGAAAACCCAATTTCTTAGCATAACACCTTTGCAATGTATCTAGAGATTACATTTTAATTACAAACTCAATGGAACAACCTTCAACAAAGGTTTCACACGTTAAAAAACACAACTATAGAAATTGTTTTTTGTAGTTTTAATAAACTTCAATAAAATATTGAATCGAATGAAAGTTGATTCAAATTTCCTAAATCTATTTTTTTGATATCTTGCCAAACGTTCTAAAAACCAATTCTAAATGCAAATTTTTTTTCTAACACACACAAAGATAAAGTGATAACATCAACAAAGTTGTTGTCAAAAGTAAACAATTGAGAAATATAGTTTTTTTTTTGATAATTCTATAGTTATTATCAATAACTAGTTTCAACAAGTATTTTCTATAGCTATTTTTTTGTAGCTACTCAAAAGTAATACTAAAAATACTAATCAAAATTGTCCATGTAGCATTCTTGTTGGAGTTGGATGATCTCTCGAGATCTCCCTTTTATTTGTCATTTATTTTGGCGAGTTTCTTTCTTCATATGTTTATAGTCAAGTTGTATATAGACTTGAAGAATATAAAGAAAATAACACTACACACAAAGCTTCATGGTGAATGACATATTCTAGTGATCACAAGAAAGCCATTGGCTCACCTAAATATTAAATAACTTGTAGGACCCCATTATAATAATGTGGCATGTGTTGTTGAGCACATATTGCAATATCGAACAAATTGCCAAATGTTACACCTTCTTTAGCCTAAGTTTGAAATTTATATCTTGGTTGAATTTCCAATGACAAAAATTACTCAAAATTCAATACCTTTTGCACCTTAAATCACCTCCATCAAATATTACTCATCAAAGGCTTCCCAATAATATCAAGAACGTGATCTAATTTCCCAAAAATATATATATATATATTGATTTCATTGAAATTTAATGAAAAAATTATTTCATGTTCAATGACTCTTGCATCATAGGTCTAAACAATATGAAACCATTATATATTGCACCCTTACTCATCAAGGGCTTTCCAACAATACCAATCATGTGATGGGGGTGCACCATGATTTAGGAGATCTCAACATGAAAAACAAAACAAACTAACAATTCTCTTGAATACACAAATAATTTCAAAGACCCACATGTGCATTACAAATGACCTCACCTAAGAACAAGAATGCACTTCAACTAACATTAAAGGTCAATTAAATACTTAGATTCATGAAGTAGTCAAATAATTTTAATGATAATGTTTGTTAGAATTAGTTTCATAAAGCAACTTTAGGTTCCTTAGGTTGTATTTTTGGATTACAGCTCCAAACTAGAATTCATTCAATCAATTCCCAAGTATGGAGGAATGGAAAGATGTATTTTTTTAATCTATTTTTTTAGAGTTTTTTTTCAACACCATAAATATGAATAGATTTTCAATACCTCTTGGACCAATTTGCATCCCATTTCTCTTCAATCATATTTGAATTTGGATTTAATTCAAGAATATAACTTCAATTTAGTTAAATTTAAAATTTTGAATTCAATTTAATTAAATATGAATTTGTTGAATTAAAGTTGTATGTAAATTTTTCATTCAATATTTTCATTTGAATGAAATTTAATTTGCACAAAATCAATTTTCCATCTATTGATCATCATTGGTAATGCTCAAAATTGCAAAACTTGAATAAATAAAGATCATATTGTAACTTAGCAAAAAGGTGAATGTCTTTTCACATCAATGTTATAATACATTGACCTTTTCATATCCATGTAGGTGGTGGGTAGGGCAAAGTAGTGACATAGTTAGGCTTGGGAAAAATAGGTTTGGATAGCACAAACAAACAAATATCACTTCATTTATTATGTAGATTTTGCATTGTTGTAATATAATATGGATTTTGAAAAAGCTGTTATGTGAAAATAATATTATGATTTATTATAATCTTGCTACAAAGTAACATAAACCCATTTTCTCCAATGACAATAATATCTTAACTCAAATGTAAGATCTTCAAGTTGTATTTTTCACAAAACAAGAAAACATTTCACACAATTGAAACCTTGATGTCATGAACATGCATTATCAACTAATGTATCTCTTAAACATCCCTTTCCAACCATTAGAATGGTAACTATGGATGAACCTAACATGTTGCACTCAATCCACCCATTAAAAAATTGATAGTGAAAGATCAAATCTATGTTACCCTAAATGATCAGATTCAATATAAATTAATTTAAAATTGAGATGTTGAAAATTTTCAATAATTCCAAGGGAAAAATGTTGAAAATGTAAGAAATTCCAAGACAACATTACCTAGTTTGTTAAAAAAAAATTAATTGGAAAATGTGTCTTTAAGTTGAAACATGTATAGTAGTGACTTGGCATAATATGAAATTCCAAAAACTACAATCTTGAGATTACATGAAGGTTTTTAGGGTTATTTTGTGTAGTTTTTAAGGTTACAACAAACTGGACCATTCATCTTGTAATCTCATCATCTTCAAAAAGCTTTCAATCTTTGAAATCTTTCTTTGAAATGTCATGGTGATGGTCTTCACTAAAAAAACAATATTGCTTTTAGAACTATCTCTTCCATAGGTTGTCAAAATATTAATCTATAACATGTGTTAAAAGCTAAAAGGGCCTAACTTGAGGCATTGAAAACTCCTTTGTTCCAAAACTAATTTAATTTGACATTTGGTTATCAAATCTAACCACAAGGTAGGGTATTATGAAATCAAAGAAGCCATGGGTTGTTGAGAGGTAGTTTAACAAGTTGGGAAGTTTCAAACTAATGACATTATTAAATGAGCTTCCTCCACACATGGGACATGATGAGCCTTTTACCAAGGTCTTCCAAATAATGTTTTTATTGTTGTGAAATTTCACCAAAATGTGAAAAAAAGGGCCATTGAACCCAGGCTCAACTTGCATAGGTTCAAACCTCGTGCTTGGTTTTTCAAAACCCAATGTGTGAAATCAAAAGACCTATGGTCAAAATCAAAAAACTTGGTGCTAGGGGCTTTGAAATCACACGCACTCCCAAAAAAAAAAAGCAAAATCCAATGCTAATGAAATCTACCCAAAGCTAATTGAACATTCCTAAGGGGTGTGGTAAAAGTATGGGGTCCATGGCATTTTAGAGGCCAATCCAAAGCTCAAAAAAGATGTTAGGTTTAGGTACTTCATTTGACATGGAGCACATGATGATCCTTAATGGGGGGGCCAACATGGGATTTTATTCTGGTGGCTATTTATTCTTCCTTTGTGGATCATCAAACAAAAAACTTAGAAGGGTGAAGAACACCACAAAAGTTCATAGGGTGGTTGTTTGATGTCATGCATCAACACCTGGGATGAAACAAAGTGGTGGTAGTAGTAGTAGCATGGGGTAAGGAAACAACAAAGCTTGAGTAGGCTTCTTGTAGCCTTGTAAAAGTTGCATTGGAGCTTATCTTCTTCACAAAGAGTTTTAAGATTCTGTCTTACACACAAGCAAGGCTGGATGGAGCCCAATCTCAAAAAGCTCACATTTTGTGGGCCCATGGCAAAAGACAAAATGAGCACAAGAAGAAGAAGAGGGCTTATTATTATATAACTGCTTTTGATGTGTTATTCAAGCACTTTGAAATCTCAAAATGGAAGAAATCTTCTTCCTCTGTGGAAACATGCTTCCTCTCAAAATTAGGGCAACTTTTTACATTGGAGAAGGGTTGGGGTTCTTGTCACTTCCGTGGTTTTTTTTTTCCTTGGTGCCCATCACTCAATCTACCACCCTTGTGCCTAGGCACCTCAAAAACAAGGAAGGTCCTGTGGCCCCACCCTTCTTCTCCTACAAATTAAGCTCTGTGGTGGTGGCAGATTATGTCATTTTGTTGATCACATTACACGATATAATCTTTCAATGATGATCATACAATCGTAATAGTAGTGAACAATTTTGTTGATAACATTACATGATATTATAATCTTCCGATGATCATCATACAATTATAATAGTGAACAAAATCTCTATTGAATATGAATGGGCTTGACCATTCCGTAGCATATAATGGTCAGGTACTGTTGATTCTAACATTCCATGAGCTCACACTAAAAAAAGGGACTTTCCGGGATTTAGAATCAGCAGTACCCAGCTCATTACCATTTTCAGCATGATATAAGAGGATAGAGGGACAACCCAGCTGACCCGGAACAACATGCTAAAAGCAAGCCTACCACTACAAACATGGCAAAGTTTGGATTGGTGAGGGCAGAAGGATACCACATGGGTTTTGACAAAAGGAGACTACAAAGGTTTTGTTTCTATGGGTATAATAATAAAAAAGAGGCATTTCCATGCATCCAAACTCTCATGTTTTGTTGCAATTCTCAGCTTTCAAAAAATTTATCCATTTGCATGAAAAAAAATTTAAAATTAAATTAAAATAATAATAATAATAATGATAATAATATAGGTCAATTTGGATCATGCAACTACCATTTGTCTTCACACCCAAAAACTTGTGGATCCAAATACTTCTAATCCCCCTCCATGCATTGCCCCTGAGATGAGGTTGTGGGTTATTTTACATCTGGGCTGGCTAATGGGATGCAAGTAGTAGTAGAAGACTCAATCTTATCCTTGTGGTATGGTTAGGAGAGAGAGAGCCAGCCATACATACATAGCCTTTAGATAGCCAGCCCTTTGGAACCCTTGTGGTTATCAACATACCCATTTTGCAAGTTGTGAGTTAAATTTAGGCAAGAAACTCTGCAGCTAATTTGTTTTGTATGATGCTAGCCTATTGGAGGTGCTTTGTGGGGGGAAAGTGGGTTTGGATTTTGCCTTTGTGGTGGTGGTATTATTATCTATTGCAGCTACAAACACACACCACAAAATATTTTGACCCCATTCACATTTGAGTTGGGAGGAGGAGGAGTCAATGCTCTCAAGGCATTTTGATTTGTTGGTTTGTTCAATATGGGTAGAGTGGGTTTGTTTTCAATCACATGATATGGAATAAGTTGTTAACTCTGGTTGAGTTTGGGAGGGCTCATCTCCTCAGACTCTTCTTGTGTGGAAGCTTTTTGGGGGGGGGGAGGAACTTTCAATCCACTAGGCTAAGTTTGTTGTTGTTGCAACCAATTGGAATTTGGTTTCCAGGATGAAACTGTTATTCCAAAACTGTTAGGAAAAACCATATATCCATAAGGCCCACAATATCTCCTGTGCAATGGGGGAGCCTAGGGAGGAATCACTCTTTTGGATTTTCTAATTTTTAAGGTAAGATCCTAAGGGTGGGACATTCCCAATATAAGAGGCCTTGGATGAGGCCATAGCTGAGTTTGGCCCCACCTTTTGGGCCTTACCCACCTTAAAGCTTTCCAGAGCAAAACCTTATCATAAGCCTAAATGTACATAGATCACAAGGTGGTAAGAGTGAGAAGGATCTTAATACCTACTTAAAGCATGGGTGGAAAATTTCTAGCAATTTATTCAAAAAATAACTTGCCCTCCAAGGATATACTAGGGAATTTTTCCAAGTTTCGATTGGATGTGAAACCTAACATCATGCAATCTAGTTACATGTCCCTCTTTATGAACTTATTGTTAGATTTCTTTGGTTATTTGTTTTTCTTTTAAGGAAGTGTTCATTCACATTGTTTTAGGCAATTTGTACTAGTGTCTTTTTCTAACAATTTCTCATCATTTTTTTACTTTGAAAAAGAAGGGGTGACAACTAGTACAAAGGAAAAATAGGGGAGGAAGGGAGATCCATTTAAATCATCAAAACCATCCAAACGTTAGATGTGATAAGTCAAAAAGCCATTTCCTCCCACCATTGATTCACCACCCTTAACCCTAAAACCTTGTAGGATCTTGCCGAATGAGCACACCCCAAGTTGTTGATCTCACCAAATGATCATATTGGGCCATCATGGGCATGTTCATGATCAAAACCCTAAACCCCATCTTGCCTAATGTTGACAACTATTGTGTGTAAAAACTTGTCACTTTTAAGCTTGAACTTGTTCCCTTTTATCACCAACTTGTTTAAGCTTTTCCTCTCCTCTTGCCAATCTATTGTGTAGTTCAATTGAAGGTGTTTTATAGTCATCAACTCATGAACATCATTGTATTATGCTTTTTGTATAAGGTTATGAAGTTCATTGTTGATGTTTTATAGCAATCCATTATTGTTTTATTTCACGGTCAAGTTTCACTAAACCATCAAGTTTCTTGCCAATAAAATAATATACCCTTATTATTTCTATGTTACTACACTTCATTCTTAAAAAAAAACTTTTGATGATGTGCGATTTGACCTTGATTCTTTGTGATTTCCCTTCAAATGTTTCGAAAATGTGGTGTTTAAATTCAACAACTTTTGAGGGACGCCAAAGCTCTGATCATTACAATTAGTTTGTGTTTTGTGCGAGTGTTGTTTTATGTGTTGGCTTCTATGCATAACTATGATGTACATTCAACTTCATGTCTACTTTTATGCATATGTAAAATGAAGGGCAATAATGGGTGATGGTGATTCTAAGCAATTTGTTACAAACCTTAATCATCTCAACTTTTTATTATGACCCTTTTCAATCCAAGCATGAATAAGGCATGTTTGTCCCTTTGGTTTGTATGAAAGTTGTGATTCATGGATGATTTGAGGGTCGAATGCAAGGTTGTGTAGGCGGGGTATGTGAAGGAATTCAAAATCATAGATTCCTTGTAATTTTTTGTGTTATTCCTTTAAAGGTAAACCTTTTCCAACCTCTTTCATTGTTCGCTCTTTACTTTCCAATTTTATGATAATGTGTGATTCAAAATTGTTGTAGTATCAAAAGTTGTTTCATTGATGAGTTGTGAGTTCTTTTTTTCAAATTTTTTTTTTTCCAATTTCATTTAATGTTAATCTTTTTTCACAATGTTGTCACAACTCTCACAAAGTTACAAATTAAAGTATGTCTTTTATCCCAATAGAAGCATTGCAATTTTGGGCCTCTTATCATCTTGATTCCAATGTAATTTTTTTGTCTCATGGTTTTCTTACATCTTCCCCTCCTCTTTTTTTTCCTACAATTTTGATTTCTCCATTTCCAAATCCAAAGCTTTGTGGCTTATATGGTGCTTTGTGAGTTTTATAAGGTGTTTTGTGGGCTTGTTGGGCCTATTTTTACAAATGCAAAAAAATAATGGTTTCTATTTCTATCTCTATTAAATTATATGGTTGTTTTACAAGCCAAACAACTTGGTTTCCATTTTGCTGACACATTTGATCCATTTTTCACAATCCTACTGCAAGGGTTTCTTTTTGCATGGCTTTTGAAATTGTAATTGTATGCTAACTTGGTGTAATTTTGTAGTTCACTTATGCTAAAAAGGTTAATTTCAAGGGTTCGATACCTGCACAAGCGCTTGAATTTGCTTGTGAAATTTGATGTTCGCTTGTTTGTTCAACATTTTCAAAACTTTTGTTTACACATGTTGATGAGTCCACACACAAATTTTTTGATCACCTTAAACTTTACAATTTGGGACAAGTAAATGTCAAATTAAAAGAGAATAATTTAACTCCTTAACTAAAAACCCCATGTGCAATAATAAAATATACAAAACAATTAGATATTTTTCAATGATAATTGAATGTTAGCACCCTCTAAATATATATAAGGGGCTAGGATTTTCACCCTAGGAATTTTAAATGCAACCATATTGAGATAAACAATATCATATTTAAGTCATCTATAGCTCCTACTTAAAACAGATTTTAGCCAATTCAACACCAAATGATTTTCACAACTAGCCCCATTGGCTAATTTTCAAATATGAAAAAAAATTCAATTGGTTTACACATTATTTATTTGGTCTCCCAATTTTCATCACTTGTTTGTTTGAAGAAAAGACTTTAGATTGCTCTAAGATATTGATATAATCTTCAAAATTTGACACACATTGGTGTAAATGACCTCCATTACTTTGTTTTGGAACATTTCCATTGTTAACCCACATAATATTTTTTGGATGGAAAAAAGTTGAGTCTCTTTTAGTTTGGGGTAATGAATTGGTTTTGGGCCAATATATATGCAAAACATATTGTAGTGCTTGCAAAAGGCATTATTTAGTATAAAAACCATTTTTTGAACTATTTAATCCAAATTTCCTTTACAAAAAGTTATAGGTTCAAAACATGTTTAAAACATGTATCACTATAAAGAAGGCCAATCCAAAATGCTCTAGATTTTTAGTGCAAAAAATCACAAATGATATAATCTTTTAAAGCTCATTACCAACTATGTTACCCCAAAACACATCATTGGTTGGAAGAATAAAAATCACATTCAAACTAGAAAGTCACATCATATTGGATTGTTGTTTAGGAGTTTTTGGAATCATGAAAAATGAAATAGACACAATATTCTCATTCATAGGGAGAAATGGAGCAACTTCATATGGACAACACCAACATTTGCCAATTCCAATTGAAAAATATCATAAAAAAGATTTTTTTTTTTTTTTTTTCAGTGATTCAAATTTTTTCATTTATTGATTCAACATTTGTTCAAAACTTAAAAGGCTTCGCATTTCAATATGTGCCCACAATAACCTATTGTATGACAACATCTCACAACTATTTTTCACCCTAATTGCGTTTGAACATAAGAAAGACAATAATAAAAAGAAAAAAATGCACAAAAATTATTTCAAAAAAAAAAAAGACAAAATTTTAAAATATTTACATTCACTTTGAATAAGACTTTGCAACATGATTGTTATAAAGTTCCATTCCATATTTGGTAGGCACAAATGCATCCTCCATCTAAGTAATAATTGTGTTCTGGCTAGTTTTATTTGTTGAAGCAATTTTCGATATATTAGTTGTAAGAATCTTAGGCGCTTGTGGAGAAATTCCATTGGATTTAACACTGAAAGACTAATTGACAATTGATGCTACACTCATAGAAAGAATAATTATTGATGCATCAACATGTACATGTGAACTAAATGATGTAAGATTAATTTTGAAAAACAAAAATTGTACATGTAATTTCCCAAAAAAGGTTATAGAAGGTTGTTCATATACCATCTACACCTTCTTACTCATTGATTTTGATGAAATGAAGTATTCCACGATGATAACAACATGCACAACCAAAATTGAAGCAACAAAACACCAAGAAGTGAAAAATGCTCATGATTCAACAAAAATGAAAAAATGGCACACACACATACTAGGAAAAAAAAAAGAAACATAGTGAGAATTGTTTTTCAAATTTTTTTTCATTGGGTAAGGGATTGATTGCCCTTGGGGGCTTCACAGGTCTTTGCCCTGGTGAATGTGCATACTAAAAAAAAAAAAGAAAAAAGAGAAACTAAAACATAAAGAAGACACATGGCAAGAATTTATTTTTTCAAAAATTGTTTATGCTAGGTAAGGCACCACCCACAAAAGCTTGAGCCCATCAGGGTGGTACCTTACCCTGTTTTACACAAAGAGCTACCTATCTGGAAAGGAACAAAGGGACAGGGAAAAGAGAAAACCAAAGAACACATAAAGGAGAAAAATAAGGAGGCCCACACTTTAACCTTTCCTTAATAGACCCAAGATGAATTCAAAGCATGATATCTAAAGTGTAGGTAGTAAGTAGCACATTCATTGTCTTTGTACATTCCCTCAAATATGTTACTAAAAAAATAAAATAAATAAATAAATAAAATAAAATAAAAATAAATAAATATTCTTTTTTCTTGTCATTTTATCAGAAAAATAGGCACTTTGTGCATAAAAAATACTCAATTGAGTATTCCATAATGGAGGCAGGGTTTTTCTTTGAATTTTGCAACATGAAAAAGAAAATTGGCAAAAATTTCCAAAAAGATTAACAAAACTACTCAAATTTAGTCTAGAAAAACACACTCTTCCAAAAATATTTCTCTATTTTTTTGTCAAGAAAATGAAAGAAAATTTTCCCAAACAATAAAATAAAATAAATATAAAAATATTTACGAGCTGAAAAATCAAATTGGGTTGGCCAAATTTCAGCTCCCTAAGTTGTTAAACTTTCTTACAATATTATTTTGGTGGGCTAGTGTACTTGTCAACAGGTAGAAAAACAAAAGGATATTTTGTCTCAAGGACAAGTCATTGCAAACATTGTGCAATTTGAATGGAAAGCTTGAGGCCTGGCCACTTCCCGACTTCCACCCCTTCAGGACACACCTCCCATCACCATTGTCGACCTACTATTGCAGGCAATTGATTTTTGACATGAAGAAATATGGTTGACCCTATTATAGGCGGTGGGTTTTGGACATGAAGAAATTTTGACATCTGGTTTGGAGAGATTTTGACATTTGGTTTGAGCTAACTTGACGTCCTGTAAATTCTCGCTTTTTTCCTTTTTCTTATTCCTTTGTACATTTTCCAAATCTTCAATGTCTTGATAAATAAAGTTTTGCAAGATTGCATGATTTATACTAAAACTACATAGTGAATAATGAATGGGTATTGGCTCTATTATTCTTGTAGCAGCTAAATGGGATAGCCTAGTCTGGAGTATGATACTCCAAGGGCTTGGATTTGGTGCACACACTGGTGGTACCCATGTACGAATCAAGTGCTTAGTTTAGCTTTTCACATTCCATTCCATTCCATGGGCTGTTTGGATGTTCGAGGTACAAGAAGATCTGTTCAATTGGCCTCAATGGATAGTAGTAGTAGTAGTGAGACCATTCGTGTTTTTGTGAGAAAGTATCATCATGTGGAGCCCTGTCTTAACAATTTTTTGGCTCTATCTCGGAGTCTGGTCTAGTAGTGTGTGATAAGAGAGACATGGTTAAAGCTTTCATCTACTCATCAATGGGTGGTTTAAATCAGTGTTGCCAAGTTCTGGTTTTAGACCCAATTTGGTTTCCATTCTTTAATCCAATTATCATCAGTTCTTGAATTGTCAGTTCAATTTTTTTTTTAAAATTATTATTTTTTGAATTTTTTTAAATTTTAGAATTGAAATTGAAATTGAAATCAAAAATTGTGAACTGGCCTTTGGCTACAACTGAACTCAATACCTGTTTTTTATTATAGTTTTTTTTGTTTTTCATTTGTAAAAAAATTAAAAAATTGATTTAAAAAATGCAGAATGAGAATATCCATCAAAGACACCCTGAAGCCCCAAAAAAAAAATTCATTGAGTAGAGAGAGAGAGAGTCAATGACTTTGGCCAATTTTTAAATCCATTTAAAATGAATTCTATGGCCCAAGCCAACACGGAAGTGTGTTCTTTGGAAGTGAGTCTTGGGTTGGGACTCTTGGCCTGGGTGAACGAGTGAGCACCCATGTTGGTGCTACCTTGAGCTTTTTAAGTGATGCCTCTTAGTGACCATATTAAGCCCCCCAAAAAAAAAATGTTAGATTTGAACTCCCTCCGAGAGACCCTGATTCAGTCTAAGTATGATGGTATATTTATAATATTTAGAAATAATTTAAATGAATTTTGGGATTTTGACCATGGTACCAACTTGGGTAGGGTTCACCCAGGGCCTGGACTCTGGATTAAGAGACCCGGCCTTTCTCCTGGACCAACAATCTCAGACCCTACAAAAGGCTGGGTGTAGGTACCTTAGTAGGTGGGAAGCTAAAAATAGAGGAGGAAAAAAAAAAAAAAAACAGAAAAAAAAAGAATACAAAAAAAAAAAAACAAAAAAAAAAAAAAAAGAAAACTCCCTAAGAAACTCAGGGAGGTTTTTTCCAATCTCCCCCCCTTTTTTTTTTTCTGTCGCGGCATCTTT
>Ga0116227_10009376_pt1 | contig 17814 bp, 20 predicted proteins | sample S1TSphgellanicum_FD_89693 | JGI IMG/M metagenome (GOLD analysis project Ga0116227, IMG submission 89693) | Host-associated microbial communities from peat moss isolated from Minnesota, USA - S1T2_Fb - Sphagnum magellanicum MG | ecosystem: Host-associated > Plants > Peat moss > Unclassified... | reverse complement strand
GGCGCCGTCCATGCGGTCCATGGCGATCGGATAGCCGCCGTCGTCGGCGATGCAGATGGTTTCCAGGACGCCGATCTCCTGCGCCTTGCGGATCGCCGCGGCGATCATGTGGCGGGCTTCTGCTAGTTCGAGCTTGAGTGCGGTTTTCATGGGCGCGTAGGGAGAGAAAAGGTGGGGGAAAGGAAATCAGCAGCCGCGGTACACGGTCTTGATCTGGGTGTAGAACTCGAGCCCGCCGCGTCCGGACTCGCGGAAGGTCGAGGTGCTGGAGCGCTTCAGGCCGCCGAACGGGGCGTTGATCAGGTTGCCGGTGGTCGTGCGGTTGATCTTGACGGTGCCCGACTCGATGTCGTGCGCGAAGGCGTGCGCGTAGCGCGCATTGCGGGTGCAGATGGCGGCGGACAGGCCGTACTCGGTGTCGTTGGCCTGGGCCAGCGCGTCGGCGTAGTCCGCCACCTCGATGATCGCCAGCACCGGCCCGAAGATCTCTTCGCGGGCGATGCGCATCTGCTGCGTCACGCCGCCGAAGACTGCAGGCGACACGTAGTAGCCGTGCGCGTAGTCACCGTCCGTGAGCTGCTCGCCGCCGCACAGCAGCGTGGCCTCGCCCTTGCCGATGGCGATGTAGTTCAGCACGCTCTTCAGCTGGTTGGCGGTGGCCAGCGGCCCCACGTCCATGCCCTTGACCAGGCCGCTGCCCACCTTCAGCGACTTCACCTTGGCCACCAGCTTGTCGGTGAAGGCCTGCAGCACCGGCTTGACCACCAGGATGCGGCTGGTACCGGTGCAGGCCTGGCCCGACAGCGACAGGCCACCCTTGATGGCCAGGTCCACCGCCAGGTCGAGATCGGCGTCCTCCATCACGATCAGCGGGTTCTTGCCGCCGAGCTCCATCTGGGTGCGGGTGGTGAGGCTGGCGCTGCGGTGGATCTGTTCGCCCGCCGCCGTGGAGCCGGTGAAGGAGATGGCGCGTACGGCGGGAGCCGTCGTCAGTACCGGGCCGACCTCGCTGGCGCGGCCGGTGATGAAGTTGATGACGCCAGCCGGTGCGCCGCCCTGCACCAGGGCCTCTGCCAGGCGCAGGCCCGACAGCGGCGCCTCGGATGAGGGCTTGAAGACGACGGTGTTGCCCATGATGAGCGCGGGCGCGATCTTGCGGGCAGGAATCGATACCGGGAAATTCCAGGGCGCGATGACGGTGACCACGCCCAGCGGCTCGCGCTGCGTGTAGACCACCATGTCCGGGTCGTCCTGCGGAAAGGTCTCGCCGGAGTACGACTGGCCCTCGACCGCGTAGAAGCGCAGCGTTTGCGCCGAGCGCAGGAACTCGTCGCGCGCCATGCCCAGCGCCTTGCCTTCCTCGCGGGTCAGCTCGTCGGCGAAGCGGTCGGCATGGGCCTCGAGGTAGCTCGCGGCTGCCACTAGCACCTTGGCACGCTGGGTGACCGGCGTCTTCTTCCAGGCGGCGAAGGCGGCCTGCGCGGCGTCCACCGCTTCCTGTGCGTCCTCGGCGCCCGAGGCCTGGAACAGGCCCAGCGTCTCGCGGCTGTCGGCCGGGTTGGTGTTGGCGAACGTCGCGCCGTTGCGGCAGGGCTTCCAGGCGCCCGCGATGTAGTTGTCGAAGGTGGGGATGGCGGCTTGGCTCATGGCGATGGGGGCCCAGACAGTCGTTGATCTGAGGATACTGTATACCAAATAAAAACCTCAAGCAATCGCCAGGCAGCGGCCGTGCATCTTGTGCGTAGCCTGCTTGATGTCGTAAAAATATTGGTATACAGTATTCAACATGGTCCGCTCTGCTCAGGACCATCGCCTGTCCTACCACCTACCTGCCTTCAGGAGCCCGCCATGTCCGCACTGTTGTCCCGCGATGAATTCCGTACTGCTCTCGAAAATGCCATCAAGGGCAAGAGCGCGAACAAGTCCCCGTTCAGCCTGGCCTGGGCCGGCGGCACCCTGACCCGCGAGCAACTGGCCCGCTGGGCCGAGAACCACTACCACTACGTAGGTCCCTTCGCCGACTACCTGGGCTACGTGTATGCCCGCATGCCGGCGCAGCACGTCGAGGCCAAGGACTTCCTGCTGGCCAACATGTACGAGGAAGAGATCGGCGGCGACCGCCACACCGACCTGCTGATCCGCTTCGCCGAGGCCTGCGGCACCACCCGCGAGCGCGTCATCGACGAAGAGAACATGTCGCCCACCACCCGCGCGCTGCAGGCCTGGTGCTATGCCGTCGCCATGCGCGAAGACCCGGTGGTGGCGGTGGCCGGCCTGGTGGTGGGCCTGGAGTCGCAGGTGCCCTCCATCTACCGCAAGCAGACCCCCACGCTGCGCGAGAAGTACGGCTTCACCGATGAGGAAGTCGAATTCTTCGACCTGCACATCGTCTCCGACGAGATCCATGGCGAGCGCGGCTACCAGATCGTGCTGGAGCTGGCCAACACGCCCGAGCTGCAGCAGCGCTGCCTGAAGATCTGCGAAGTTGGCGCCCAGATGCGCCTGCTCTATACGACCGCGCTCTACAACGACTACGTGGCCGTGCCGTCCGAGCAGGAAGAAGCCGTCGCGGCCTGATCCTCTTCCGGTCGATTCCCATGCCCCGTGTCGTGTTCCACAAGAACGGCCAGACCTTCGAGGACGAGGTCAAGGACAAGACCAACCTGGTCGTCCGTGCCGGGATCAAGCAGTTTCCGTTTCCGCACCTGAAGTACCAGTGCGGTATGGGCAAGTGCGCCACCTGCGCCTGCGAGGTGCTGGCCGGCGCCGAGCAACTGCCGCCGCCCAACTGGAAAGAGAAGAAGCAGCTGGGCGACCGGCTGGACGCCGGCTGGCGCCTGGCCTGCCAGCTCTGGCTGGAACACGACATCGAATTGCGGCAGGACGACGCCGCGGCCCCCGCCTGAAGGCTCCGCCATGTACCTGGTACTCACGAGCAAGCCGGGCCAGTTCCGCACCGAGATCGGGGCGGGGCTGCTGCCGGTCGAAAGCTACGACTACATCTTCTGCGGGCGCACCAAGGCGCGTTTCGTGATCGCCGAGCTCACCGGTGAACTCGCCGCCACCCGCGTGCGGGTGGTGGACGAGTCCGGCGAGCCGTCGGTCAACCTGGTCCCTGCCAAGTTCCTCGAAAGCTTCGACTCGGTCGCCGATGCGCGCCGCGCGCTCGAAGACCTCACGTCCTTCGGCTCCATCGACACCGCGCTGGTCCGGGCCTGATTCCTCCTGTTATCGATTTCCCCGTCCCATGGTCCAGATCACCTTCCTCACCAATGCCTCGATGGTCGTAGAGGCGCCCGACAACAGCAACCTGCTGCGGGTATCGCTGCGCGAGAAGGCCGGCATTCCGTTCAAGTGCGGCGGCGGCCTGTGCGGCACCTGCAAATGCCGCATCGAGACCGGCCTGCAGCACACCGACAAGGTCAAGCCCAAGGAGCGCAAGCATCTGAGCGACGCCGACCTGGAGGCCGGCTACCGCATGGCCTGCCAGACCTTCGTCAACGGCGACATCGCCGTGTCCTGGGAAAAGAAATAAGGCCCGCCATGCGACACATTACCGACGCGATGATCGACGCGGCCGTCACCCCGGCCGACGCACAGGCGGTGCTGCGCGACGCGCTGGAGCGGCTCGGCCGTGGCGAGGCCGCGATGCAGGAGCGCATCCGTACCGAAGCGGCCGGGGTCAAGCTGTCCACGCTGGGCGCGGTGATTCCGGGCCAGAACGTGGCAGGCGCCAAGGTCTACACGACCATCGCCGGGCAGTTCAACTTCGTCATCCTGCTGTTCTCCACCGAGGACGGCCGGCCGCTGGCGTCGTTCGACGCTGGCGCCATCACCCGCCTGCGCACCGCCGCATGCTCGGTGATCGCTGCCCGCCACCTGGCCCGCCCGGATGCGCGGCGCCTGGGCCTGCTGGGCTGCGGCGTCCAGGGCCAGGCCCATGCACTGCAGATGTCGGCCGCGTACCCGCTGAGCGGCATCCGGGTGTTCGATCCCTATGCCTCGGCGGACACCATCGCAGCGCTGCAGCAGCGCTGCGGCGTGCCCGTGGAGCTGTGCGCCACCGCCGACGAGGCGGTCGCCGACGCCGATATCGTGGTCACTGCCTCGCGCTCCACCGAGCCGCTGTTCCACGGCGACCGCCTGCCCGCGGGCTGCTTCGTCGCGGCCATCGGATCGAGCCTGCCGCACACCCGCGAGCTGGACGATGCGGCCTTGCGCCGCGCCTCGCTGATCGCCATCGAATGGAAGCGCCAGACCTTGCGCGAGGCCGGCGACCTGGTGCGCGCCGCGCCCGACGCACTGCTGCCCGAGGGTAAGCTGGTCGAGCTGGCCGACCTGGTGACTGGGCGTGTGGCCGGACGGCGTGATGCGGAAGAGATCACGCTCTACAAATCGGTCGGCGTGGGCCTGCAGGATGTGGCCCTGGCGGGCCTCGCGTGGAGCCGGCTGGCCTCGCACTGAGGCCTTGTGCAAGGGGCTCGCCCCTACAATAGCCCCTTGTTTCTCCACCCCCCGCGGCCGCGCCAGGCGCTGCTGCACTCCTGGCGACCATGACCGACACCGCAATGTCCAGCAGTCCGGAAGAGGCCATCCCGGCCCTCTCCCCGACTGCCTTGCCCAGCCTGGGCGAGCAGCACGCGTCGCTCTTCGCCATCGTGACCGATGCCCTGCGCCGCAAGATCCTCGACGGCGAATACCAGCAGGGCGACCGCCTGGTCGAAGGCCGCATCTCCGAACAACTCGGCGTCTCCCGCATACCGGTGCGCGAGGCGCTGCGCGCCCTGGCGTCCGAAGGGCTGGTGCGCATCGAGCCGCGCCGCGGCGCCACCGTGGCCAGCGTCTCCGACCAGCTGGCCAAGGAGCTGGTCGAGGTGCGCACGACGCTGGAAAGCCTCAACGCCCGCCTGTCCGCCGCGCGGCGCAGCGATGCCATGGTGCACCGCCTGCGCAGCCTGCTGGCCCAGGGCCGCGAGGCCGCCGCCGGCAACCGCATAGACGAACTCGTGGCGGTCAACGCCCAGGTGCACGACATGGTGGCCGAAGGCGCCGCCAACAGCGTGCTGGGCGACATGACCAAGGCGCTGCGCGACCGCACGGCCCTGCTGTTCGCGCCCATCAACCGCGCCCGCGCCCAGGAGAACTGGGCCGACCATTCGCGCATCATCGAGGCCATCATCGCGGGGGACGCCGAACTCGCCGCCCTGCTGGCCGCCCGCCACGTCAACACCGCGGCCCTGGCCTACGAAGCCCACCACTCCGGGGCGCAGCACCAACCAGCCTGACCGCAGGCCCGCCGTGGCGGGTGGCGGGGCCGGGGGGCGGGCTCAGCGCCGCCGCTTCTTGCGCAGCGGCGCCGGCGGCTTGGGCCCCATGCCCAGCGCCAGGCGGGCCAGTGCATCGGCTTCGCCGTTGCGGTGCCGCGGGATCCAGTGCAGCCGGGCCGTGCCGAAGGAGGCCCACAGCGCCCGCGCCTCGTCGTACAGCGGCGCCAGCCGTCCGATGGGCCCGGCCGCGGCATTCATCAGCTGGTCCACCAGGATGCTGTTGTCGCTGTAGGCCAGCAGCGCCGTCGCCTGGTGGTCCTGCAGCACCTGCAGTGCCGCCATCAAGGCCCGCAGCTCGGCCTCGTTGTTGCAGCCGACCGTGTGCGTGGCCCGCGACAGCGTGTGCCGCGTGCCGTCGGGTGCCACCAGTACGGCGCCCAGGCCCATGCGGCCGGGGTTGGGCACGGCACTGCCATCGCAGTGGACGGTCCAGTACCTGGCGAGGGTGCCCGGGCCGGCCGCCATGGTCCCGCCGGCCGGCTCCATCGCCTGTGCCTGCACCTTGCTGGGTGTGTCCTGGCCCGGTTCCATCGTCACGGCATCGATGCTTCGCGTACCTGCTGGACCGGGTGCTCCGCCACCTTCCAGTCCAGCCGGAGCGCAAAGGCGCGCGGGCCGGCGGCCTCTGCGCAGCAGGCGATCTGCGCGGCGCGTTCTGCCTTCTCCCAGGCCCGCGCCGCATCCAGAACGGTGGCTGCCGGCAGGGCTTCCTCGGGATAGCCCAGGGCACTCCACGAATCCCGGGCAAAGATGGCGCGTGCACCGGCGGCGGGCGACACGTTGGCGGCCCTGAAGACCGCGAGCGCCGCCGCCACGCCCTGCGCCATGCCCTGCGCGCCGATGCCTTCCGCCTCGATGCCCAGCTGCATGGCGCTGGGCTCCAGCCAGCACAGCTCCTCCATCGACCGCACATAGGCGTCGGCGCCCGATTCCGGCCCCAGCTCCCGCCAGCGAGGCTCGGCGGCCAGCGCGCGGGCCAGCTCGGCAAGGGATGCCGCGGCAATACTGGGCCAGCGGCAGGCGGCCTGCGCGGCAAAGTCCGCAATCCATTGCTCGTCGTCCATGGTGATGCTCCGCATGCTCAGTGCGCTTTCGAGAACAGGTTGATGACGGCCACGCCCGCAATCACCATCACCATGCCCAGGATGGTGGGGAGATTGAGGCTTTCCTTGTAGTACAGCCAGCCGACGAGCGATATCAGCACGATGCCTATGCCCGACCAGGTGGCGTAGACCACGCCAGTGGGCAGCGCCTTCAGCGTGAGCGAGAGGAAGTAGAAGGCCGTGGCATAGCCCAGCACCGTCACCACGCTCGGGCCGGGCCGCGTGAAGCCCTCGGTTGCCTTCAGTGCGGAGGTGGCAATCACCTCGCTCACGATGGCGATCGCAAGAAAGAGGTAGTTCAAATAGCTCACGGGGTCTCCTCGCTGCACAGCTTCAGCAGCAGCGCCAGCAGTTCGGCCCGCCGCGTGGCGTCCAGTGCGTAGATGTCGAACATCTGCGCCGACCACAGTCCATCGGCGGCCAGCCGGCACAGCAAGAGCCGGTTGGAGCTGTCCCGGTTGCCGCCATCGGCCAGCAGGGCCGCTGCGCAGGCATCGCGCCAGCGCGCGGCATAGGGCGCCCAGCTCAGGCCCAGCGAAAGAACCGCGCGGTGCCGGGCGACATCGCCTGCATTGTCAAAAACCAGCTTGATGTAGGCGCGCGCATGCCGCCCGGGCGTGTCTTCTTCCGCCTCCAGCGCCTGCTGCAGCTGCGCCTCGAAGTCCTGGAACAGCGTATCGAACAAGGTATCCAGCAGCGCCTGCTTGCTGGGGAAGTGGTGCTGCAGCCCGCCCTTGGTGACCTGCGCCCGCCTGGCTACGGCGTCCAGCGTCACCGCATGCGCGCCTTCGGTGGCGACGATCTGCAGGGTGACGTCCAGCAGTTGCTGGCGGACGAGTTCGGGTTGCTTGGGGCGGCGGTTGGCTAGGGACATAACAATCCATACGGATGGATTGTTTAGTTTAGCCGCGCTTGCGAGGTGTCCTTGGAATGGCCCCTGGGCCCGGCAAGGCCATTCGACCATTACGCTGACCGTAAGCTTCCGACATGCCGCTTGATTGATCGGCGTTGCGGCGGCGACTACCGTCAGCGCCATGGACAACACCCCGCGCTGGAACCTCCGCGCCCAAGCCCGCACCACCCGACTCGCCCGTGCCGCCCAGGCGCTGGGCCCCCGGCTCTCCGGCAAGGTGGCCGCCGCCGACGCCATCGGCGCACTGCTCGAAGCCGTCATCGAACCGCACGACCGCGTCTGCCTGGAAGGCAACAACCAGAAGCAGGCCGACTTCCTGGCCGACGCGCTCGTGGGGCTGGACCCGCAGCGGGTGCACCACCTGCACATGGTGCAGTCGGTGCTGGCGTTGCCGCAGCACCTGGACGTGTTCGAGAACGGTATTGCCAGCAAGCTGGACTTCAGCTTCTCCGGCCCGCAGGGCGCGCGGCTGGCCAGGCTGGTGTCGGCGGGGCGTCTAGAGATCGGCGCCATCCACACCTACCTGGAGCTGTTCGCCCGCTACTTCGTGGACCTCACGCCCAACGTGGCGCTGGTCGCGGCCCAGGCGGCGGACGCCGAGGGCAACCTCTACACCGGCCCCAACACCGAAGACACACCGGCCATCGTCGAGGCCACGGCCTTCTCGGGCGGCATCGTGATCGCGCAGGTGAACGAGCTGGTCGATGGCAAGACCACCACGCTGCCGCGCATCGACATCCCGGCCGACTGGGTGAGCTTCGTGGTGCCGGCGCCGCGCCCGCATTTCATCGAGCCGCTGTTCACGCGCGATCCGGCGCAAATATCAGAGATCCAGGTGCTGATGGCCATGATGGCGATCAAGGGCATCTATGCCGAGTACGGCGTGCAGCGGCTCAACCACGGCATCGGCTTCGACACCGCGGCCATCGAGCTGCTGCTGCCCACCTATGCCGAGTCGCTGGGGCTCAAGGGCAGGATCTGCCAGCACTGGGCGCTCAACCCGCACCCGGCCATGATCCCGGCGATCGAGGCGGGCTGGGTCAAGTCCATCCATTCGTTTGGCTCCGAGCTGGGCATGGAGGACTACATCCGCGCGCGCAGCGACGTGTTCTTCACCGGGCCTGACGGCAGCCTGCGCAGCAACCGCGCCTTCAGCCAGGCGGCCGGCCACTATGCGTGCGACCTGTTCATCGGCTCCACCCTGCAGATGGACCTGGATGGCAACAGCTCCACCGCCACGCTGGGCCGCATCGCCGGCTTTGGCGGCGCGCCCAACATGGGGGCCGACGCACGTGGCCGGCGCCATGCCAGCCCGGCCTGGCTCAAGGCCGGCCAGCAGGCACGCGCGGGCCGCAGCGGTGCGGCCGGCACGCCGCGCGGGCAGAAGCTGGTGGTGCAGATGGTCGAGACCTTCCGCGAGCACATGCAGCCGGCCTTTGTCGAAAACCTCGACGCCTGGACGCTGCAGCAGCAGGCCGGCATGGCCCTGCCGCCCATCATGGTCTACGGCGACGACGTGAGCCATGTGCTGACCGAAGAGGGCATTGCCAACCTGCTGCTGTGCCGCACCGACGAAGAGCGCGCCCAGGCCATCCGCGGCGTGGCCGGCTACACGGCGGTGGGCCTGGCGCGCGACCGCCGCATGGTCGAGAACCTGCGCGACCGCAAGATCATCCAGCGCCCGCAGGACCTGGGCATAGACCCTCGCGACGCCACCCGCAACCTGCTGGCCGCGCGCAGCATGCGCGACCTGGTGCGCGCATCCGGCGGGCTGTACCAGCCGCCCCGGCGCTTCCGCAATTGGTAGGGCACACAGCATGAGCGACGCGCCGGGCCGCCCCAAGCAAGCTCGCACCGCAGTGCGCAGCACGAAGGTACTTCAATGAGCGATATCACCCCCGGGCTTGAAACCCTGGACTACTCCTTTCCCGGCCGCCGCCCGGCCGGTACGTTTGCGCCGGTGCTGGTCGGCGTGGTCGGCTCCGGCAACCTCGAGGTGCTGCTGGAGCCCGCCGCCGGCAACGACTGTGCCGTGCGCATAGAGACCTCGGCACGCGGCTTTGGCCCGATCTGGGACGCCGTGGTGCGCGACTTCCACCAGCGCCACGGATTGGCTGGCGTACGCGTGTCGGTCAACGACATGGGCGCCACGCCGGCCGTGGTCAGCCTGCGCCTGGACCAGGCCGTAGCGGAGCTGAAGACATGAGCGCCATCAGCTACGCCGAATGCTCCGCGCGTGAGCGCCTCGCGCTGCTGCTGGACCCAGGCAGCTTCCACGAATGGCTGCCGCCGTCCGAGCGCCTGGCCAGCCCGCACCTGGCGCAGCTGGGCGTGCCATCGGCCTTCGACGATGGCGTGGCCATAGGCCGCGCCACGCTGGCGGGCCGCAGCGTCTTCGTCGCCGCGCAAGAGGGCGCCTTCATGGGCGGCGGCGTGGGCGAGGTGCATGGCGCCAAGCTGGTTGGCTTGCTGCAGCGCGCGCTGCGCGACAGGCCCGCTGCGGTGCTGCTGCTGGCCGAGTCCGGCGGCGTGCGGCTGCACGAGGCCAATGCCGGGCTGATAGCCGTGTCGGAGGTGATGCGCGCGCTGCTCGACCTGCGCGCCGCCGGCATCCCCACGCTGGTGCTGATCGGCGGCGCCAACGGCTGCTTTGGCGGCATGGGCATCGTCGCGCGCTGTGCCGACCGCATCGTCATGAGCGACACCGGCCGGCTGGCCATGTCCGGCCCCGAAGTGATCGAGGCATCGCATGGCGTGGACGAGTTCGACGCGCGCGACCGCGCGCTGGTCTGGCGCACCACCGGGGGCAAGCACCGCTGGCTCTCCGGCGACTGCGACCTGCTGGTGGAGGACGACGTGCAGGCCTTCCGCGATGCCGCCATCGCGGTCCTGTCGGCACCCGACGCCGCACGCCCGGTCACGCTCGACGCACTGGAGGCCGAACACGCGCTGCTGGCCGCCCGGCTGGCAGCGGTGCCGCAGGACACCTGGGGCCGGCACGGCGAGGACGACGCGGTGCACTACTGGCGCGGGCTGGGCATTGCCGAGCCCGCGCGCATTCCCGACATGGACGTGGCCGCCGTGCGCGGCCTGGACCCGGCCGGCAGGCGCTGACGCAGCGGCCGGGACGCAGCAGAGCAGAGAAAAAAATGATTCCACAACGACAGGAGACAACTGCATGCATTCCTTCCCCCGCCACCGGGCCGCGCGCCCCATCGCCGCAGCGGCCGTCGCCGTGCTGCTCGCGGCCTGCTCCAGCAGCGACGGCCCGCCGGACCCCGTGCTGCCGGTGGCCCAGAGCGAACTCGTGCCGCCCGACAGCACCAGCCCCTGTCCCATCACCCGCTCGGCCATCGAGCGCTTCGACGTCAAGGGCAGCGGCCCGGCCTTCAATGGCGCGAGCTTTGGCGCCATTGGCAGCTATACCTATGTGCTGGCCGAGGCCACGGCCGTCGTCGCACCGGCCGACGCCTGCGCCGCCACCATCGTGGACCTGAAGAACACCGTACCCGACACGGCCGGCAACGTGCGCTACCGGTTCGACGTGGTGCTGCTCACGCCCGCCGACGCCGGAAAGGCCAACGGCACGCTGTTCTACGAGGTGTCGAACCGCACCAACGCATTGCTGGTGCCCGCGCTCAACGAAGGCTCCGGCAACGACCTGTTCGGCAACACCCGGCCGGTCGTGGCGGCCGCACAGGGCGGAACGGTGGCTGGCGTGGGCGCCGGCAACGGCTTCCTGATGAACCAGGGAGCCAGCATTGTCTGGGCCGGCTGGCAGGGCGACCGGCCGCAGACCCTGTCCGGCACCAGCGCCGCCATCGGTGCCACCACGCGCTGGTACGCCCCGGGCATGACGCTGCCGGTGGCCGTGAACGTCAAGCAGGGCAACGCGCCCATCACGGGCACGGTGCAGGACGAGTTCATCGCCGACAGCGCCACCGCCAACCTGCTGGGCACCTACTACAGGATGGCGCCCGGCACGCTGGCTGCGGCGACGCTCACCGTGCGCAGGACGCCGACCTCGGCGCCGGTCACCGTGGCGCGCTCGCTCTGGACCTACACCGCAGGCGCAGGCACGGCCGAGGGCGGCAATACCGGCGCCAATGGCTACGGCTACGTGGCCATCGACCGCAGTGGCGTGCGCGCCGACGCGGCCTATGCCGCCGCACTGGACGCAGGGTCCGACAACGGCTCCATCTACCAGTTCAACTACACCGCGACCGACCCCAAGGTGATGGGCCTGGGCTTTCTGGCCACGCGCGACCTGGTGTCCTTCCTGCGCTACGGCACGGCCGATGGCGCGGGCAACCGCAACCCGCTGGCCGGGCGCATCAGCACCACGCTCTTCGGCGGCATCTCGCAGTCGGGCCGCTATGTGCGCGACTTCCTGTGGCAGGGCTTCAACGCCGACGCCCAGCGCCGCCGCGTGTTCGACGGCATGCTGCCGCTGGTGGGGGGCTCGCGCAAGACCTACACCAACTTCCGCTGGTCCAAGCCGGGCGACTACTCGCGCCAGCACGAGAACCACTACACGCCGGGCGACCAGTTCCCCTTCGGCTACGCCACGCTCACCGACCCGGTCGGCGGCAGGACCGACGGCCTGCTCTCCAAGTGCACCCAGGACGGCACCTGCCCCAAGGTGATCCAGTACGACAGCCCGATCGAGTTCGGTGGCGCGCGTGCCTCGCTGGTGGCCACCGACGGCGCCGGGCGCGACGTGGCGATTCCCGACAACGTGCGCCTCATCTACGCCACCGGCACCCAGCACAGCCCGTCGCAGCTCGCGTCCAACGCGGTCGCGCAGCCGGACGTGACGGCCAACCGCAGCGTCGCCGCCACGGCGGCGTCCTACGCGCCCAGCGTGCTCAATGCCAGCACGGCGCTGGTGCGCGCGCTCTACCTCAACCTGGAAGGCTGGGCCAAGGGCACGGCGCAGCCGCTGGCCAATGCCTGGCCCTCGGTGCAGGCCGGCACGCTGGCCGTGCCGGGCAGCACCGCCGCCAGCCTGGGCGGCCCCGACCTCTCCGCCGTCGCCTTCACCGGGGTTGCTGGAAGCCCGGGCCTGGCCTTCAACGGCGTCTACAACACGCTGAGCCTCAATGACTACAGCGTGATTCCCGCCGTGCCCTCCGCCAGGAGCTACGTGGTGCACCTGCCCACGCTGGATGGCCAGGGCAACGAGCGTGCGGGCGTGAAGATGCCCGACTCCGCGGCGCCGCTGGCTACCTACGCGGGCTACAGCCTGCGCAAGGCCGGCTTCGTGGCCGGCGACCAGAACAGCCTCAGCGGCTCCCAGCTGGCCTTTGCCGTCACCGACGCGGCCCGCCAGCCGGGTGACCCGCGCAAGAGCGTGCAGGCGTTGTACGGGTCGCGGGCGGGCTATATCGCGGCTGTCCACCAGGCGGTGGACGACCTGGTGGCGCGCCGCCTGCTGCTGGAGGGCACCCACGGTGCCGACGACGCCGCCGCCTACCGCAACCGCGCCGTGTCGCAGAGCCTGCAGGCGGGCTTTGCGCTGCTGCCATAGGAAAGAGGGCCGACACAAGCCCCGACATGGGCAGCCAGGTCCGCACCTTCCGCCCAGCACCATCACCACCACCAACGGAGACAAACACCATGCAAACCCTCTTGCCCCGCCGCACCCTGCTGCGCTCCGCCGCTGCCGGCCTGGCTGCCACGGCCCTGGGCGCACGCGCGCAATCCACCTGGCCGGCCAAGCCGGTGACGATGATCGTGCCCTTCCCGGCCGGCGGCGGCACCGACGCCTTCGCGCGGCCGCTCTCGGCGCAGTTCTCCAAGCAGACCGGCAAGCAGCTCATCATCGACAACCGGGGCGGCGCCGGCGGCACGCTGGGGGCGGCCATCGCCTCGCGTGCGCAGGCCGACGGCTACACCCTGTTCATGGGCGCGGTGCACCATGCCATCGCGCCCTCGATCTACCCCAAGCTCGAATACGACCTGCAGCGCGACTTCGTGCCGCTGGCGCTGCTGGCCGAGGTGCCACAGGTGATCGTCGTCAACCCGCGCCGCGTCACGGCGCCGGACTTCAAGGCCTTCCTTGAGCAGGCGCGCAAGAGCCCTGGCCAGCTCAACTACGCCTCTGCCGGCGCGGGCACCTCGCACCATCTGGCGGGCGAGCTGTTCAAGCAGCAGACCGGCACCTTCATCACCCACATCCCCTACCGCGGCGCCGGCCCTGCGCTGCAGGACCTGATCTCTGGCAACGTGGACCTGATGTTCGACGGCCTGGGCTCTTCCGCCGGGCACATCAAGGGCGGCCGCATCAAGGCGCTCATGGTGTCGGGCAACAAGCGCAATGCCTCGTTGCCCGACGTCCCCTGCGCCGCCGAGATGGGCCTGCCCAACTACAACGTCACCACCTGGTACGGCTTGTGGGCGCCCAAGGGCACGCCAGCCGAGGTGCAGGCGCGCATCGTCGAGGAGGTGCGCCGCGCCGACGCCGCCGACGAGATCCGCGCCGTATGGGCCAGCAACGGCGCCGAGTTCGGCACGCAGACCCCGCAGCAGTTCGGCAAGTTCGTCGACGGCGAGATCACCCGCTGGGCTTCGGTCGTCAAGACCGCAGGCGTCAAGCTGGACTGATATGGCACACCCCCAGGCTTCGCGCACTTCGTGTCGCTGCGCCAACCCCCTTACAGGGGGCACATCCAGCGGCCTGGCGGAGCCAGTTCCGCGGATGTTCTGGCCTGGCCTGCTCCGCGGCCTCTTTTGCCGTTGTGCCGTGTGCGCAGCGGGGGGCAGCGCCATGGACAACCGAAGCCTCACACCACTACTTTCCCTACTGCCATGACCCCTGACTGGAACACCCTCGCCACCACGCTCTTCGGCGCCGACCACGGCATCACCGCCGAGGGCGACTTCCTGCACGGCACGGCCGTGGTCGATGGCGCGCCGGTCACCGTCGTCGGCACCACCGGGCACGCCGCCATCGGCGTGCAGCTGGCGCTGGCGCAGGCGCGCGCGGTGCTCGACACCGTGGCGCAGCACCCGGGCCGGCCCATCCTGCTGCTGATCGACACCCAGGGCCAGCAGCTGCGCCGGCGCGACGAGCTGCTGGGCATCAACCGCGCCATGGCGCATCTGGGCATGGCCATAGACCTGGCGCGGCGCCAGGGGCACCAGGTGCTGGGGCTGGTGTACGACCAGGCGCTGTCGGGCGGCTTCATCACCTCGGGCCTGATCGCCGATGCCTGCGACGCGCTGCCGGACGCAGAGATCCGCGTCATGCGCATCCCCGCCATGGCGCGCGTGACCAAGCTGCCGGAAGACATGCTTACGCGCCTGTCGCAATCCAACCCGGTCTTCGCGCCCGGCGTGCAGAACTACGTGGCCATGGGTGGCGTGCGCCGCTTGTGGCAAGGTGATCTGCAGGCCTGCCTGCGCGAGGCGCTGGCCGATACGCCCACGCAGGACCGCCGCGCCGCCGACGGCCTGGCGCGCGGCGGCCGCAAGCTGGCGGCCCCCGTCATCCAACGCGTGTTAGACGCAGCCTGACATGCCGCCACTGCAGCGTCACGGTCTTGTGTACCTGTCCACCGCCGGCTGGGCCGGCGTGCTGGCGCGCGCATGGGATGCAGAGGCGCGGGCCTGTCTGGAGCACTGGGCCGCGCAGCAGTTGCCGCTGGTGGTGACGCGGCAGATCGATTGCAGTGGCAGCGTGGCGGCCGATGGCGAGGTGGCGCTGGGCCTGCCCGCACCTCTCTGCTGGTCCCGCCGCCGCATCGCGCTGCGCGTGCCGCGCAAGGCGCTGCTCTACAGCGACGAGTTTCCGCGCATGGCGGCCGTGGCGCCGCTGCTGCCGCGCGCGGTGCGCGCCGGCTGGGTGCTGTTGCAGCGCGCGCTGGACGATCTCTACCTGCCGGCGCGCGTCTACGGCAGTCATGGCTGGCAGCAGCTGAGCGGGCTGGCCTATCTGCGTGCCACGTCTGACCTTGATCTGTTGGTGCGCGTGGCCGACGCCGACGACGCCGATGCGGCTGTCCATGCATTGGCCAACGCCGGCATTGCCGCGCCGCGGCTGGATGGCGAGCTGCTGTTCCCCCACGGCGCGGCCGTGGCCTGGCGCGAATGGCAGGCCTGGCGCGCGGGCGATGCGGCGGCCGTGCTGGTCAAGCGGCGCGACGGCGTGGCGCTGGAGCGCGGCCTGGGCTGGCTAGCCCTGGAGGCTGTCGCATGAGCCGTGCGCAGTCCCTCGCCGGTGCCAGCGCCGGCTGTGTGCCAGGCAGCGCGCCGCAACGCCTGCATCGCATAGGCGCCGCCGCCACCGTGGCGCTGTACGAGGAACTGGCGCTGGCGCCCAAGCCGGGGCTGGTGTCCTTCATCGACAACGGCAGCCACCGCGACATGGACGCGCGCACCTTCATGCGCAGCCTGTTCGCGCTGCGCCACTACTTCGGGCAGATAGCAGAACTGGGCTGGCGTGGCGCGCCTTTCGAGGCGCTGCAGGCCTGCGGCATCGCGGCAGAGGCGCGCATGCTGGCTGCCACCGGCGGCATCAACACGCACCGCGGCGCGGTGTTCACGCTGGGGCTGCTGTGCGCCAGCGCCGGGGCCTTGCTGCGCGAAGGCGCGGCGCCACGGCCCGCCGCCCTGCGCGCCGCCATGCAACAGCATTGGGGCGCGGCGCTGCTGGCGCGCAGCGGCCAGGCCACAGGCTTGCCGGGCGGCATCGCCGCGCAGCGCCACGGCCTGCGCAGTGCGTCGCACGAGGCTGCGGCGGGTTTCCCCACATTGTTCGGTGCCGTGGTGCCGGCGCTGGCCGGTGGCCTGCAGCGTGGCCTGGCGCCCGAACAGGCGCGGCTCGACGCGCTGTTCCACGCCATGGCGGAGCTGGACGACACCAACCTGGTCCACCGCGGCGGCATGGCCGGCCTGCGGCACGCGCAGCAGGCCGCGCGCGGCTTTCTTGCAGCCGGCGGCGCGGCGCGGCCGGGTGGGCTGGAGGCCGCCTGGGCATTGCACCGCGACTTTGTCGCGCGCCGGCTGTCGCCCGGCGGCGCGGCAGACACCTTGGCGGCCGCCTGCCTGGTACTGCGCATTTGCGGCCCGGTTTGACATGGGCCTGGCACTGCTCTTCTCCGGCCAGGGCATGCAGCACCCGGCCATGCTGCCCTGGCTGGTGGAAGACCGTACGCTGCAGCGCGTGCAGCAGCAACTGGGCCGCGACTGGCGCGAGCGCCTGGCCGACCCCGCCTGGGCCGGGCGCAACGCCCATGCGCAGCTGCTGCTGACCGGGCTGGCGCTGGCGGCCTGGGCCCAGCTTGCGCTCCTGCTGCCGCCACCCGCGGCCGTGGCCGGCTACAGCGTGGGCGAGCTGGCCGCCTTTGCCGCGGCTGGCGTGTTCGATGCCGACACCGCACTCACGCTCGCGCAGCAGCGCGCCGCCTTGATGGACCAGGCTGCAGAGGCCCAGCCCACCGGCCTGTTCGGTCTCAGCGGCCTGGCCGGCCCGGCAACAGAGCGCTTGTGCGCCGAGTTCGGGCTGGCCATTGCCATCCGCAATGGGGAAGACAGCGTGGTGCTGGGCGGCCCGCGCCAGCAACTGCCGGCCGCGCTGGACGCCGCCCGCCAGCAGGGCGCGCATGCCACGCCGCTCAACGTGCAACTGGCTTCGCACACACCCTGGATGCAGCCGGCCGCACAGGCCTTTGCCCAGGCCATCGCGCCGCTGGAACTGCGCGCACCGCGCACCCTGCTGTTCAGCAACGCCGCCGGGCGCATCGCCAACGCAGAGCAGGCCAGGTGCGCACTGGCAACGCAGATCGACCACACCGTGCGCTGGGACGAGTGCATGGAGAACATCGCCAGCCGGCGTGTGGCCTGCGTGCTGGAGATCGGGCCGGGCCAGGCGCTGGCGCGGATGTGGAACCAGCGCTATCCGCAGGTGCCGGCACGGTCGGTGGATGAGTTTCGGAGTGCCGGGGCGATTGCGGACTGGGTGGTCAGGCACGCGCTGCCGTGAGTGCGGTATTTTGGTTGAAAGTGCCTGTGGCCGTTGATTTGCGCCGGCGCGCTGCTATCTATTTGATAGTTCTGGTGTTTTGCTGATTGCGGAGGCCGGGACTCGCCCCGGCGGGCGACCTACTTTCTCTTGCGTCGCCAAGAGAAAGTAGGCAAAGAGAAGGCGAGCCGGAGTCAGGGCCCGCTGCGCGGGTACCCTGCGCTGCTCGCGCCGGGCGGGGTCTCACCCAACTCGCTGCGCTCAGACACGGGTGAGCCCTTATCCGCCCGTCGCTGCGCTGCTCGGCCCTGCCAACGGCGTTGGACAGCCGAACAGCCGGCCCCCGCCCCAGCCCTCCCCCGGCGGGGGAGGGAGGAATGCAGAGACAAAGGCCGAGCGCAGCGACGGCCCGACTGGCAGTCCTGGGATCCCCTCTGTGGCGTCGAGGAGCGGAGGTGGGGGCAGGTTGCCCGCAGCGAAGCGAAGGGACGGCGAGGACTGTCTGAG
>Ga0116227_10009375_pt1 | contig 17815 bp, 11 predicted proteins | sample S1TSphgellanicum_FD_89693 | JGI IMG/M metagenome (GOLD analysis project Ga0116227, IMG submission 89693) | Host-associated microbial communities from peat moss isolated from Minnesota, USA - S1T2_Fb - Sphagnum magellanicum MG | ecosystem: Host-associated > Plants > Peat moss > Unclassified... | reverse complement strand
GAAAGCTGTTGGTTAGACGCTGATCTAGTGCCAGCTTTGGTGCCTCTCCCCTAAAGGAAAAGTCTATGAGTCCCCAAGATGTAGAGGCCTGCGAAACAGACGCGCCGAAACCTCAAGTCCATGGATATTCCAAATCGAGCTTCCCGGCGATGGGCCTCGCCGCGCTCGGCATTGTTTTCGGTGACATCGGCACCAGCCCCCTCTACACACTGAAAACAGTCCTTGCGTCCGAACCAAACCACGACGCATCGGCTATTCTTGGTGTTTTCAGTCTTTTGACCTGGACCTTAATTATCATCACGACTATCAAATATGTGATTGTCGCGATGAGTATCGATAACGACGGTGAAGGCGGCATCCTTGCCCTCATGTCTTTAATCGGGATCAAAAAGAAAGTCCGGCCCGCGGTCGTCTTCGCAGGTCTCTTCGGTGCCGCTCTGATTTACGGCGATGGCGCCGTCACACCCGCGATCTCAGTGCTGTCAGCGCTCGAGGGTTTGAATATCGTCACTCCGGCGGTGACACCTTACGTGCTCCCAGGCGCGGTCGTTATTCTGCTCCTTTTGTTTGTCGTACAGCCTTTTGGAACGCAGTTTATCGGGAAAGCTTTTGGGCCTGTCATGGCCTTTTGGTTCGTCACGATCGCCATCATGGGATTTTTCGGCATCTTGCATCATCCCGCCGTACTGGAGGGGCTCAACCCCTATTACGCCCTGCATTATCTGGTCTCAGGCGGCATCAAAGGATTTCTCGTTCTCGGCGGGATCTTTCTCTGCGTGACCGGCGCGGAAGCGCTTTATGCCGACATGGGGCATTTCGGCCCGAAGCCGATCCGCGCAGCCTGGCTTGCCATCGTCTTTCCGAGCCTCATTTTAAATTATGCCGGACAGTCCGCCATCCTTCTTGAAGGCGCCTCGGCGGACAGCAATATCTTTTTCCGCCTCTGCCCCCAAAGCGCTCTCATTCCACTCATCGTCCTCGCGACATTGGCAACCATCATTGCAAGTCAGGCGGTCATCACGGGCGCCTTTTCTATGACACGTCAGGCCATACGTCTCGGATGGCTGCCGCGCGTGGCGGTGAAGCAAACCTCCGATGAAGGCTACGGACAGGTCTATGTCGGCACTGTCAATTGGATGTTGATGATCGTTACTATCGCGCTGGCGGTCGGCTTCAAGAAGTCTGACAATCTGGCTGGCGCCTATGGCGTCGCCGTCTCGCTCACAATGCTCTTGACCACGGTTTTGCTTTTCATCGCGATGCGCGGCATCTGGAAATGGAGTTTGCCCGCGGCAGCCGCGCTAGCAGGCTTTTTCTTCATCGTGGACGCGGCCTTCTTCAGTGCCAATATCGTCAAGGTCGCCGATGGCGGTTATGCGCCTTTGCTGATCGCCGCCTTCGTTTACACCATCATGTGGGTCTGGCATCGCGGGTCACAAGCCGTCGCGCAGCAATTGGAACAAGATATCGTCGAGATGGCCGATTTCTTGTCCGAGGTCGCGGCGCAACATATTCCGCGCGTGCCGGGCACAGCTATATTCCTCACACGGACCAATCGCGACATACCGCCGGTCTTAAGCTGGCATCTCAAGCACAACCGCGCCCTGCATGAGAAGCTGATGGTGCTTACAGTTAAAACGACTTCGATTCCGAGGACCGCCTCGGAGGACCGTTTAAAAATTCAAAATCTCGCTCCGGATTTTTGGCGCGGCGAAGCCGTCTTCGGATTTATGGAGCATCCCAATATTCCGGCCTTGCTGACGACTGCGAAAAAGCAGGGCTGCGATCTCGATCTCAGCGATGTGACCTATTATGTCGGGCATGAAACGATCCAGCAGCAAGACGATGGGCGTGGACTCCCGCATTGGGTTGAAGGAGCCTTCGCCTACATGGCCCGCAACTCGACACATGTCGGTGAGCTGCTACGCTTGCCGGAGGAGAAGACCGTCGAGATTGGACGCCAGATCAAAATTTAGAGCGGGATGAGGAAAGTGTGGGCGGTTTTCCGCCCGTATCCCCTTCCACTTATAAACCGATCGCGTCTTATCTTATCTAAGTGTGCGACTTTGCTTCGCCCGAAAGATCGTGGTCGTGGGCAAGTGGAGCGTGATTCAATATCGCCGCGAGCGCGACACCGCCGATTGTGTTTCCCGCAAGTGTCGGGATGAGAAAACCAAAGACGTAGGAGCGCAGTCTGGCATGTCCCGAAAAGACAGCATAGGCAGCATCCGCGGAACCCGCGACGATGTGCGGAAAATGTCCCAGCGAGACGACATAGGTCAAAAGGATGATGACGAAGAGCTTCGCCGATTTTGCACCAGGCAATAGCCAAACCATCAAAGCAATCAGCCAACCAGCCAGTATGGCCTTAAACACGGTCGGCCAGAATGGACCAGATACGATCTCGGTTCCAATTTCGGCAAGCGCAACCTTGACCGGCTCCGCAAACAGGCCTGGAAGGGAGACCAACCAGGCAAAGATCAAGGTGCCGATCAAATTGCTAACCAAAACAATCGCCCACATCCGCATCAAGGCACCGAACGTTTCTACATCCCGGCGTATGAGAAGCGGCAAGGTCGCTGTCAATGTGGTTTCAGTGAAAAGCTGCTGACGCCCGAGAACAGCGATGACAAAGCCGACGCAATACCCCAAGCTGGAAAGGACATCGTTCCAAGGTTCATGGGGTAAAGCAGCGCGCAGAAATGCGAGCGTCAAAAGCGAAAAGCCCATAGACAGCCCTGCTGCCAGCCCCGACCAAAACAGGGCACCTGCCGTACGTTCAAGCTCAGCCTCACCTTCCTCGCGCAACACCTCATGAATGACGAGAGCTTTAGGTGCGGCATGTTCGGCCGCTTGCTGACGTTCGTCGGAATCGAGAAGCGCGGAATCCTTCCCGCTTTGTTTATCGCCGTCTCGACCGCTCGAGTATGTATGATCCATCATCTTCATGACCGGTATAGGTTGTGAATTTTGCCAAACCACGTTGAGGCCATATCGTTGCGGCGCATCCAACGATTAAACGCGTCGCAGCGCGGGTAAAAAACTTTAGCGATCGGCCAGGAACGGTTTCGCTTCGAGGTACGTTACGCCTACGAGAATGCCTCGTGTCGTCCGGCCCGCTATGAACAAGATTTTCTCATCCAGCCTTATCGCCGTCTGTTGCAGCATGGTCGGAGCCACCACTGTCGAACCCGGTTTATCCCAGGGGGCTTCGAAAGCCTCCGAAACCCAGGGAGAGATAAGCGCCCAAGATTCTGCCGCCGTTCAGAAACATTTGGGATCTTGGAAAAATGCAGTTCCTGATTTTAGCGGTTGGATCGAAGTCGATCCGCTCACGGGCAAGCCGATACCGGCCGATCTCCCGCCTCAAATGATGAACCTGAATTCTCCGCCACTCAGGCATTTGGCAGATGGCTAATTTCAGTTCGCGACAGATGCCAATGAAAGTCTATCAAATTTTACATTTCGCAATTGGAAGAGAATGAGACCTGGACCGATCCTGGTTGTAGGAGCACGGACCAGCATGACGCCTCTCAGCTTGGAAACGTCTGCACTGGCCTCAACAATCGATTTCCAACGCGCCTCAACACTGGTGTGATTACTGGCGCCAAAGGCCTGATAGCGTTAATCGATAAATAACACGCAGCAGCAAAGTGTTTTAAACTGCTTTAAAGAGCTCAACCTGTCACTGATTACAGATCGTTTACGGAATAACTGTAGAGAAACTGCTTGGCTGTTCCTAACAGCCTCAGATTTTCCGCCAGCGAAGCATCAGTGTAATTGATGACTTTAAACTGCTACCCAAATAGGGACGTTCGAAATGCCGGTGCGGGCCCGGCTGCGGAAAAATGCTGTTCAAATGAAGCACCTCGCGGAATACCGGCCAATTTTATCCGCAACTCCCGTGGCACAGCCGCGGTAGAATTCGCACTTATCGCGCCTTTTTTTTTACTAACGATTCTTTTTTTGATGATGATGGGCTACATCATGATCCTATCGGAATCGCTTTCCTACGCCACTCAAAAAGCATCCAGGCTGATAGCAACTGGACAGGCGCAATCGGCACAATGGACGCAACAGCAATTCATAACCAACGGTATTTGTCCCTATGTCGTTTCGATGATCAACTGCACCAATATCATCGTTAATGTTCAGCCGGTTCCGACAAACGACGCAAGCTATCCAAGCGAATATTATAGTTTTGTTAATACGGCTCAGACCGCGCTCCTGATACCCACGCTTTCAAACAGCCAAACGCAATATTGCCCCGGGAATGCAGGCGGATATGTTTACGTCCAAATCCTTTATCCGATTCCCATCTTCATTTCCTACTTTGCTCAGATTTTGGGTACGACCATTTATCAAAGCAAAAATGTATCCCTAATTTCAGGCACAGCGGCGTTTCTGAACGAACCATTCTCAGCACCAGCATCGAGTTGCTGACGATGACGGCGACAATCGTAAAACCGCTGAATCTACTGGCACGATTCACCAGATCGCCCTCGGCTGCGAGTGCTGTGGAATTTGCGATTATCTTTCCGGTTTTCGTACTGCTGATGCTGGGAGGCTTCGAGATCGTACGTTACATTACGGTTTCGCGGCAATTAACCTACGCGGCCAACTCTATGGCGACAATGCTCGCCGAACGAACAAGTGCGGTCAATGGCAACGGCGTCATTTTTGCCTTCAACTCGGCAATGATCACATTCCCCCAGGTTCTAAATGATCCAGCGAGAAAAAATACGAATTGGTATAACTACATGTCAATCACACTGTCGAGTATCCTCTTTACACCGACAGTCAACGGATGCACGTCAGGTTGCACCTACAAGGCTAATGTCGATTGGTCCATTGGTACAAATGGCTCTCGTTCATGCTCCGTAGCTCCGGTATCGGCTCCCAGCACGAGTACGCCTTCCAACACGACATTGCCTCAGGATGTCTTCACTGCCGGCTCAATCATCGTTGCCGATGTCGTCTACCCTTTCGTTCCGATATTAGCATTGAACTTTGTGCCGTCGATCACCTTACGGAGATCTGTCTACCTGCAGCCGCGATATTTAAACAAGATCCCAATGGCGAATACAGGCGGCCCTTACGGCGGATGCTCGTAAATTCATCAATCCTTTGTCGAGACTAAACGATGTATCGGTTTATGAAAATTTTTCAGCGTCTGAGAACCAATACGCGCGGAAACGTCGCCGTGATGACAGGACTCGTTATCGTTCCTACGATCGCTTTCATTGGCTTCGCAGCTGATTACGGTATCGCTCTTTCCGATAAGGCGAAACTCGATGCGGCGAGCGACGCCGCGGCGATTGTTGCACTGAAAACGGCGCAGACTGTCCTGCAAGGCGGCGGCGCCTTTTCGTCAGCAAAATCGCAAGCGCAAGCGGCTGCCCTCGCAGCATATAAGGGCAACGCCGGATCGGTCGCGTTTACCAGTCTTCCAACGCCCGTTATCAATGTCGCACAATCCCCCTCGTCGGTTCTGACATTAAACTCGACGGTGACATACTCGACACCAGTCACAACCCAATTCGCAAAAGTGATCGGTATTCCGAGCATAAATATCGCGGGAAAGTCCGCGGCAACACTCACGATGCCCACCTACATAAATTATTATGTGATTATCGATGTGTCCCAGTCGATGGGAATCGCTGCGACTGCGACAGATATGTCTAACTTATATAATCGCGCGAAAACAAAAGCCGTTCCCAGCCTCAACAATACGACGGATGGAGGCGGCTGTGTGTTTGCCTGCCATAATCCTCAGCCTGGCGATCCCTATTCTTTGGAAACACTCGCTCATAACACAACTTATGGAACGCCAATTACTTTGCGAATCGACGCAGCGCTTTCTGCGATTCAATCCATGATTACGAGCGCACAAACGGCCCAGACAAATTCAGTTGCGACAGGCGGCAGTTCGACACTCATTCAGATCGGTCTTTATACCATGAGTGGCTACGCGTCTTACGGAACGACGGCGAACCAGATGATCACCCAGCCGCTGCTTGAATCAACAATGATCAATACGATCGCAAGTCCCACATCGAATTTTTCGGCGCTGACCACATTGGCATCGTCGCCTGCATCGACACCATCTTCTTCTCAAACACCTACGATCGGTTTGGGCGCCAACAATGGAACTGTCGGATATGGCGATTCCTATATGTCCAATACCGGTTCAAACTCTTTGGATGCATTCTACAATACTGTTTTGTCCGGTGTGAGTAATGGGAGCGGGATTAACGCCTCCTCACCACAGAACTATGTTTTCATCATAACAGATGGCGTCAATGACAATACCGGCGCCTGCGTCGATGGTCACTGCACATCTGTCTTCAACAATACGTACTGCAAAACGCTGCAAACGAAAGCGACCGTAGGCGTTATTTATACCACCTATAATCCGATCTATAAGTATAATAATCAGTCCAATGGGTACGACCAGAGATATTCAGATTTGATCGCCGGTCTGTCGTCCAATATCGCACCGGCGCTTCAATCCTGTGCGACGTCGAATTTATACTATTACGAAGCCAGCGACGGTCCCGCGATTACGACCGGCATGAACCAATTGATGGCAAATTCACAGGCGTTGGCGCGCATCTCGCAATGATCGGCATCGCCTATGCCAAGCGCTCACATAGACAGAGCTCTTTACGGCCTTTGGCAAAGCCGTCCTGAACGAGCTCCAGCGGGCCGTCTCTGCCCGCATCGACGAAATGCCAATTACGATTGGTGCCTGAAGAGGACTCGTGCTTATACTATAAATATATGTATTTAAAGCTATATATCAGTGCGGTTTTATTGATGTACCGCCAAATATACCGCCATTTTACATTGCTCCTTGGGTGCCGGTCACAGACCGTGCGATTGTCGCTTCAATGCCAACCGACTTGCCCACTCCTCTACGCAAAAGTCCGGCTCGCACTCAATTGTCGAGATTAGAAAGCCAAGAGGCTCGCGGCGCTGCTCATACGTTGATGTTTGCCTTTGCCTTGGTTCTGGCCTTTTTCATCTTATGCTTCGTCGTTTCGAAGTCTGCCGCGATGGGGGCGGACGTCCCCAGCAATTACTCGACAGAGTATGGCAACAGAGGGGCGCCCCATAATCTGTTTCGTTAAGTTGCCTCTGTTACATTTGCTCAATGCTAAGAGCATTCAAGCCAAGCACCCGCAAGACCGACGCCGTTCCCGAGCGGGTCTCCGGCCACGGCGCCGTCACCAAACCGCGCGACGCTCTTCGGTATCGTCAAAATCCGCATGAGCACCGGTCATTCATATCGACCTGGCGTTGGCGCAGCGGGGGCTGTGTCCCGGTGACGCGATAATTCTTTAAGCCTTTGTCTTATCATAAGCTTTTGTAGATCTGGTGTGCCAAATAGGCGCGTTCTAGCCTATATATGGCGTTTATTTTGCGGCGCCGCGGCAGCCATCGATCCTATATGCGATCAAGCTCATTCTTATCTCGTCGCCGATTCCGCGGTTTTTATTCGGTGCATGACCCTCGCGGAACGAGATCTGATTCATCGCGGCGACAAGGAGAATGAGATGAGAACGCGGCCAAAATCTTCCTATACGAACCCGATTCGCCCGGATTTGATTTTCGCGGGCATCATCCTAGTGGCGCTTTTGATTGGCTTCGGAATGAGGTTTGCCGCACCCGTGCTGCCCTGATCGCCTGAGACGATTTTAATCCTGACGTAATCTCTACCTACGAGAACCCTGATGTTCAGAATGGATATAATTGATGCGGCTCCTGCACAGGAGCCTCCTAGTTTTCTGATTGGCTGCGATGAGCAAGATCGCTGGGTCGCGGTCGAGGTCCGCGGGCTTTGCGGTGGTTATTTCGCCGATCGCGCGGCGGCCCTGAAATTTGCGTATGAGGAAACCGGCTGGCGCAAAGATGCCGTGCGCTTCGTCAACCGCGTCTCACCCTTTCAAATTCCGCCCCGATAAGAGACAGGCCCCCTCGGGGAGCCTGCTTAAGTCTGTCGCAAGAGTAAGACTGCGCTCGGCCCTCTTGCGTTAAGCTCAACGATGCAGACTGCCTATCCTGAAACGGTTCGCAGATTGACGTTTTCGCGAAGCTGGCCCAGTCCTACCTTCGCGATGTCCTTTGTTTGATGCGCCGCAGGCGTTCAAACAATTAGCGTCCTTCGTCGTAATGGCGATGCGCCTGCAATGCGGAGTCCATCGGCCTTGATGGACACAATCGCCTTGCGATGCTTGGGGGCAAAAACGAAATAATCTTTCGCCGTTTGTTCGTGACAAACGCAGCGACACGCCTAGCTTCATGCTGTCATCACATGAAGAAGGAGATCCATGCCGCCGGTGAACGCGGCGCTGTCGCCGTCTCCGAAGAGTTCGATGTGTCCGGCGAAGCAGCCTTTAAGGTGGCTTGCGAGCACGGCCTTGAAGGTATCGTGTCGAAGCATCTCGTCAAGGCAAAGCTCCATGCAATCGCCGTCAAAACACCGGCTGTCTCCGGGTTGAAGGTCAAAGGTGCCGTTTGGTGTGAACCGCAGCTGTCCGCGTGGCGCTGTCGTCGGGCGAGACCTATGAGACAGAGTTCCGGATCAGGCACGCGGACGGCAATTATCGGTGGCACCTCACCCGAGCCCTGCCAATCAAAGACGACAACGGTGCTATCGTTCGGTGAGTCGGAACGAATACCGACATCCATGTGAAGAAGCGAAGCCTCGCCGAGAGCGCGGCTGACCGCAACCGCTTCTGGACTTTGTCGCAGGATCTCATGCTCGTCTGCAATTTCGAGGGCGTGATCACGGCGGTTAATCCATCGGGGAACCGTATGCTAGGCTGGAACGACGAAGAGATCATAGGTCGCCAGATCAGCGACTTCATTCACCCCAACGATTTCAAGATCACGGTCGCGGAAGTGGAGAAACTCAACCGAGGTTTTACGACTTGGTTTCAAGAACCGCTACCGGACAAAACAGGGTAGCAGTTATCGCCGGCTCGCTTGGACGGCCGTGCCGGACAAAATCGACCCAAAAGGCGGCCTCAGCCAGCCTTAAACCATGGCCCTGTTGGTCGATGGCGACCTACCGCCTGTTATGATATCAATTGCCCTCTCAGCTTGCTAGCGGTAAAGGATTCAGCTGCCAGTAGAATTGCTTCCAAGCGTTTATTTAATTTTCGGAGCATCTATGACCGACTATGATTGGACCGGCACCGGCAGCGGAACAGGTGCTTGGGGTGATGCAGCGAACTGGGGCAATGCTGGAGTTCCATCGAGCGGCGACAACGCAAATATCGGCGTCTCCGACACCATAACTGGAACTGGTGCAGCGGACGAGTTGACGGTTTCAACAAGCCCGACGTTCCAGGGCACGTTCACGATCGATTTCGCGCAGTTTTACGGAATCATGGTCACTGTTAGCGGCATGTTCACGACCATGACGTCGTTCGACCTGCAAAGCGGTACGGTGACGGTGACAAGCAGTGGTGATCTGGAGGCAGACAACTCCTCCAACGATGCCGCCGCAACAATCGAAGGCACGCTCGATGTCGACGGAGGGACCTTCGATACGCAAGGCGGCGTCAATGTAGGAGATTCAAACGCGGCCGGTGCGCTTTACATCGAGGATAGTGCGCAGGCAGATTTTCAGCAATCAAGCGGAACCTACGCCGCGCTTTCCGTCGACGGTGACGGAGATGTCTATATTGATAACTCTACGCTCGATACCGGCGGCGTGAGCATCGGCTACACCGATGAAGGCTATATGTCGGTCGATGACGACTCGACGGTTACAGCGGCTTCTCTCAATCCCACCGCCTACGCCGGGCTTGGTCTTGCGAAAGAATCGGGCACGTCTGGAGAACTAGATGTCACTGACGGATCGACGTTCACGGTCACGAGTGGAGGCGTGACCGTTGGCGAGGAGGGCGATGCCATCCTCGATATTGACAACAGCACTTTCGATGATACCGATTCGAGCAACGGGTCCATGGGACTTGGCGTGGATGCCGGTGGATCCGGAACCGTCGACATCGACGGTTCAGACGTCTCGATCGCTCAGACGCTCACCGTCGGCGACGATGGAGCTGGAACCCTCACCATCCACGATATTTCGACCGTCGACGTGAATGCACTCGTCGTCGCAAATGGCGAAGACAGCGGCTCCGATGCCACGCGGACTGTCACGGTTTTGGATGATGGAACGACTCTGACCATTGCTGATGCGCTGACCGTCGGTAACGCGGGAACCGGAACATTCAGCATCTCCGATGGGGCCACAGTTAGCGCCGACAGCCTCGATGTCGCCTCCGAGGACACAAGCGGAAGCACGAGCAACAGCACGCCGAGCGACCTGATGATCGATGGCGACGGGAGCATGCTCACCATCAAGGGCGATGGTTCGGTCGGCGATGCCGGCTACGGGACGATGGAGCTGAAAGATGGCGCAACAGCTTCTTTCGATAATCTAGATATAGCCGTTCAAGAATCGAGTGGCGACCCGGATAGCGCGGGTGAAGGTCTGGTGAGCCAAGTGACGGTCGACGGCGATCAAACGGCTTTGACGGTCACCGATACGTTGACTGTCGGGGACGGTGGAACCGGCTACTTGGAGGTCTCGGGCGGGGCGGGCGTTATGACAGACTCGCTTGTCGTCGGGGCACAGGAGTCGAGCGGTGTAACCGGCGTTGATCATGAAACCGGTGGCGTCACCGGCGAGCCGAGCGGTATCTATCTCCACGACAGCGGCACGTCTTTGCAGGTCGCGTATGATGCCGTTGTCGGTGGTGACGGCTATGGCTTCATCAATGTTTTTGATGGGTCGTCGATGTCTGCGTCCTCCATCGACATCGCAGCAGACGCCTCGAGCGGCGACCCTGGCACTCACGACGAGAGCTATGTCGAGGTCAACAACGCCGATAGCACGCTGACGGTCGGTGGCGATGTCACGGTTGGCGACGGCGGCTACGGCGGGTTCACGGTATTCGACGGTGCCTCCGCCACAGTCGGTGGCAACCTCGACATCGGTGAGCAGGAAACGAGCGGCACAATGGATGCCCCGAGTTTCGCCGGCGTCCAGGATACGGGTAGCTCCCTGAAAGTCTCGGGCTCGACCACGGTCGGCGATTACGGCAACGGATCGTTTTATATTGGTGTCGGCGGCACCTTCACGACCGGCGGCAATAACTTCGAGGTCGGCAAACAGGCTGACAGCACCGGTATCTTTGAGATCGATAGTGCCACGGCCACTTTCGACTATTCGGGTACGCTGACGGTTGGCGATGCCGGTACAGGCACCTTCGAGCTGGAGGATGGAGCGACCTACACCACTGGCGGGGATGTCACGCTCGGCACCCAAGCGACCGGCATTGGCAATATCGACATCACTGGCTATGGCTCCAAACTCACGGTGGCGGGCAACCTGGTGCTCGGTGTTGCGGGGACGGGCAATCTGACGATCGGCGATGGTGGCGATCTCGACGTCGAAGGAAATCTCGCCGCCGGCAATAGCACGATCGACATCGAGGGCGATCCGACGATCTCCGGCAATGCGGTCCTCGGAATAGGTACGGTAGACAATGCCGGGAATGTGACCGGGCATGCGACCTCAACAGCGACGCTCGCAAACGGCGCCAGCCTGACCGTTCAAGGGACGTTGGATATCGGCTATTTCAACGGCGACACCGGCACATTCAATGTAACCGACGCGAAGACCGATCTGACTGTTATGATGAACCTCGTCGTCGGCTATGGCGGCACTGCTTACTTGAATCTCATGAGCAATGCGAGCGCCTCGGCTGGCAGCTTGGGGATCGGCACAGACAAGACCGGCGACGGCACGATGATGGTCGAAGAGTCTGCAACTCTTTCCGTTTCAGATGCCCTCATAGTTGGCCAATACGGCACCGGCGTGTTGTATGTGCAGGATGGGTCGACGCTGAACTATGATGGCGACACCATCGTCATTGCCCAAGAAGCAGGTTCGATCGGCAGCGAGGTGCTTTTTCAAGGGCAAACGACGACGATCAATTTCGACGGTGCATTGGTCGTCGGGCTGGGCGGGACGGGAGAATTCGTACTCGACAAAAACATCCATGTGACGAATTCGGAAGTCGCGGTCGGATATGATGAAGGTTCGGTTGGCGTTGTGCACCTCGGACTTGAGACCGGAAGCACGGTTTGGACAATCACCGACGACCTGACTGATGGCGTTTCCGGCACGGGTGTCATTGAGCTTTTCAACCAAGACACGATGACCGTTGGCGGGACATTGATCATTGCCTCGGAAGAAGGCTCGTACGGTAGCATCATCAATCAAGACAGCACGATCACCATTTCCGGCGCCGCGACGATCGGGGAAGAGGGAACCGCGACCTTTTCCGGCTCGCGCGGCAGCCTGACGACATTCAAAAGCGATCTGACCTTTGCCGATGGCGAAGACTCTTCAGCGACCATGACCCTGATCGGCGGCGCCGAAGTCGATGCGTCTTCGCAGCAGGTCATAGTCGGACAAGACGGCTCTGCAACCATCAAGGTCACGCAAGGCAGTCTCTTCGATGTCTCTGGTGGTGATGTCACCCTGGGCGTGGAAGAAGATAGCTATGGCGAGATCGACGTTGACGGTTCGACTCCGAACACCAATAACGGACAGGCTTCTCAGGCATCGGAATTCGACACCGATACGTTAACGTTGGGCGAAGATGGAACCGGCGTCATCAAGGTTACAAACGGCGGTATCGTTCACATCGCAGATTCTCTCGATGCTGGCTATGACAGCGACATCGATGTCGAATCCGGTGGTACGATCACGATCGGCGGCGATCTCGTCTTTGGGCAGGCGGTGACTTTTTCAGCCTCGGGAAAGAACCAGGGAACGAATATTCAAGTGGCCGGCAATCTGACCACCGGCGCGAAAGATATCTTCCGCCTCGACGATGCTGGCGTAACCTTCCAAGTTAGCGGCGACGCGCAATTCGCCGGAACGCAACTCGTCGACAATAGCAACGAACTTCAAATCAGTGGCGCGATGACTTTGTCGCCGAACAGCGGTGATACGGATACGTTCACGGCAACCGACGCAGGAACGATGGTCATCGTCAATGAGGGCGTGACCGTTGGCGACGCCGGCACGGCTGAAATCGACGTGTTAGCCGGTGCATCGGTTAGTTCTACCGCTTCGTTCGTGCTCGGAGCTCAAGCTGGCAGCAGCGGCATCATAATGGTCGATGGCCGCGGCTCAGAGCTTAAAGGCTCGGGGCTTGCTGTCGGCGGCACCGACGCCGGCGGCGGCGGCAGCGGCACTCTGACAATCTCCAACCTTGGTCTGATCGATGCCGGCGCGGCAACCGTTTGGGCCGATGGCGTCGTCACGCTGGAGGGCGGCGAGCTTACGACCGACTCGCTCGATGTCGATGACGGGAAGATCAGCGGCTATGGAAGCATCAGCGGTGATACGACCGACGACGGGTCGATCGCAGCGTCCGGCGGCAGTCTCTCGTTGTCTGGCGCCGTGTCGGGCAGCGGCAGTCTCGCTATCGACGCAAGCAGCAGCCTCGATGTCGAAGCCGTCAGCGCGAGCATCGCTGTCGCATTCGATCCATCGGAAACCAACAAGACCCTGAGCATCGGCGATCACGCCGGCTTTCTTGCGACAGTGGCTGGATTTACTTCCGGCGATACGATCGATCTCCAAGACATCGGCTATTCCAGCAGCGACAGCGCCACGCTTCTTTCCGGCAACATCTTGCAGATCAGCTATTCCGGTGGTGATTATGACCTCAAGCTCGATCCGTCGCATGACTACACTGGCGACACATTCCATCTCGCGGCGGACACATCGAGTGGCGGCATGGATGTCACCGAGATCGCGTGCTATTGCCGGGGGACGCTGATTGCCACGCAGAACGGCGAGAAACCCGTCGAGACGCTAGCCATCGGCGACCAGTTGATGACAGCTCGCGGCACCTACCGCCCGATCAAGTGGATCGGACGCCGCGCCTATAGCGGCCGCTTCATCATCGGCAAGACGGAGATCCTGCCGGTCTGCTTCAAGGCAGGCTCGTTGGAAGATAATATCCCTGCGCGCGATCTTTGGGTCTCTCCGCATCACGCGATGTATCTCGATGGCGTGCTGATCGAGGCCAAGGATCTCGTTAATGGCACCTCCATCGTGCGGGCCACACACGTCGAAAAGGTCGAGTATTTCCACATCGAACTCGACAGCCACGATGTGATCCTCGCCGAAGGCGCCTATTCCGAGACGTACTTCAATGACGATAATCGCGGCATGTTTCACAATGCGCATGAATATGCGAGACTTTATCCCGATGACATGCCGCAGGTTGCCCACTACTGCGCGCCACGTATTGATTGCGGGGAAGAACTGCAAGCCATTCGAAACAGGCTTTCGAACCGCGCCGAAGCGGCTTTGTGAAACGTTGGTTGAAGCTGCGCGCGGAAGCTGCGCGTGAGCATCGCGGTCGCTTTCGACATCAAGAATGTCAAGGAGGGCGTTCGCTTCGGAGCAGTGGACGAGGTCGGCGGAAACACCCGGCTGGGCGCAAACCTGTCATTAAATTCAACATAACATTACGTTACTCGATACAAAAAAACGAGTCGTGTAGCGGCCGCCCGGTGCCCGTCACTCATACCGCATCAAAAATCTTCCGCTGGCACCTGTCCAAAGCGCTTCAATACTTCAGTCGGTTCGAATTCGCCAATCTTTGGATCTCCACTACGGCTGAACGCTATAGCCCCGGTATGCACAACTGACATACCTTGCGCACGATGGATCGTGGCAGTCGAAGTCTGACACTCTTGCGGGCAAGTCTTCACAATGAACGGTTCCGATATTGGGATGTTGGCGACGAAGGCTTCGTCTACCTCAGCAGATTATAAAGGCCGCCCTCAGCGCATGTGACCAAATGCTCAGCTAGATCGTAGCTCTTCCTAGCTCAAACGCAGTCCTGGGCGGACAGACTGTAGACGCCGACTGCTTTCTTCGGCGAGTCGCAATTGGCGATCTAAATGAAATCGCCCTGTATTGCTTAACGTCTAGCTGTCGTCACTCTCTACCGCCTTCAGAAAGATAACGCTCAAATGTGAATAAACTTTGGACGCGGCTCTTCAGCTTTTCATGGTTTCTTCAGAGGGAGACGGCGAGGAAAGCTCTTTCGTGACAATCGATCTTTTAACCATGGACATCGCTGGGGGGATTGTCGCGTTTTCTTGCAGTCTATTTTTGTTTTTTAATTGGTGGCAGGATCGGCAGAGTTGGGCGCCGTTTTGGTGGGGCGCAGCGGATTGCGGTGTTGGCATTGGCGTTACCATATTGGCTTTTAACAGCTTCCTGCCGGATTACGCCTCAGCTTTGGTTGCTCCATTGATTTTTCAGGTTTGCGCGTTCTCGACTTGCGCCGGGGCGCAAATTTTCAATCGTGGATCCATCAAACCTCGTCCTGTCATCGCTTTTACAAGCGCCGCGGTCTTGGCCGTTGTTTGCATGGGTGCGTATAACCCCAACTTAGCAAAAGAATTTAGCCTGAGTGTAACCGCATCCTTATTCGCCGCGGCTGCATTGGAGTTTTGGTTTTCACGGCGGGAGAGTCTCCGAGGCCGGTGGCTTATGATTGGTCTGCTGACGCTGCATTCGCTTGCGATTTGGGCGATCATGACGGAAGTTTCCGCGCCGATTCTTGCCATCCCTAAGTTACCGCTTGGCTGGTTTGGGACGATTCACTTCGAGGCTCTCATCTTCGAGGTGGGCTCTGCGACATGCCTTATTTCCATGCTGAAGGAGCGCAGTGAGGCAAAGCATAAAGCCGCGGCGCTCATCGACCCGCTGACAGGGATCGCCAACCGGCGCGCCTTCATGGCCTTCGCGGAGCGCATGTTCGGGCGAAGCGGACGCGACAAAAATCCGGTTTCTCTGCTGCTGTTTGATCTGGATCATTTCAAAACGATCAATGACACTTTTGGTCACGCGACTGGAGACCGGGCGTTGCGCATTTTCGCAGACGTCTTGTCGCGCCTGCTGCGGCCCTCTGATTTCGCAGGCCGGATCGGCGGTGAGGAATTCGCAGCCGCCCTTCCAGGTTGTGGCAGAGAAGCCGCGTTTGCCATCGCCAATCGCGTCCGCGCCGCGTTTCAAAGCGACGCATGCTGTGTTGATAGCCAACGTATAGGCGCCACGGTCAGTGCCGGCGTCGCGTCTACATCTGTTCAGGAACGCAGCCTGCACGACATCATGATCAGCGCCGACGCGGCTTTATACCAAGCCAAGAGCCTCGGCCGGAACCGCGTGGTCCTCGCGGACGAACATACGCCTCCTTCAGAGAACTCCGTCGTGCGTATTGCCTAGATATAAATACCTACGCATCGCTGCGCTGGATACGCGTCTATTAGAGAATATCTGAATCCTACGATCCGATTCTACTCATCGCGACATAGTTAATTAACTTCGAGCGCCACATGCTCGCAGCGTCCGTAACGAGTTATGTCTTGAAGCCATCGAAGATTACGGATTCTCGGTTTCAAAGAAAGCGCATCGCTACGGGCGCAAAGGTGGCGCAGATGAATACACGATCGATCATCAACGCATCGGTGCTCGCGGCAATGTTCCTGATGGCACGTTTACATCAAGCCGCCGCTTTTGAGCCGGGCGCATCCTTTGCTACGTTTCCAGGCATATTGATGGGCGAACCCGTGGGCGCGCTGCCAGCCGCTACAGGACTTTATTTCGAAGACTTGATCCATTATGGCGAGGCAAACCTGCCGACTATTATGTCACAAACACCGTATGGACCAGGGTCGATCAAATCCGACAGTGCGGCTATGACGCCGACGCTGCTTTGGTCATCGCCCTTTAAAACCTTTGGGGCCTCTTACGGCGCCGCGCTTGTTCAGCCGATGACGTCGATCCACAACCATGGCTATGTCAACGGTCCGGAAGGACTGCAAAACGTGACAAGCCATGAGGGCGTGATTCACGATACTGAGTTTATCCCGGCGATATTGTCATGGAATTTGACGGGCGGGTTTTTCACCTCCGCCGCTATCGGCGTCTACGTGCCGGATGGCCGGATCAGCGGAATCAATGGATTGAGCAGCCTGATCGGTTCGCCCTTTTACACGATCGAACCCGCGTGGGCGATCAGCTATTTGGCGGACGGCTGGAATCTCACAGCCAGCTTCCTCTACGACTTCAATATGGAGAATCCTTACTCGAAAGTGGTCAACGGACAATCAATGAACATCGATCTCACAGCGACCAAGACATTCGGCAAATTCGAGTTCGGTCCCGTCGCCTACTTTGCGTTCCAAACAACATCTGATTCTGGAGGCAATTTGAAAAGCTATTTGGCAACAATCGGATCGGCGACCCCAGCCAATTATTGCGGCCAGCTGCCTGCCGGCTTATCCAGTCCTTGCAGCCGAGCCTCCGTGGGTGGTCTCGGCGGGAGACTTGGCTATGATTTTGGTCCAGCGAGGCTCTCGCTGGAAGTCACCGATTCACTCTTCGATCATGGTCAGGGCGGGCTAAATGGCTGGCGTATTTGGACACGATTAGCTTTTCCTCTTTACAGCGATGACCCGAAGCGACAGGCGGAACCTGGCGGCTTAATCGCGCGAGGTTCATCGATCTCAAGGCCCTAGGTCGGATCGAAATCATAATATGTCGTGATGCTCATGAAGCATTTCATGAACCAAGAGATCGTTCGGAAGGGTGCCGCCATGCGAGACGGGAATGACGAAAAAAGCGTGATGGCATCGGCTTGAGTTCCTGGAATTAAGCTCTCTGGAAGGTGAGAACATAATAGGAACATTT
>Ga0116227_10009374_pt1 | contig 17816 bp, 11 predicted proteins | sample S1TSphgellanicum_FD_89693 | JGI IMG/M metagenome (GOLD analysis project Ga0116227, IMG submission 89693) | Host-associated microbial communities from peat moss isolated from Minnesota, USA - S1T2_Fb - Sphagnum magellanicum MG | ecosystem: Host-associated > Plants > Peat moss > Unclassified... | reverse complement strand
TTCCGGCTCGGAAATCACCACGGTGCCGATGCCCTGAATAAGATCGCCAACGATGCACCAAGCGCGGCTGTCCGGCATCAGAGCGAGCTGGCCTTCGTCGTGGCCGGGCACGGCGATCACGCGCACTGGCTGACCCAGCGAGTGGGTTATGACATCGCCATCGGCATAGGTCTTGACGGAGAGCCCCTCGAAGAAGCTCGGCTGGCGCGCGCGGATGCGGGCCTGCGTATCGGCGCTCATGCCGATCGGCACGCCGTGGCTGCGCGCCAGTTCGTCGGCGAACTGCTGATGATCCGGATGATGGTGCGTGATGAAGATTTCGTCGAAGCCGATCGTGCCAGTGGTGTGTTGCAGCTTGACCAATTCTTCGCGCGAAGCGGGCGAGGGATCGATCAGCACGCGGCGGCTATCGGCATCGCCGATCAGGAAGCAGTTGGTGTGTTGCGCCGGCGGAACGGTGTTCGAGCGCACCAGCAAAAGCTTCACGCCATGCTGCATTTCCAGCACCGGCACGCGGTCGCCAGACTCTCGCTCGAAGTCGAACGGAATTGAGGTCGCAGCAAAATTCTTCGCCAAAGTTTCGAGCGCCATTCGCGTCGGCGGCGCCAGCAAGAGTTCGCCGTTTAGATAACGCTCGATCCAGCTTTGCGGCGTGGCCCATTCGCCGCTTTCGAGTTCGCGCGCTTCGAGTTCAAACTGCGGCCGCTCGCTCAAATCAAGACGGAAAAATCGCGTGTTGAATCGCAGCGTAGCATGCGGCGGCGTCAGGGCAATGCCCAGTAATCGGCACTGTTCGATGCAGTGATTGCGCGCAATTCCGGACGCTTCAAAACGCCAGGCCACCCCGAGCTCTTCTTCCAGCTCGCGCATCAGGGCGCGAAACAATCTCGGCTCCTGATCAAAATGTGTACCCGATTGGTACTGATGATCGGCGTCCGGCAAATCCACCTTGCCGCCGGGGAATGCCTGATAACCCGGAAACACGGCCAGCTGGCGATGCCGCCGCACCATATAAATTTCGCCACGGTGGCAAAGAATTGCGGTAACGGCATCGACGATCGGCATGGGTCAATCAGGCTGAAGTTCAGTGGGCACGGCTGCGATCACTATTCCGCTTGCAAGGCAACCGCGCAAGTCTGCAGGCAGTGCCTGAGCAATTCCCGACGAATACAAAATCGCTCGCCATTTTGCTGCTTCATATCTGCGGCTCCATATATCGATGGACTGAAAATCATCGCATTGAGTTCGCTTGTGCATCGAAAGCGACGAGCATTTTCTTCGGCGCGATCTGGCGCCACGACGTAGTCAGCAACTGCCGCAAAAAATCGTCGCTGATTCCGCTGAGCGAAACCTGCGTCCAGCCAAAACGGCCCCAATGCGGCACGCTGGAAAACATATCCGGATCGGTGGCAATCAAGGCGGTTTGATCGGCGCGCGAAAATTTCAGGACGGCGTGGCTGGCATCCGCCGATAACTGCGCGAAAATTTTTCCCTGAACCCGAAACGACGCGCTGCCAAAATGATCCTGCTCCTCGCAGGCGGGCAGCGACAAGGCTAGCGCACGCACGTCTGCGGCCGATAACGCCTTAGTGCTTTTGGATGATTTCGTCATCGCTCAACCGAGCTTGTTTTTGCCTGCGATCAGCACGACCTCGGTATCCGTGAAACGGTCGCAAGGCGCGCGGCGGCGGCCGTCGGCGAGGCAGCTTGCCAGCATCATCAACAGCAAGAAAATGTCGATCCAGGCGGTGGCAAACGGATGCGGAATCCGCGCCAGCAGACGCTCCGGCAGCAACAATAACAAGGGCAGCAAACTCAGCGCCCAGGTCGCCAGCATCACCGCGTAACGGCCGGTTGCGATCGGCCAGTTCAGCACGGAGGCGTCGACGCGCCGCACTTGCAGATGCCAGGCCAGCATGCCGGGTGTTGCGCCGCCATGCGTCCACGACCAGCCGAAAAATGCGGCGCCAACGAGAAAGCGCAGCGCGGAAATCAGCGGCGTATCACTGTCGAGTCCGAGCGCGTGGCAGATCGGCACGGCGATCATCGTCACCACCACCCAGAGCGCGATCAGTAGCAAACTGTCGTAAACCGCTGCGGCCATGCGGCGCCACGGCGAGGCGGGGAAATTGAAGGTGCTGCGAGAATCGCTCATGTTGTGGATAGGCTGGCCGATCGTGAGTCTGGTGGAAAATTCAGGCGCTGCGCTTGTTCGCTTTCGGCTTCGATGCAGATGAACTGCGCCTTGCCAGCGGTTTGCCACGAGGTTGCTGATCGAGTCCGGTTGCAGGCGTGGTGGCAGGTGTCTTCGTGCGATAACGGCACAAGTCTGCGATCGCGCAACGCCAGCACTCGGGCACGCGGGCCTTGCAGACGTAGCGGCCGTGCAGAATCAGCCAGTGATGCGCGTTGAGCCGGTATTCGATCGGCGTGACTTTCTCCAGTTTCGCGGCCACTTTATCGGCCGTTTTAGCGGGCGCCAGACCGGTGCGATTGGCGATGCGGAAGATGTGCGTATCGACCGCGATCACCGGTTCGCCGAACGCGACATTCAGCACCACGCTCGCGGTTTTGCTGCCGACGCCGGGCAGGGCTTCGAGTGCGGGGCGATCGTGCGGTACGTCGCCGCGGTGTCGTTCGATCAAAAGCCGGCACAGCGCAATCACGTTCTTCGCCTTGGTCTGATAAAGGCCGATGGTCTTGATGTAGCTGCGCAGTTTTTCTTCGCCGAGTGCGAGTATCGCTGCGGGCGTGTTAGCCACCTGGTAAAGCTTTGCCGTGGCCTTGTTGACGCTCACATCGGTCGCCTGCGCGGAAAGCACTACGGCGACCAGCAACTCGAACGGGCTGGCGTATTCAAGCTCGGTGCGCGGGTTGGGATTGGCCAGCGCCAGGCGCCGATAAAGTTCGGTTCGATCAGCCGGTTTCATGCGCAGGAATCATTTCATAAATATCGCGGCAGCTTGGGAGATGAGATCTGGTCAGGATGCCGGTTTGATTTTACGGCGCGTACGCGCGCGTTCGATGGATGCCTGTATGTCGATATCGCCGGCGCGCGATTTCAACGCATCCACGCGCCGCTGCCGGCGTGTGGATTCCAGTGCGGCTTCGTCACGCGCACGTCGCTGCTGTCGCGCGTCGAACAGATTGCGCCAGCGCGGCGCCATTGCTGCGGGCGGCGGCAGTGCATCGCTGCGCGGAATCATCGTGATGCAATCCACCGGGCACACCGGCAAGCACAGATCGCAGCCGCTGCATTGCGCAGCGATCACCGTGTGCATGAGTTTCGGCGCGCCGACGATGGCATCGACCGGGCAGGCGAGCACGCATTTGAAGCAGCCGATGCAATCCTGTTCTTCGATCAGCGCAACGGTAAATCCCGAAGTTTCGGCGCCATTCGCAGGGTTCAGTGGTTTTGCGGTGACACCGAGCAGGTCCGCGAGTGCTTTGATCGTCGCCTCGCCGCCCGGTGGGCATTGATTGATATCGGCCTTGCCGGCGGCCACCGCTTCCGCATAAGGCCGGCAACCGGGATAGCTGCAACGCGCGCATTGGGTTTGCGGCAGCAGCGCATCGATACGCACGGCCATGGTTTTGTGCCGGATATCCGCATCGTCCGTGGCTTTATCCAGCGGTTGCGGTGGCTCGGGTGAATGATCTGGATTGGCGCGCATGGAGTGGGCGGAAGGCATGCCGGGCAGTTTAAGCAATCCTTGGGCATTGTTGGTGCTTGCGAAAAATATAGGCAGGAAATATATTCAGCAAAACTGATAATCAGGAATTTCGACTTGTTGAGCGCCGCTATGGAAACCGATTCCGCGCAGCATTCGCTGCCGCCGGAGCTATGTGAGCACATCGGCTTTGTGCTGGCGAAAGTGCGCGATCGCTTCTTCGATTCGGTGGCCGGAATCTTTGGCCAGTTCGGTGTCAGCGGCCGTCATTTCGGCATTCTGCTGTTGACCGCAAGGCGCGGCGGCGTGATCCGGCAGACCGATATCGCCGGCGCGTTGCGCATCGATCGCACCACCGCGATGCACTGTGTCGATGAGCTGGAAGCCGCGGCCTTGATCCGGCGCCAACCGCATCCGGCGGATCGCCGCGCGCATGCCGTCACCATTACCGCGAGCGGTCAGCGAATCATCAAGCGCATGACGCCGCTACTCGAAGAAGCCGAACGCCATTTTTTATCGCGGCTGTCGGCCGCCGAACGCAGGACGCTACTCGAACTGCTGAGCCGGTTGGCGACAACCTGAAGATGACCTGCAATACCCAATGAAAGCCGACACGAAGGTCGATATGAAACAGGCTCGATCCGGACGACGATTCCCGCTGCGGAATCCGCTGCTACGTGCAGCGCTGCTGGTCTTGATCGCAACCGCGATTCGTCCTGCACAAGCGCAAGCGTTATCCGAAGCCGCGCCTGCGGACGAGGCGCGCCTGGCCGCGCCATTGACGCTGGCTGATGCCATTGCGCGCGCCGTCGAAGCCAATCCGCAAACCTTGTCTGCCGCCGAAGGTGTGAATGGTTCGCTGGCCTTGCAGCGTGCGGCACGCGGCGCGTTTCTGCCGAATCTTTCGGGTGGGGTGGCGCAGCAGCGCCGCACGGTGAACCTGCTGGCGCAGGGGCTGGATTTCCCCGGAATCCCGGCATTGGTTGGCCCCTACAATGTTTTCGATGCACGCCTGCGGCTGGCCGAAACGGTGTTCGACTGGAGCAAGCTGCTGGCACTGCGCAGCGCTTCACTGGAAACACAATTGTCCCGCGCACAGGCGGTGCTGGCACGCGAGCAAATTGCGAGCAGTGTCAGCAGCGCGTTCATCGAAGTGTTGAGCGATCAGCAGCGCATCACGGCTGCGCAATCCGATCTCGATCTCGCGCGCGATCTGCTCAAGCTGGCGCAGGATCAGCGCAGCGCCGGCGTTGCCAGCGGTATCGACGTAGCGCGTTCGGAGACGACGGTCGCACGGGATGATTTCGCCTTATCGCAGGCCAACACTGCGCTGGCACAGGCGCGTTTGTCTTTGCAGCGTTTATTGAATATCGAGCAGGGCAGCTCGCTCGAATTGCGCGCCGCAGATGATTTCGCGCCGCAGGATTTTCCGGCGGTGGCCGATGCGCTGAAGACCGCGCGTGACGAGCGCCAGGAATTGCAGCTGGCGCAGCAGCAGGTGACGATCGCCGAGCTGGATGTGCGCAGTGCGCGCGCGGCCTACCTGCCGAATCTCGATGTCGCGGCGGATTATGGTTTGAGCAGCAACACACCGAGCAAGGGGCGCGAAGATACCTATTCCTACGGCGCGCAATTGAGTGTGCCGATCTATTCCGGCGGCGTGATCGAAGCGCAGGTGGCAACGGCGAAGAGCCGGCTGCAACAGGCGCGATTCAACGCGCAGGATGTCGACAACAAGATCGAGCAGGACGTGCGGCTTTCGCTGGCGACGATCCACAACACCATCGAGCAAGTACGCGCCGCCAAAGCCAGCCGCGATCTGGCCGAGCGTGAACTGGATCTCGCGCGCGATCGCTTCAAGCAGGGTGCTGCAAACAATCTCGAAGTGGTGCAGGCGCAGACCGAAGTTTCCAGCGCGCGTGCCGATTATGTTTCCGCGCTCGCGGCTTACGACATGGCGCGTGCCAGCTTCGCCGCCGCGATCGGTCGCGCGCAGCAATTCACGCTTTGATTCGATCCCCCTTTTTAATTTTCGCCTGATTTCTGCTTAATTTCCCATTTATTTATCCGGCCGCGGCCGGATCGCCATTTGTGGAGCATCACCATGCCGGATGAAACCCAGCCTTCAAGTACCGAGTCCGCCGCGGAGAGTCGCGGCCGCAAGCCGCTCATCATCGGCGCTATTGTTATCGTGCTGGTGATCGCCGGACTGCTGTACTGGCTGCACGCGCGCAATTACGAATCCACTGATGATGCGTTTATCCAGTCCGATGTGGTGCTGATCAGCCCGAAAATTTCCGGCACGGTTGCCGCTGTGGTGGTGCAGGATAATCAATCCGTCAAGGCCGGCGATGTGCTGGTGAAAATCGATCCGCGCGATTATGAACTCGCCGTTGCGCAGGCGCAGGCCAGCTATAACGCAGCGCTCGGCCAGCTTGATGCGGCAAAGGCGGATCTGGATGTGACACGCGTCAGCGGTGACGCCGCAATCGATAGCGCGCATGCCGGTTTGAAATCTGCCGAAGCCGAAGCCGCGCGTGCGCAGGCGGATGCCGATCGTTATCAGGCGTTGTACGCGAAGGACGAAATCTCCAAACAAGCGCTGGATCAGGCGACGACTACTGCGCGTGCCGCCGCCGCTACGGTGGAGCAGATGCGCAGCCAGTTACGCAGCGCGCACACCGCACCCGAACAGGTTTCGCAGCGACAAGCGGCAGTGGAAACGCGCAGCGCGCAGGTCGAGCAGGCGAAGGCGGCGCTGGATCAGGCGCAGCTGAATCTTTCCTACGCCACGATCGTGGCACCGGTGGATGGCAAGGTCACGCGCAAGAATGTGCAGGTGGGGCAGCAAACTGCACCCGGCGAGCAATTGTTGGCGATCGTGCAGAACGACCCGTGGGTGGTCGCCAATTTCAAGGAGACGCAGCTGGCGAAGATGCGCGTAGGCCAGCCGGTCACTTTCAAGATCGATAGTCACGAAGGCTACGATCTCACCGGGCATGTGCAGAGTTTTCAATCCGGCACCGGCTCGGAGTTCAGCCTGCTGCCGGCCGAAAATGCCACCGGTAATTATGTGAAAGTAGTGCAGCGCATTCCGGTGAAGCTGACCTTCGATCAAGTGCCGGACAAGGATCATCAACTGCTGCCGGGCATGTCGGTGGTGCCGACGGTGAATGTCAGCGCAGCGCCCGCCGAAGCTGCAAACTGATCGACGCGCGCAAAACTAAAGCCATGACTTCTGCAACTGCGATGTCCACGTCTTCGGCCAGCTCGGCCGCGGAGCACGGCTTCCGCGAAGGCACCAATCCCTTCACGATCGCCGGCGTCGTCGGACTTTCCGCGTTCATGGAAGTGCTGGATATTTCGATCGCCAATGTTTCGCTGCGCAACATCGCTGGCGGGCTTGCTGCCGGTCAGGACGAATCCACCTGGATTCTCACGTCTTATCTGGTTGCCAACGCGATCGTGCTGCCGATCACCGGCTGGCTCTCGGCGATGTTCGGCCGCACGCGCTTTTATATGGTTTCGATTGCGATCTTCACGCTCAGTTCGCTGATGTGCGGGCTTGCGCCGTCGTTACCACTGCTGATTATTTTCCGCATCATTCAAGGTCTCGGCGGTGGTGCATTGCAGCCGGTTTCGCAAGCGATCATGTCGGATGCGTTTCCACCCGAGAAGCGCACCATCGCATTCGCCATGTACGGCATGGCGGTGGTCGCGGCACCGGCCATCGGCCCCACGCTCGGCGGCTGGATTACCGACACTTACAGCTGGCACTGGATTTTCCTGCTCAACGTGCCGATCGGTATAACGCTGCTCGTAATGGTGAGGGCACTGATCCGCGATCCCCGCGCGTTCGTGGAGATGCGCGAGAAGCGCAAGCACGAAGGCGGCTTCCGTATCGACTACTTCGGCTTCGCACTGATCGCCATCGGCCTCGGCAGCCTGCAAATCATGCTGGACAAAGGTCAGCAGGACGATTGGCTGTCATCGGACTTTATCGCCTGGATGGCTGTAATCGCGGTGGTTTCGCTGACGATCGCGGCGATCTGGGAATGGCGCCACAAGGACCCGATGGTCAACCTGCGACTGCTCAAGAGCCGCAATTTTTCGGTGGGCATGGTGCTGATGTTCGCACTCGGTTTCATCCTGCTGTCGAGTACCTTGCTATTGCCGCTGCTCACGCAATCCCTGCTCGGCTACACCGCAACCGACGCCGGTCTCGTGATCTCGCCCGGCGGCCTGGTGATCGTGTTGATGATGCCGGTGGTCGGCATCATCTCGTCCAAATTCGATCCCCGCGCCCTGATTATTTTCGGCCTGCTGACCTTGGCTGCCGCGATGTATTACATGACCACGCTCGATCTCGCGGTGGACTACAAAACGCTGGCGATTGCGCGCATGTATCAGAGTTTCGGCCTCGCGTTCATGTTCATCCCGATCAACGCGACGGCTTATGTCGGCCTGCCGCCGGAGCAAAGCGGCAATGCCTCCGCGCTGGTAAATCTCGCACGCAACATCGGTGGCAGTGTCGGCACCTCGCTGGTCACCACACTCCTCGCGCGCTCTGCGGCGGAGCATCAAGTCACGCTCGGCGCGCATGTTTCCAGGCTCGATCCACAATATACGCAGATGCTGAAAGGGCTCGCCGCGCGTTTCGGCAGCGACACCGCGGGCCAGCAACAAGCCAACGGCCTGATGGCACAGATGGTCGGCCAGCAGGCTTCGATGCTGAGTTATATCGACGTCTTCCAGATGCTCAGCATCGGCGCACTGCTGATTATTCCGCTGGCATTTCTATTGAAGCGCGGCAGCGGCGCACCACCGCCGGGCGTGCATTAAGCCCGAGCTTTTTCCGCAATCGGAAGATTTTTACTTCACGCGCATGCCGGGCGTCGCACCCAAATCCGGCGCCAGCAGAAACGGTTTTCCATCCAGCTCACTCGCCGCCATCACCATGCCTTCGCTCATGCCGAAACGCATCTTGCGCGGCGCGAGATTGGCGACGACCACGGTCAATCGGCCGATCAAAGTTTCAGGCGCATAAGCCGATTTGATGCCCGCGAATACCTGCCGCTTGCCGAGTTCACCAACATCCAGCGTCAGCCGCAGCAGCTTGTCCGCACCTTCAACGCTTTCCGCGTTTTCGATCTTTGCGATGCGCAGTTCGATCTTGTTGAAGTCGTCGATGGTGATGGTTGATGAAGCCGCAACTCCGGACTCTATTTTTGGCGGCGTTTTCTTTTCTGCGACCAGCGGAGCCTGCGCGGTGGATGCAACGGCAGGCGTAGCCGCCAAATCTTCCTTCGAGGCTTCGATCATGGCTTTGATCTGCTCCAACTCAATTCGTATAGCGAGTGTTTCGAAGATGCCGATTTTTACGCCCAGCAATGGAGCTTTCGCATCCGCCCAAGTCAAAGATTGAACTCCCAGAAACTTCTCGACCTTCTCCGACAGCTTGGGAATAAAAGGTTTTAAGTAGATCGAAAGAACACGAAAAATATTTAGAAAAAGGGTGCAGTCCTGATGTAACGAATTCGCAAGTGCAGGCTCGGTAGAGATATATCTAGCTTTGACCCAAGGCTTACGGTCGTCGATCAGACCGTTTGCACGATCACATAGGAATTGGACCAACGAAACTGCTTTGGCAAAGTTGCGGGTTTCATAAAGATGCTTGATATCGTCAGCAGCATCTGAAAATTCAAGCCGGAAGATATTGGCATCGCCGCGCTCGGGGTCAAGATCATTAGAAAGTACACCTTCAAAATGCTTATGAATAAAGCCTGCGCATCGACTAGCGATGTTTACATACTTGCCAACGAGATCGCTGTTGACACGTGCGATGAAATCTTCAAGATTTAGATCGAGATCGTCTACGCCTGCGCCCAGCTTTGTCGCAAAGTAATAGCGCAAATATTCAGGGTTTAAGCCGGCATCCAGATAAGTCCGCGCCTTGATAAACGTCCCGCGCGATTTACTCATCTTCGCGCCATCGACAGTCAGATAACCGTTCACGGCGAGGCCGGTCGGCTCGCGCAGGCCTGAACCTTTCAGCATCGCCGGCCAGAACAGACCGTGAAAATTCACGATGTCCTTGCCGATGAAATGCCACATCTCGGCGTAGTTTTCATCGCTGATGAACTTGTCGAAATCAAGTCCGCGCTGCTTGCCCACTTCGCTTTCGCAATAGGCCTTGAGGCTGGCGAAGTAGCCGATCGGCGCATCCAGCCAGACGTAGAAATACTTTCCCGGCTCACCCGGAATCTCGAAGCCGAAGTAGGGTGTGTCGCGGGAAATATCCCATTCACGCAGGCCGCCTTCGGCCTTGGTCCATTCGCGCAGCTTGGCTTTCACGCCGTTGTTGATGGTGGCGCGATCGATCCAGGAATCGACTTCCGTTTGCAGTTTCGGCAGCGCAAAGAAGAAATGCGTACTCGCTTTCCACTCGGGCGCGGCGCCGGAAAGCGTGGAAAACGGGTTTTTCAGATCGCGTGCGGAATAGGTCGCGCCGCAGTTCTCGCAGTTGTCGCCGTACTGGTCTTTCGTGCCGCAGTTGGGGCACTCGCCCTTGACGTAGCGATCCGGCAGGAACATCTGCTTGGCGGGATCGAAGGCCTGTTCGACATCGTGTGAAACGATGTAATCCTTCTGCTTCAGCTCGCCATAGATGCGCTCGACCAGCAGGCGATTCTCTTCGCTATGCGTCGAGTGGTAATGATCGAACGCGACGCCGAAATCGGCGAAATCGTGGATGTGTTCGTCGCGGATGCCGGCGATGAAGTCCTCGGGCGACACGCCGGCTTTTTCGGCGGCGAGCATGATGGGTGTGCCATGCGCGTCGTCGGCGCAGACATAAGTTACCGCATCGTGCCCGTGCACCATGCGCTGGAATCGCACCCAGATGTCGGCCTGGATGTAGCCGACCAGATGGCCGAGATGGATCGGCCCGTTGGCGTAGGGCAGGGCGTTGGTGACGAGGATTCGTCTGGAAGCGCCTAGTGCGGAAGTGGATGACATCAGAAGCGGCCTGCGGAAGGGATTGTAATTATCGCATGCGAGTTTCGCGCGTTTTGCACCGATGGCGTGGCGCGATCGCTGATGGATATTGCCGCACACGAGACGAGTGTTTGTCTCACATCAATCGCGGCGATCGCTCCATCCATAAGCGCGAATGCGCGCAGGCGCGTGTCTGCAAAGGCTTTGTCCGGCAGCGATTCGGCGCTTACTCGCGCGCGGCACCCATCAATGCCACCACGGTCTGCTGCGCTGGCAGCGAGGCGGCGATCTCGGTGGCGCAGGCGACTGCGTAACCGTCTTCGATAGAGATTTTGTAGCCGTCCAGACGGGCGAGTTCTTCGACTGCGGCCAGTGCGTCTTCGTAAGTCGTCGGCTTTACGGTGACGCGGTCCGTCTCGCCCAGCCAGGCGCGCTCGCGGCCGAGCGATTGCCAATGTTGCTGACGCACAATCGCGCCCTCGGTCATCACCATGTTGACCGGCGCGTTGATCGCCTTGGCGCTGTAAAGCCGCACCGTTTTCGAGCCGATGAATGGTGCGAACAGACCGAAGGTTTCAAAGCCGCCATGGGCATCGGCGATCAGCGCATCCGGCCGCCGCGGCGGTGTTTCATCCGCGAGTTGCCGCAGTACTTCCTGGCCGACCGTGGTCTGGAAATCCAGTACGATCGTGGGATAAGGGCTCGGGCCTGCGGAAAGGCTGCTGATGAACAATGACGATTGCGGCTCGTTCATCCAGGCCTGCATCGCGGAGCGGCGCGGATCGACCGGATGCGAATCTTCCGGCCAGACCACCTGCACTTCGGCGCCGAGTTCGCGCAATTTCGCCAGTTTTTTCTGGGCCAGTTCGAGCGCGGTTTCGCTGACGAAAATCCGGCAGCGCAGGCCTTTCTTCAAGGCGACGGTAGCCACCGCAACCGCGTGGTTGCCGCTGCGCAAGGTGCCGGCCAGCACCTGTTTTTTGCGCATGCGAAGCGCGAGATTGATCTGGCCGATGGCGTTGATCAATTCGGGATCGCGCGCACCATGCAGATCCGCGCGCTTGAGATAGATTGCAGCGCCGCCGCAGCGTGAGGAAAGGCGCGCCGCATGTTGTAGCGCGGACGGCCGCTGCATGAATTCGCGCAGATCGTCTTGCAGGATTTGCTGGAATGCAGGGTCGTTCGCTGCATCGGCATGGACCTTCGCAAGCTCGCCCAGCAAAGGCTCCAGCCGTGCGTTATCCAGTTCCTCGTAATAGCGGCGGTGATGCAGCAGCGTTACCGTTTCGCGCGCGCCGGCGAGCGAGGTCAAAGGCATTGATGCCGCTTCGGCGGAATGCGATTGCTCGGCAAACAACTCGTTGCCAGCGGCGATCTCGCGGCCCATCCGTACGATTTCCGGCCACTGCTTGTCGTGAATGGCGGCACCGGCCTGCTTGCGATAATCGTGCGCCTGTTCGATGAATCCCTCGGCATTGCCGGCGGCGTAGTAGACCTCCAGCAATTTCATCCGCAGGTCGAGCCGATGCGGTCCGCGCGCCACTGCCTGCTGCAAAAATTCGGCGACATTATTGAAAAAATCGCCGCCAGCTGATTGCGTTTCTTCCTGCGCCGCCGCATTGCGCGCCTCGAACGCGCGCACGCTCGCCGCCACCGATTCGGCGCTCAGCCTGCTCTCTTGCAGATCCATCGGCGGGATTACATTGGTTGCCCGCGCATAAACCTGCGGCGTGTTGGATTCGGGATTTTTCGCCGTTGTGAGCGCTTGCGAATCTTGCGCGATTTGGCGGCGCCGTATCAGCCAGATCATCAGCACAATCGCCGCCAGCACCAGCAGGCCATAAAAAAATCCGCGCTGCGCCATGGGCTGCGGAGTGGTTTCGCCGGAGCCATTCTGCGATTCGCCCGACGAGATTTCTGGCGTGACCGCGCTTTCTTTTTCGGTTACTTGACCGGTCACGCCGGCTGTGCCCGGCGGCGCATTCACAGGCAGATTCGGAGCGCCGGTTGCGCTGCTGCCGAGCCGCGCGCTGACCGCCGCCGCTTCAGCCGCAGTCGGCGCCTTGCTCAGGCTTTGACTGAGCGCCAGAGCCGGCGCGGGTATTACGATTGAGCCTTCGATCGGCACGTTCAGGATCAGACGCGCAAAGCCGGCAAGCACAGGAATATCCGCAAGCGGCCTGGCGGCAATGCTGCCAGATGGGCTTGAAGGTTTGACTGCAAGCGCTGTCGCACCAGAGATTTTTGAATGCCGCGACGCATGGTCGGCATCTGCTGATTTCGCCGGCGTTGGCCGCGAAGTTTCAGGCTCCGGATTCCTTGCCTCCGGCGCAGATGCGAGTGTGGTTTCGGCTTCTGAAGGTGGAAGCGTCGCGGCGGCCGCAGGCAGAGGCAGAGTCGCGGGATTCACCGTTGGCTTATCCGGCGATTCGCTGAATTTGCTGGAAGGCGGATCGAGCAGCAGATCGTATTCGCGCAGCACTTTGCCGTGCGCGTTGCCGGCTTCCAGCAGCACCGGCAAGAAAGGTTCGAGCACTCGACCGGTACTGAAGATGTGCAAAAAAGTGCGGCTGCCATGTTGGATCGCATCGACGGACGTGTGTTCCAGCACGCCCTGCCGCTCCAGGCCGGCCTGCGCGTAGGTGCTGGCATCTGCCACTTTCGCTTGGATCGATTCGATCGGTTCGTCGCTGCCGAGGCTCAGCTCGATCTCCACATTCAAGGGCGCGCCGAGCGCCGACTGCTGCACGATTTCACCCAGGCCGATTGCGAAACCTGACCGGCAGGCCAGCAGGCCGAGCAATGCCAATACCAGCCGGAATTCGTGCTGTTTGAGTGTCCGCACCCGCATTCCCCTTAAGCAAAATCGGATTTGATTTTGGACGGCGGACCTTATCCTAGTTCTTCTGAATCAGCGCTGGCGCCGTGCCAGCCGTCGATCAATTCTTGACGAACGGTCTGCGCCCGGCCTCTGAAATGGCTGCGTAAACTTGCTCCCCGGCGCCAGCGGCTGAACCAAGCGGCATGCGCGCAGTCCCGAGTAGGCCCGATCGCCGCCCATTTTTTGATAGGAGAAGCCGCATGAGTTTGCCCCGCTATGAAACGATGGTTGCAGGCGCAAAAAGTGGCACGGCCTATACGCTGGAGACACCGTTCGATCGTTCTGCCATTGCTGAAGTGGCGACTGCCAACGCGGCCGTGATCGAACACGCGCTGACCACCGCGCAGGCGCTCTATCGCAATCGGGATCAATGGCTGCCGCTGCACGAGCGTATTGCGATTCTGGAGCGCGCGGCGAGCCTGATGCAGGCGCGCGCCGAACTGCTGGCGCTGGAAGCCGCACGCGAAGGCGGCAAGCCGCTGATCGACTCGAAAGTGGAAGTTGCACGCGCGATCGATTCTTTGCGTTGTGCGGTGGATGCGCTGCGCACCGATCAGGGCGAAGTCATCCCAATGCGGCTCAACCAGGCTTCCGGCGAGCGGCTCGCGTTCACGCAAGTTGAACCGATTGGCGTCGTCGTCGCCGTAAGCGCGTTCAATCATCCGGTGAATCTGATTACGCATCAGGTCGGGCCGGCGATTGCAGCCGGTTGCCCGGTGATCGTGAAGCCGGCGCGTTCAACGCCGACATCCTGTTTTCGCGTGGTCGAAATCCTGCGCGAAGCCGGCTTGACGGAAGAATGGTGTTCGGCCTTGATGCCCGAGAGCAACGAGCTGACGACGAAGCTGGCGACCGATCCGCGCGTTGCGTTCCTGAGCTTTATCGGCAGCGCGAAAGTCGGCTGGAGCTTGCGCAGCCAGCTTGCACCCGGTGCGCGTTGCGCGCTCGAGCATGGCGGCGTTGCACCCGTGATCGTCGCGGAAGATGCGGATTTCGAGAAAGCGATTCCGGCGCTGGTGAAGGGCGGTTATTACCACGCGGGGCAGGTTTGCGTCTCGGTGCAGCGGGTTTATGTCGCCAAGCCGATCCTGAAAAAATTCGTCGAACGATTCACGGCCGCAGTCGAAAAACTGAAAGTAGGCGATGCCACCTTGCCCGATACCGAAGTCGGCGCGCTCATCACGCCGGCCGAAGTGGATCGTGTCGGCAAATGGATCGACGAAGCGGTGCAGGCTGGTGCAAAACTCACGACCGGCGGCAAAGCTATCTCCAACACCACTTACACGCCGACCGTGCTGGTCGATCCGCCGCAGGATGCGAAAGTCTCCACGGCCGAAGTGTTTGGTCCGCTCGTCTGCATCTACGGGTTCGACCACATCGAGGATGCCATCGCGCGCGCCAACAGTCTCGACGTGTCGTTCCAGGCGGCGGTGTTCACTCGCTCGATCGAAACCGCGCTGCGCTGCTATCAGCGGCTCGATGGCACGGCTGTAATGGTGAACGATCACACTGCTTTTCGTGTGGACTGGATGCCGTTCGCCGGTGCGCGGCATTCCGGCTATGGCGTCGGCGGCGTGCCGTACACGCTGCACGAAATGCAGATTAGAAAAATGCTGGTAATGAAGTCGCCGGAACTGAAAGGATAGATCGAATGGATTCGTCAAAGCCTCTGTATGCCAATTCAATCAAGGCTTCAGACCTGTTCGTCAAATGTCTGGAGGCGGAGGGCATCGAGTACATCTTCGGCATTCCCGGCGAAGAAAATGCCGATCTGATGATCTCCCTACTCGATTCCAAAATCCGTTTCATCCTCACACGGCACGAGCAGGCGGCGGCATTCATGGCCGATGTTTACGGCCGTCTTACTGGCCGCACCGGTGTGTGCCTTTCCACACTCGGGCCGGGTGCGACCAATCTGGTGACCGGGCTTGCCGATGCGAATCTCGATCGTTCGCCAGTGGTTGCGATCATCGGCCAGGGTTCGACCGCGCGACTGCACAAGGAAAGCCATCAGAACATCGATGCGATTGCGATGATGCGGCCGATCTCGAAATGGGCGCAGTCGGTGATCGACGCCGCATCGATACCGGAAATCGTGCGCAAGGCGTTCAAGCTGGCCGGCACCGAAAAGCCCGGCGTCTGCGTGGTGGAACTGCCGGAAGATATCGCCAAGCACGAAGTCGAAGGCGTGCCGATGAAGGTCTACAAGACGCGGCGTTCAGCGGCCGATCACAAGGCGATCGAACAGGCAGTAGCAGCGATCGTTGCGGCGAAAAATCCAGTGATTCTGGCCGGTAATGGCGCGCTGAGGAAGCGCGCGGTGCAGCAGCTGCGGCGGCTCGCGCACTCGGTCGGCAGCCCGGTGTTCAATACGTTCATGGGCAAGGGCGCCTTGAAGCGCGACGATCCGCACAATCTTTTCACGATCGGCCTGCAATCGAAAGACTACGCCAATTGGGCGATGGAAAAGGCCGATGTGGTCATCGTTGTCGGCTACGATCTGGTCGAATACAGCCCGCGTTTCTGGAATGCCAGGCGCGACAAGAAAATCATCCACATCGATTTTCTGCCGGCGGAAATCGATATGGATTACACCGTCGCCGTCGATGTGGTCGGCGATATCGCGGATGCCTTGTGGCAGCTCAATGTCGCGCTCGAACGCGATTACGACGAGCGTCTGCCGCTGAATCCGATCAGTACCTGGCAGGATTTACGTGCGCGCATCCTCGCCGATCACGCCAGCGAAAAAAGCGATACCAGCTTTCCGCTGAAGCCGCAGAAAGTGCTGTGGGATGTGCGCGAATTCATGGGCGCTGCGGATATTCTGTTATCCGACGTCGGCGCGCACAAGCTCTGGATTGCGCGCTATTACCCGAGCGATGAGCCGAATACCTGCCTGATCTCGAACGGCTTTTGCTCGATGGGTTTTGCCTTGCCGGGCGCGATTGGTGCCAAGCTGGCCTGCCCGGAAAAGCGCGTGATGGCGATCTGCGGCGATGCGGGTTTTCTGATGAACGTGCAGGATCTCGAAACCGCGGTGCGGCTCAAGCTGAATATCGTGATCATGGTCTGGATCGACGGCGACTATGGCCTGATTTCCTGGAAACAGCAGAACGAATTCGGCCGGCATTTCGACATGCGTTTCGGCAATCCGGATTTTGAAAAGCTTGCAGATGCCTTTGGTTGCTGGGGTAAAACGCTGACCAATGTCGGTGAGCTGCCAAAAATTCTGGCCGAAGCGCATGCGCAAGCTGGCCCTGCGATCATCGGTGTGCCGATCGATTACCGCGGAAATCTCAAACTCACCGAGCGGCTTGGGCAGATCACGATGGCTTCGTGAATTTCAGATAAGGCAGCGAGGGTCGCGGTGCTGCGGTGCTAGACTTTCGCGCCTTAAACCTGCCCGCAGATTTCGATGTTTTCAGCCGCCGACATTACCGCCGCACTCGCCAGTTATGTTGAACCGCTGATCGAAAGCGACCTCGCCTCCGCAGGCATTCGGATTGCGGTCGACACGGCTGGCAAGCACGCCCGATTGTCGCTGGGCTTCCATCTCGGCGATTACCGCGCGACGATGATCGCCGCATTGCAAACGCATCTGGCGGCGTGCTTGCCGGGCGCATCCGTCGAGATACAAATCGATTCGGAAGTCATCGCGCAGGCGGTGCAAAAGAATTTGCAACCGCTGCCGGGCGTTAAAAATATTCTGGCGGTCGCTTCCGGCAAAGGCGGCGTCGGTAAATCCACCACCGCGGTGAATCTGGCGCTGGCTTTGCAGGCGGACGGTGCGCGCGTGGGCTTGCTCGATGCCGATATTTACGGGCCGAGCCAGCCGCTGATGCTGGGCAGTTCGGATCGCCCGACGTCGCCCGATGGCAAGCGCATGCGGCCGATTCTCGCGCTGGGTTTGCAGGCGATGTCGATCGGCTTTTTGATGGATACGACTTCGCAGCCGGCGATCTGGCGCGGGCCGATGGCGACGCAGGCGCTGTGGCAATTGCTCACCGAAACGATGTGGGATGCGCTGGATTATCTGGTGGTCGATCTGCCGCCCGGCACTGGCGATATCCAGCTTTCGTTATCGCAGAAAATCCCGGTGGCCGGCAGTGTCATCGTCACCACGCCGCAGGACATCGCGCTGCTCGATGCGCGCAAAGGCCTGGAAATGTTCCGCAAGGTCGGCATTCCGGTGCTCGGCGTCATCGAAAATATGAGCACGCATCTGTGCTCGAACTGCGGGCACGAGGAAGCGATTTTCGGCAGCGGCG
>Ga0116227_10009373_pt1 | contig 17818 bp, 14 predicted proteins | sample S1TSphgellanicum_FD_89693 | JGI IMG/M metagenome (GOLD analysis project Ga0116227, IMG submission 89693) | Host-associated microbial communities from peat moss isolated from Minnesota, USA - S1T2_Fb - Sphagnum magellanicum MG | ecosystem: Host-associated > Plants > Peat moss > Unclassified... | reverse complement strand
CGTTCCTCGCAATGACAATACTTATTTGAAATGAAAAAATATACACTATTATCCATAATTGCCCTGTTTGCAATTGTATTGGCGGCTTTTAAAATCCAGCAAAAACCAACCTTGTATATGATTGGCGATTCTACCATGCACAACAACGACAAAGACTTGTGGGGCTGGGGAACTACCATTGCTGATCATTTGGATCTGAGTAAAATTGACTTAGTAAACAGCGCGACCGCGGGCCGCAGTACCCGCACTTTTATTAAAGAGGGTCGTTGGGATAAAGTGTACTCATCACTTAAACCGGGCGATTATGTAATTATGGGTTTCGGCCATAACGAAGGTTCAAAGCCTGATACTACCAAAAATGGTTACCGTGGTGTATTAAAGGGAACTGGTACAGATTCGCTAGTGCTAAACTGGTCGAACAATGTGGTTGAGGTTGTGCATAGCTACGGCTGGTATATCCGCAAATTTATTCGCGATACTAAAGCTAAAGGAGCTACACCAATTGTGGTATCGATGATCCCACGAAGGGAATGGGATAAAGAAGGCAAAATACAACGTGCCGATAAAGATTACGGCTTATGGGCCAAACAAGTAGCCAACGAAGAAAGCGTTTCCTTTGTGGATCTGAACGAAATTACCGCTGCTAAATACGATAAGCTAACTCACGACCAGGTTTTCGCTCTTTTCGGAAAAGATCACACCCATACCAATAAAGATGGTGCGGTTATCAATGCGCAATCGTTTGTTGATGGATTGAAATTACAGCCTAACGTTACATTGAACAACTACATTAAATAATATTATGACATCTGTTAAAATCAAAACTTCGATAGCTGTATCCTTACTATCTATTTGTTTATTGAGCTCGTTTATCTCCCGTAAGGATAAACCTACTTTTTTCCTGATAGGCGATTCTACGGTAAAAAATGGTCAGGACGATGGGCAGCGCAAAGGTGCTACAGGCTTATGGGGTTGGGGGCATTACATTTGGGAGTATATGGATACCAGCAAAATTAAGGTCGAAAATGATGCCTTGGGTGGTACCAGCAGCCGCACTTTCAGGAATAATCCTAAACTTTGGGCAACCGTTTTACTAAAAATTAAAGCGGGTGATTACCTGATCATGCAGTTTGGTACCAACGATGCCAGCCCGGTTGTTGATAGCACCCGTGCCCGCGGAACTATTCGTGGAAATGGAGAAGAGACCCAGGAAGTTGATAATTACCTAACCAAACAGCACGAAGTTGTGCATTCTTACGGCTGGTATATCCGCCAGTTTGTTATTGAGGCCAAAGCTAAGGGTGCAACAGTAATTGTTTGTCCGCCGGTACCAAAAAACAGCTGGACTAATGGCAAGGTTCACCGCAATGCCGATAGCTACGGCAAGTGGGCAGCCGAAGCGGCGCAACAATCAGGAGCGTATTATATTGATCTGAATAAATTGATCTGCGACCAGTACGATGCCGAAGGCGAAGAAAAAGTAAAAGCTACTTACTACGGTACCGATGCTACACACACCATTGAAGCCGGTGCCAGGGTTGCCACAGCCAACGTTATTAAAGGCATCAGGTCAATCCCTGAATTAAAACTGAACGATTATTTGCTAAATAAATAACAGCATGAACCGTAAACTCTTTCTCCAACAAATTGCTATAGGCTCGGCTGGTTTGCTGTTGGCTCCAAAGTTTAGCTTTGCAGCCGATGTGGAAACGGGTAAGGTTTCCGCTTTCTCAAAAAAATTGAAGCCCGTTGGCCGCGCACTGGAGATGGAAGGCTATTACATTTGGTGCAACAGTCCAATTTATGGTCCGGATGGAAAGGTGCACGTATTCTTTTCGCGATGGATAGAAAAAAAGAAAATGGGCGGCTGGATCAACGGATCCGAAATTTGTCACGCTGTAGCGGATACGCCTGAATCAGAATTCAAATTCATCGAAACCATATTGGCACCACGTGGGCCAGGTTTTTGGGACGCTACTACCTGTCACAACCCGTTCATTACCAAAATTGATGATCAATATTGCCTGTTTTTTATGGGTAATTCAAACGGTAAAACCGATACTAAACGCATTGGTTTAGCAACCGCGCCAACTTTAGACGGGCCATGGACAAGGCCAGATCAACCACTGCTACTTCCCGGCCCAACCGGTGCCTGGGATGATCATTGTACCACAAATCCGGCTGTAATTAAGCATGATGGCAAATACATGCTCTTTTACAAATCGTGGAATACCAAAGAGTATGAAGAATCAACAGACCCGCTCATTAAAGGCAACCGCAAATACGGCTTGGCTATAGCCGATAAGCTGGAAGGCCCATATATCAAATATGCCGGTAATCCCGTGATTGATTTTAGCAAGCGCGGATCGGGTAACAAGCAAATGGAAGATGCCTTTGTGTGGTGGGAAAACAATAGGTATAACTTGATATGCCGAGATATGGGCATATTTAACCATGAATATGGTTTACTGATGGACTCGAAAAACGGAACAAAATGGAGTGAGCCTGAGATCGCTTTTTACGATGCACCGCATTATATACAACAACCCGAGCCACCATCGTACCTTAAAAAATACGGGAGGTTTGAAAGGCCGCAATTGCTGCTGAAAGATGGCAAGCCGGAGTATCTGTTTACGGCATCGCAAGGTGGGAAGTATATGACTGCCTCGTCCTTCATATTTAAAATAGAAAGCTAGCAGCAGGATACTACAGGACGATATTTTCAAATATAAACCCTAACATCGTAAGCCAATTGCTGCCGATGCAATAAACCAATTAGCTCATGCATTACAAGTTTTATAAACATTTTATAACCGCCGTTATACTTATTCTGGGATGTATAAATTGGGTTACCGCTGCCCCAATAGATAGCGGCCGCGTTAAGTATAATTTTAATCCGGGCTGGAAATTATACCATGGAGATCCTGTTGGTGCCGAAAAAGCCGACTTTAATGATAAAGACTGGCAAAGCGTAACGCTACCACATGCATCAAATGAAGATGACGCTTTTAAGGTTGATATTCATAACCTGAGTACAGGTATATCGTGGTATCGCAAACATTTTAAATTGCCTGCTAATTACAGCAATAATAAAGTTTTTATTGAGTTTGAAGGTATCCGCCAGGCAGGCGAAGTTTACCTTAACGGCGAGTTTGTTGGCCGATGCGAAAACGGCGTAATGGCTTTTGGTTTCGATCTGTCTAAATACCTCAAATTTGGTGGAGCCGAAAACGTAATAGCTGTTAGGTGCGATAACTCATGGAGTTATAAAGAGAAAGCTACCAACGCAGGTTACCACTGGAACAATGCAAACTTTTATGCCAATTATGGCGGTATAGCAAAAAATGTATTTTTACATGTTACCGGCAAATTATATCAAACCTTACCTTTATTCTCAACGCTCGGCACTACGGGCATATACATTTATGCCAAAGATTTTGATATCGCTGGCAAGCAGGCCACAGTAACTGCCGAGGCTCAGATTAAAAACGAATATTCAACATCAAAAACCTTTCAATACGAAATTAGAGTTGATGATAAAGATGGCAAAACCGTTAAAACATTTGATGGTGGCCAGAATACTCTAGCAGCCGGAGAAACTAAAGTTTTTAAAGCCAGTGCTAAACTGAGCAATCTAAACTTCTGGAGCTGGGGCTATGGCTATTTATATACCGTTTACACCATCATCAAAGTGGATGGTAAAGTGGTTGATGTAATTAAAACCAAAACCGGTTTCCGCAAAACGGAGTTTGGTAACGGTATGGTTAAGCTAAACGACCGTGTGATACAAATGCACGGCTATGCGCAGCGTACAACCAACGAGTGGCCTGCAATAGGTCTTTCAGTACCAGCCTGGATGAGCGATTTTAGCAACGGTTTGGCCGTTGAGAGTGGTGGCAACCTGGTACGCTGGATGCACGTTACACCCTGGAAACAAGATGTGGAATCGTGCGATAGGGTAGGTTTGATCCAATCGATGCCGGCGGGCGATGCCGAGGGCGATTCGCAGGGCCGCCAATGGCAGCAACGTTTAGAGCTGATGCGCGATGCCATCATTTATAATCGCAACAATCCGAGCATCATGTTCTATGAATCAGGTAATAAAGGCGTGAGCGAAGAGCATATGAAAAATATGAAAGCCATTAAGGATGAGTATGATCCGAATGGTGGCCGTGCTTCCGGCTCACGCGAAATGCTGGATAGCAAAGTTGCTGAGTATGGCGGCGAAATGCTGTACATTAATAAAAGTGCCAGGATCCCGTTCTGGGCGCATGAGTACTCGCGCGATGAGGGTTTGCGTACCTATTGGGATGAGTTAACTCCTCCGTATCATAAAGATGGAGACGGCCCTAAACGTAAAGAAGAGCCTGGCCCATATAATCACAACATGGATTCGTTCGCGGCCGAAGATGTGGCGCGTTGGTTTGATTACTGGCACGAAAGACCGGGAACCGGCAAACGTGTAAGCTCAGGTGGTGTGAATATCGTTTGGTCCGATTCCAATACCCACTTCCGTGGAGAAGAGAATTACCGCACCAGCGGCGAGGTTGATGCCATGCGTATTGCCAAGGATGCCTTTTACGCGCATCAGGTAATGTGGGATGGCTGGGTTGATCCTGCCAATAACCACAGCTACATCATAGGCCATTGGAACTATGGTAAGGATGTGAAAAAGAACGTGATGGTGGTATCGACGGGTGATAAGGTTGAGCTATTTGTTAACGGAAAATCAAAAGGATTTGGAGAGCAAAGCAGTCACTTTTTGTTCACCTTTAAGGATATCGCTTTCCAGCCAGGAACTATTAAAGCCGTTAGTTATGATAGCAAAGGCAATAAACTAAGCGAAACCGAAAAGAAAACTACAGGTGATGCAGTAGCCTTAAAGCTAACCGTTTACACTGGCCCTAACGGTTTAAAAGCCGATGGTGCCGATCTGGCTTTGGTTGATATTGAAGTAGTAGATGCCGGTGGTAACCGTGTACCAACAGCTTTTAATAAGATAGATTTTACTCTAAATGGTCCAGCCGAATGGCGTGGTGGCATAGCTCACGGTGTGCCGGACAACGGTATACTGGCTAAAAGCCTGCCTGTTGCAGGTGGCATTAACCGTGTTATCATCCGCTCATCTGCTTTAGCCGGAAAGATCGCTTTAACTGCAACTTCCGATGGTTTAAAGGCTACTTCGGTAACTTTGGATTCTAAACCGTTTAATGTAAATAATGGTCTGGCTACCTTTATTCCGGGATCAGATCTAACCGCTTCTTTAAAAAGAGGGCCAACACCAGTGGGTCCATCATACACTATAACCCGCATACCGGTAACGGTAGTAAGCGCGACAGCAGGTTCAAACGCGGCCGATGCCGAAAAAAGCTATGATGATAACGAATTAAGCAGTTGGGTTAATGATGGAACACTCGCCAACGCCTGGATAAAATATACCTTTGATAAACCAGAAGCCGTTAGCGAGGTAACCATGAAGTTAAACGGCTGGCGAACCAAAAAATATCCGATCAAAATAAAAGTAGGTGATGAGGTTGTGTTTTCGGGCACAACTAAACAAAGCCTGGGTTATGTAACCATTCCGTTTAAAGCAACTAAAGGCAGCACCTTAACTGTTGAACTGGCCGGGGCAACCGCGCAGGAAGACAAAATGGGTTTGGTTGAAGTAACCGGAAAGAAAGATGATGCCGGTAGTGTTGGCCTTGATCCAAAAGGAAAATCGGTATTGGGGATTAACGAAATTGAGATCTATCATAAACCATAATATAACACCAGTATAAAATGAATAAACAGATTTTGGGAATAGCGGCTATAGGTTTTGCAGTAATAGCATCATCAGTAAGTGCACAACAAATACCATCCAAACAGAAAATATTTTCCGATATGGAATTGGCCAACAGCTATTTCATGAAAAAATGGCCGGATGCTGGCGCTCCTGTTACCGTTGTTAAAGATGGAAAACCCATTACCCGCAGCAGCGAATTATGGACCCGGGCCGTTTATTACGAAGGTTTGATGGCAATGAACGAAGTTGATCCTCAAAAAAAGTTTGTTGATTATGCCGTTGAATGGAGTGAAAAACACAATTGGAGTCCGCGCAAAATGGTTGAAACCAAAAATGCTGATGACCAATGCTGCGGCCAAACTTACATTGATCTGTACAATCTGGACCCAAAACCGGAGCGTATCGAAAAGATAAAAAAATGTATGGACGCCGTTATTGCTGACCCTAAAAACAACGATTGGACCTGGGTTGATGCCATACAAATGGGAATGCCGATATTTGCCAAATTAGGGGCAATCTATAAAGACGATCCCAAATATTACGAAAAAATGTACGCCATGTACAATCATACCAAAACTATTGAAGGTGGCGGTTTATACAATACTACTGAACACTTGTGGTGGAGGGATAAAGACTTTGTTCCGCCATACAAAGAGCCAAATGGTGCCAATTGCTACTGGAGCCGTGGTAATGGTTGGGTTTATGCTGCACTGGTAAGGGTATTAAGCATTATTCCTAAAAATGCACCGCATCGTGCCGAATACCTGCAAACCTATTTGGAGATGACCAAAGCCATTGCTCCACTACAACGCACCGATGGCTATTGGAATTGTAGTCTGAAAGATTCTACCCATTTTGGCGGTAAAGAATTAACCGGAACAGCCTTGTTTGTTTACGGTATGGCATGGGGTATCAACAACGGCTTGATAGATAAGAAAACCTACCAACCCATCATTGTAAAAGCATGGAACGCGATGGAGAAAAGCTCATTGCATCCCGAAGGCTTTTTAGGTTTTGTACAAGGTACAGGTAAAGAACCTAAGGATAGTCAGCCGGTATCATACACCAATATTCCCGATTTTGAGGATTATGGTTTAGGATGTTATTTATTGGCTGGTGCCGAATTAAGTAAACTGGCTAAGAAATAAAGAACGATATTTTATTGTCATTGCGAGGAACGAAGCAATTGCACGGAGGCCAAGGCAGTTATGCTATTCGCCCTGTAGAGTTCGCGATTGCTTTGTACCTGGCAATGTATTTATAATTACAGAATGAATTACAAATACATCTTATTTACGCTGTGTTTACTATTCGCCATTAAGGCAAATGCGCAAGGCATAGGCGATAACGCTTCGGGCTATAAAACCCAGGGTAATATCATATCGTTTTCTAACACTAATGGTGATGTAAGGATAGAAATCTGCTCACCAACCATATTCCGTGTACGTGCAAGCTGGACACGCAAATTTGAGGCCGACGAGCATTTGATGCAGGAAAATTATACCTGGCCCGTCGTTAAATATGTTATAACAGACGCGCAAACTTCCTATTTGATTAGCACGGGTGGGCTTACTATACAGGTAAATAAAAAGTCGCTGTTAATTAATGTCTACAGTCCGAGTGCCGTAATGCTATCGTCAGAAAGTGATCAGGGCCGTGGTTTATACCATGTTAAAGATACTGTCATCGTTACAAAAGATCTATTTCCCGATGAGCATTTTTTCGGCTTTGGCGAACGGATGGACGCGATAGACCAGCGTAATAAACTTTTAAAACTAAGCGTAGGTCGTGGTAAAAGTCGCGATAACCTGTTAGGAGCCTACAATATATTGGAAGCCAATTATTGTCCGGTACCTTTCTTCATGAGCACCAGGGGCTATGGTATTTTTCTGCACAACTCACATACTACCGAGTGGAATATGGGTCAAACTTCGCAAATGTGGTACTCATTTAAAGCCGTTGGCGGCGAGTTGGATTATTATTTTATTTATGGCTCAGATTTTCCAGAAATATTAAATGGCTACACTTCCATAACAGGCAAAGCTCCAATGTTAACCCGTTTTGGCTTTGGCTTGCATATGGGTACCTACTCGGGTGGTGTGTGGGGCCACGAAGAAACTACCTCCGATAAATACCCCGTAGCCTTGCTCAAACGTATGCGCGAGATGGGTATCCCAGTTGATATTCTTTGGCTTGATTCTACCTGGCGTTTATTTGGCGAAGTAGGGGGCAAGGGTGCCACATCATTTGAATGGCGCGAAACTTTTAAAGATTCCAAAGGCATGTTCGATAGCCTGTACGCCAATCATATCAAGATGGTTGGTTTGCACCTTCGCCCGCGTTTTGATAACGCTAAAAAGCTCAATTTGTTAACTCAGGCTCAAAAGCTTGGCTTTACTTATCCCGAAAAGGATGGCCGTGGCGAGTTTGTCAACTTCTTCGATCAAAAATCGGTTGACTGGTGGTGGAACAACGGCGTTATGCGGGTAGCATCATTAGGAGCCAAATTTTTAAAAACCGACGAAGGCAGCGCCTTTGGCGCCTTGGCTAACGAGAGCGAAAAAGTTGGCCCAACCGGACCGGTGGTTGATAATCTTCATAACGTTTTCCCGATAGCTTACGCGAAAGCACCTTATCTTAAATTCCAGGAGCTAAACGGCTTCCGCGGAATGAATCAAACCCGCGAAGGTTATGCGGGTATCCAACGTTACCCCTATATTTTTGCAGGGGACTGGCCGAGCGAATGGCAATACTTTGCCCCGGTAATTAAAGCGGGCATTAATATCGGCCTTTCAGGAGTATCCGATTGGGCACATTGCATGGGCGGTTTTGAACACAATGCTGATCCGGAACTCTACATCCGCTGGACACAGTTCGGCTTTTTCAGCCCCGTAGCTTTAGTATTCGGCTTTGATCACCCCGGCTACAAAGAACCCTGGAACTATGGCGACGAGGCCCTGAAAAACTTTAAAAAGTACGATCTCCTGCGTTATAAGCTCATTCCATACATCTACAGTAACGCGTTCACCGCTTACCAAACCGGTGTGCCATTGATGCGCTCGTTAGTGTTGAATTATCAGAACGACCCCGAAGTTTACCAGATCGGTGACCAGTACATGTTCGGCAGCGAAATGATGGTTTGCCCCATAACTGTTAAAGGCGCACAAACCCGTACCATTTACTTCCCCGAAGGCACCTGGTACGATTACTGGACTGGTGAAAAATTCGAAGGCAAGCAGTATGTGCATGTACTAACACCTTTGGATAAATTGCCTATTTATGTGAAGGAAGGAGCCATCATCCCAATGCAGCCCGAAATGAAATACATGGATGAAAAACCGGTAGATCAAATTACTTTAGATATTTGGCCGGGAAAATCATCATCGTTTGATTTGTATGAGGATGATGGTTTGAGTTTGAAATATCAAAACGGTGATTATGCTATAACAAACATCAGATCATCACAAGCAGCCAGTGGATTGATCATTACGATCGATAAGCCTAAAGGTAAATTTGTGCCTTCTGTACATAACTATGTGCTTAAAATACATGGAACAAAGTTTGGGAATTCAGCACTGGAAGAATCAGGCAAAATGGCTAAAGGGAGCTTTGATGCTGCAACTAATGTGCTCACTTACAATACCGTTGCTAATAACCAAAAGGATATCAAAATCGAAATAAAATAACATATTTGGCATAATCAATGAAAAAAGGTCTCCTCTCCATCATAACCCTGCTTATCACGATAACAACCTACGCCCAGCAAAAGGAGATTTACCTTTTTAGCTACTTCAAAAATAATGGGCAGGATGGGCTTCATCTCGCTTACAGCGAAGACGGCTTAAAATGGCAGGCCCTCAAAGGCGATAGTTCTTTTCTGAAACCAATGGTATCCAAAGACAAGATCATGCGCGATCCCTGCATCATTCGCGGTGCCGACGGATTGTTCCACATGGTATGGACCGATAGCTGGACTGATCGTGGCATAGGCTACGCCAACTCAAAGGATCTGATCCACTGGAGTGAGCAAACCCAACTGATGGTGATGGAAAAAGAATCAACCGCTCAAAATTGCTGGGCACCCGAGATAACTTATGATGATGCTACCAAAACCTATATGTTGTACTGGGCAACAACAATTCCGGGTCGTTTCGCGCAAGCTGATACCTCTGCCGAAGGCAAAAAGAACAATCATCGCATTTACTATCAAACCACCAAAGACTTTAAAACCTACAGCGAAACCAAGGTATTATACGACCCAGGTTTCAGTACAATAGACGCCACCATTGTAAAAGATGGCAAACAGTTCATTATGTTTTTTAAGAATGAAACCAAGGCTCCGGTTCAAAAGAATTTGCACATCGCTTACAGTAAAAACCTGATTGGTCCATATAGTACACCCTCACCAAAAATCACTGGTAATTACTGGGCCGAAGGGCCAACCACGCTTAAAATAGGAGACAAGTGGATAGTCTATTTCGATAAATACCGCGAGCATAAATACGGCGCAGTAACCTCAACAGATCTTAAAAACTGGACTGAAGTTTCAGACCAATTGATTCTGCCAAAAGGCATCCGTCACGGCTCTGTATTTAAAGTAACACCACAAGAATTTGAGGTGTTGAAAAATATCAAATAAAAGAAATACGTCATCCCGAATTTATTTCGGAATCCCACAGGACGGGTAGCCGAATTGCAAATTAAGAATGCTATTCAAATACCACCGTTTTATTTTTATAAACAAAAACCCTATCCTCAAATACCAATCGCAAAGCCTTAGCCAATACCGATGTTTCGATCTCTTTACCCGCTTTCATCATATCAGCTGCATTTAGCGAGTGGTTAACCGGGATGATCTGCTGGGTAATGATCGGCCCTTCATCCAAATCGTTGGTCACAAAATGAGCTGTAGCGCCTATCAGCTTTACACCGCGCTCAAAAGCTTGCTTATAGGGGTTAGCACCAACAAAAGCAGGTAAAAAGGAATGATGGATATTAATGAGTTTGGTTTCAAATTCGGCCACAAATTCTGGCGATAATATGCGCATAAATTTGGCTAGTACAACGTAATCGGGCTTATAACCTTTAATGGCCGTAATCATTTCCTGCTCAAATTCAGGTTTGCTTTTTTGCTCGTGCGATATCAGCAGGAAGGGCACATCAAAACGCTTGCAAATATCCTGTAAAGTAGGGTGGTTGCCTATCACGGCCAGTACCGTGGCACCCAGCGTTCCAAAATAATTACGAATCAATATATCAGTTAAGCAATGATACTCTTTGGTAACCATTACTACTATTTTCTTCTGTGGGATAGGATTAATACTAACTACGGCATCATCAGGCAAAACAACGCTGATATCATGTTTTAAAGCTGTTTCGTTAACGTTCTGCTCAATTTGCAGGCGCATGTAAAAGCGGTTTTCTTGCGTATCCACATGCTCGCGCATAGATATAATATTGAGTTGCTGTTTGGCCAACACACCGGATATGGCCGCAACAATACCTACTTTATCTTTACATTGTATTACAATAATCATTTTGGGAGTTCTGTTATTTGGTAACCAGGTAAACCAGAGTAGCTATAGTTACCGATGACACCCCGAAAGCTATACCATAGTAAATACTCAGCGTAATCATTTTACGAATGGTTGCCCATTGTGTACGCTGATAGAATACTCTTAAAGCGGTATAACAATACCATAAAACAGCGCACCACATTAATAGGTTAATTAAAGATGAGTCGCCAAAAACAAAATGATTAATCGGTTTAACAATGATCTCGAAAATAAAAAAAGCCGTAAAAAAGTGTATCGTAAACACAATATGCTCAACATAATAGCGATGGTTGCGCCTAAAATTCAGCATCAAAAAGAAGGCAAATAAAGGCATCAAAATAAAATAAAGCTTGGGTTTGTAATGCTCCATTTCTTTTTCAAACTCGGGCTTGCGTATCTCTTTGTTGATGTTCATCATCCACCTCACAAAACCCCAGTGTTCACCCTTCGAAAAAGCTTGAGTTACTTTCGCTTCCGTTAAACTATCGGCCTTAATTTTATTTATTTGTTTAAGGCTGTCAATCCTTTTCTTTAACCCATCAGTGGGGTGTTGCTTATAGATCTTTTTTAAACTATCAATAACCATAACCTGCTTGATAACAGGTTCCGCTATCAGTTTTTTCACTATTTCTCTCGACATAGAGTCCGCATGTGTTTTAGGCACGCCGGTCGGGTGTAAAGCGGCATTTGTAGTCGTATCATCATCATCGTCGCTGTCTGTATTAACAGTAAAAGCCGTTTCCTTACCCTTTAGTGGCCTGATGTGCACATTGTCGTTTTCTTTAGTATGATTTAAATTGGGCACCACCAAAAAATAAATGATCGATACAAAAATGTACATACTCACTGGATGCAGGTAGCGCATTCTTCTGCCAGCCAGATAATCTAAAGTAAGCTGCCCAGGCTGTGTAAGCAAAGGTTTAAGTGTGCTGAAAAACTTAGAATCAAAATGAAAGTAATGACTGATGCTATGACTCAAAAAATGCCAGAACGGCTCCTTAACATGCAAATTCTCTTGCCCACAAGAGTGGCAATAATGACCTTGTAGTTCAATGCCGCAATTCAGGCAGTCATTCTCATGTCGGTGATGTTTTTTCATCTATCAGTTTAAGTCACTAAAAATAGCAAAAAACAGTTAGCTGTTAAAACAAAAAGTCCCGCTAAAAGCGGGACTTTGAATGTTATAGTGGTGCGTCAAGCCCACCCCTCATCGGCGGATGAGCATCTTCTATAGAATGTGCCAATGCTAAATTATGTTTATACCTAAATACAAATGGGAATATCACGGCAATAACCAAAGCATAAGCGGCAAAGGTTAACCAGATGCCATGCCAGTCTTTACCACCATCAACATGGGTAAAAAACTTATCGATAATAAAACCGCTGCCTATACTGCCAAAAAAGGCACCAAACCCATTCACCATCATCATAAATAAACCCTGCGCGCTTCCGCGAATTTCGGGAGTAGTTTGTGTTTCCACGAATAGTGATCCTGATATGTTAAAGAAATCGAAAGCCATCCCATAAACGATACAAGATAAAATGATCATCCATAAACCATCTGCCGGGTTACCAAAGCCGAACAAACCAAAACGCAATACCCAGGCCAGCATGCTAAACAGCATCACATTCTTAATTCCAAATTTGCGTAAAAAGAAGGGGATAGCTAAGATAAACAAGGTCTCGGAGATTTGTGATATTGAGATGATAGCGCTTGAATGTTCTACTGCCCATAAACCTTTATAAGCAGGTACTTTGGCAAAATCTAGTATATAAGTAGTTCCGTAAGCGTTGGTGAGTTGTAATGCCGCACCTAACAGTAACGAGAATGCAAAAAAGATAGCGAATTTTGGTGTTTTAAACAGCTCAAAAGCTTTAAGGCCTAAAGCTTCGCTCAAAGTTTTCTTACCTTCCTTACCTAATAATGGTGGGCATTTAGGAAGTGTAAATGCGAATATACCTAAAGCCAGGGCAACGCCTGATGCGATATAAAACTGATTTGCCGATGTTTCGCTTTTGGTCCAGTCTATTACCCATAAAGCAACAATAAACCCAATTGTACCCCAAACTCGTATAGGCGGATAATCTTTAACCACATCTTTACCTTCCTTTTTCAAGGCATTGTACGCTACAGTGATAGATAAAGATAACGTTGGCATGTAAAATATCATGTTAACCAGTATCACCCAAAAAAATGTAGTAGGGTTATTAACCAACGGTACGCAAAATAAGGTTGCTGCACCTAAAATATGTAATACGCCATATAGCTTTTCGGCGTTTATCCATTTATCCGATACGATACCCGCCAATGCAGGCATAAAAATGGATGAAATACCCATAGTAGAAAAGATAGCTCCGAATTGCGCTCCCGACCAACCTTTGTTTTGGAACCAATAAGCGCCTACAGTGAGTAGCCACGCGCCCCAAACAAAAAATTGCATAAAATTCATCAGTATTAAGCGAAACTTAATATTCATACAGTACCTGGTTAAATTGAGTTGTAGTATTCAGTTTTATTTAAAAACGGAAAGTAGTGAATAAATTGTGAATACTAAAAACTATGAAAGAAAAAATTTAAGCCACATGGTAAGAAAAAATATAATTTGCTTAAATTGTGGATCAAGAGCGCAATTATTGTTTTAATAAATACTCAATAAGATAAATTTGATTTTAGGTGCATATAGCAAATCAACGCCACGCAAGAGCTCGCAATGACGCGTGAATAAAACAATCGTAACTCGTAATTCCGAAATCGTAAATCCTCTACGAAGCTTTCCTCTTATTCAACTCATCCCTGATCTTGGCCGCTTTCTCATAAGCCTCATCAGCCAAAGCTTCCTGCAATTTTGTCTTTAATTCATCGGTGCTTAAAGCAGCAAAACCGCCCGCACCACCCGTAACCGGTACAGTACTTTCTTCGCTGTTCGGGTCGTTAATATTCTCCAGGTAAACAAAATCGTTCCCTTCAATCACAATACCCGCTGTTGATAGGATGAACTCGTAAGTATGGATAGGACACTCAAAACGCACCGCCATGGCAATAGCATCCGATGTGCGGGCATCTATCTCTACTTCTTTTTTACCATCGCTGCAAATTAGCTTGGCATAAAAAATACCATCTACAAGGTTGTAGATGATAATTTCTTTAATGTCTATCTGATAAGCCTGCGCAAAACTCTTAAACAGATCGTGAGTAAGCGGACGGCTCGGCGTCATCTTTTCTATTTCAATGGCGATAGCCTGTGCCTCAAAGCTGCCTATAATAATAGGCAACCTTCGGCGTCCGTTAACCTCACCCAAAACCAGCGCGTATGCGCCACTCTGAGTTTGACTGTATGATAGCCCTACAATATCGAGCTTGATCTTTTTCATGCTATTACCCATCACGTCAACAACGTTCTTATTTTTAAGCGTGAGCTTTGTATGCCTTCACCGCTTCAATTAATTTTGGAACCACTTCAAAAGCATCACCAACAATACCATAGTCGGCTACCTTAAAGAACGGCGCTTCCGGATCTTTGTTTATCACAACAATAACTTTTGATGAGCTGATCCCAGCAAGGTGCTGTATTGCTCCCGAAATTCCGATTGCAATATACAAATTTGGACTCACAGCTATACCGGTTTGTCCAACGTGTTCGCTATGTGGCCTCCATCCCGCGTCGGATACCGGTTTTGAACAAGCAGTAGCCGCGCCCAAAAGATTAGCCAACTCCTCAATCATACCCCAGTTTTCAGGTCCTTTTAAACCACGTCCGGCCGATACAACCAATTCAGCATCCGGTAACGAAACCTTATCCGTAGCTCTCACAATCTCTTTCATCATGGCCCTAAAGTCGCTTTCCTTAGTTTCAACAGCAAAAGCTTCAACCAGGGCGGCAGCGCCTTCTTCAACTACTTTATATGAGTTTGGCGTTAGCGCGATCACTTTATTATCCGATGTTAATTCAACCGTAGCGAATGCCTTACCGCTAAAAGCCGTTTTCTTTACCGAGAACTTTCCGCCCGATTGTTCAGGCAAACTCACCGCACCATCAGCCACACCGGCCTCAAGTTTAACACCGATACGTGGAGCTAATCCACGTCCCGAAAAGGAATTAGATAGCACAACAATATTAGCGCCTTCTTTTTTAGCAGCCTCGGCAATTATAGATGCATAAGCCTGGTTAACAAAACTTTTTAATTGAGCATTAGATACATTAAGCACCTTTTCGGCACCGTATTTTCCTAAAGCAGCTAACTCATCATTAGCAACATCGCCAATAGAAATGGCTATTAAATTGGTGTTATTTTGAGCAGCAACAGCCTTGGCATAAGAAACCACTTCAAAAATTGATTTCTTAAACTTACCGTCGGCATTTTCTGCGAATACAAGTACTGACATAATTTTAGTATTGAGATTAGCGTATTGAGTATTGCGACTCTTTTGCGCTTTTATGTTTAATTATTAATGTTATGCAACTGGGTTATTAAGTATGGTATCGCACTACGCAATACGCACATCGCAATACCCCTTAAATCACTCGCGCCTCGCTGTGTAACAGGTCAATCAGCTTAGCTACATCATCAGCCGGAACCAGCTTAACCGCGCCGCGTGGGGCAGGGGTTTCATATCCGGTAATTTCCGATAATGTCTTAACCTCAACAGGTTCAATCACATTCAAAGGCTTTGTACGTGCGGACATGATGCCGCGCATGTTAGGGATCTTCCACTCCGCAACACCTTCAGCCGTTCCGGCCACAAAAGGGAAGGGGATGGTCAGCACTTCTTTACCACCTTCAATTTCACGCTCAACAATAGCGTTGCTGCCATCAACATCCAGTTTTTTAATGATGGATACCGATGGAATATCTAAAAACTCACCCAGCATCCCCGCAACCTTCGATCCATTGTAATCGATAGACTCGCGGCCGGTTAGTATCAAATCAAAATTATTGGCTTTGGCATATTGCGCAATCTGGTAAGCTACAAAATAAGCGTCGTGCGCTTTGGCGTTCACCCTAACCGCGTCATCAGCGCCAATAGCTAATGCCTTGCGGATGGTTGGCTCCGTACTAACTTCGCCCACGTTAATAACAGTAACAGTACCTTTGCCGCCCTCGGCAAGCTCCACGGCACGTGCTAGTGCAATTTCATCGTAAGGATTCAGTATAAACTGAACACCCGCCGTATTAAATTGCGTGTTATTATCAGTAAAAGTTATTTTTGTCGTCGTATCGGGTACGTTGCTTATACAAACTAATATCTTCATAAATATAATTGATTAGGTATTGAAACAACAAATGCAGTTAACGTACTTTTGTTTGGATATGTGCTGCAAATTGACGTTTTCATTATAATGATTGGTACCACAAATTTAGCTAAAAAAGACAGAGATTAAAATGGAGACGACACGATTACAAAAGCTTTTAGCTTTTTACGAAAACGAACCTAACGACGAGTTTTTAAAATACGCCCTGGCCACCGAATATCTGCGTTTAAATGAAACAGATAAGGCGTTGATGTACTACGAAGACTTGCTTAACAATCACCCTAAATACATTGGCACTTACTATCATTTAGGCAAACTATACGAAGCTCTTAACAGAAAAGACGACGCCATAACTACTTACGAAAAAGGTCTGATCATAACCAAAGAAGCCCGCGATAACCACGCATTTTCTGAGTTGCAAGGCGTATATATGCAACTCAAAGGTTTTGATGATGACGACGACGATGATTATTGATTAATAAACAATAAACTAAAAAGCATGTCATTTCGAACAAGGTACAATAGAGCAAAGCGATATTGACCGCCGAGAGAAATCTTCTGCGCAGGAACGTAGCGTACCAATCACGCGCAAAAGATTTCTCCTATCGTCAAAATGACAAACTAGAAATAAATGAACAAACGCCAACTCATCTTCCTCCGCGATGTACTCTTTTACACGCTCACATCCTTCGGCGGGCCACAGGCCCACATCGCTGTACTGATGCGCGAGTTTGTTGAAAAGCGCCGCTACGTAACCGAAGATGAGTTAATGGAGCTCAATGCGCTTTCGCAGATCTTACCCGGCCCGTCATCAACCCAAACTCTCATCGGTATAGCGTGGAAAGTTGGCGGTTTACCCTTATCCATCATTACATTTTTGATTTGGATTTTACCTTCGGCAACCGTTATGTGTACTGCAGCTATCAGCTTCCATATGTTTGCTACCCAAAAACAATTTCACGAAATCTTACGCTTTATCCAGCCCATAGCCATTGGTGTTGTGGCCTACGCTACATTTAATTTTGCGCATAAATTTCTTAAAACCAAAATAAGCGCCATGCTAGCCATTGGTTCGTTAATTGTAACGCTCATTCTGCAAAACCCATACGCGTTCCCAATCCTTATCATGATGGGTGGCATCCTTTCATCGGCCATGGAAACCCAACCGCAAGAGAATGAACTTCGTGTAAAACTCTTCGCCAATGTTAACCCTAATAAAGTAGCTT
>Ga0116227_10009372_pt1 | contig 17821 bp, 20 predicted proteins | sample S1TSphgellanicum_FD_89693 | JGI IMG/M metagenome (GOLD analysis project Ga0116227, IMG submission 89693) | Host-associated microbial communities from peat moss isolated from Minnesota, USA - S1T2_Fb - Sphagnum magellanicum MG | ecosystem: Host-associated > Plants > Peat moss > Unclassified... | reverse complement strand
GTTAAATTAATAGTTTAACTTTTCTTATAATCCAGCGCCCCTCCCCCTTCTTCCCCCCCCCCTTGCCCCCCCCCCCCCCCCCCCCGCGCGCGGCCCCACCCAAAAAAATAAAATCGCAATGGTAAGTCCTTTAACCTACATGGATCAAATTGTTGTAAAAGAAATAACAGTTACATTCTTTTTTCTTTTTTTCGTGTATCATTTCTTTCATGCTCTGTTTGCTTTAATGTGTGTTAAACCAAAAAAAAACATATCTCAAAATAGATAAATAAACAACTTCATCTTCTGAAATGCTTAAAACTCCTTTTGAATTTCAAGAATAAAAATCTCATGAGGTCTCAAAGGAAGTTATGGCCGATTTTGTGGCTCTAGCAATGATTATCAAATATGACTAATCAATACGTGCTACCCTTCAGGGCCCATTAGGCGTTAAGTTCTACTCTCCCTGGCTGTGTAGGTTACTAGGTAATATAAATAGAAAGACACATTTTGTGGCCAAAGCGAAAAATGAAAACTTGAAATGTACAAAATTATTCTGCCCCTTCCTTTTTGCAATGGATATTTCCACTTGTGCCAAAATAAATAAATAAACAAATAATTTTGCCCCATTCTGTGGTGCAAGTGCAAAGCCAACAACTGCTGATGCAAGGACGTCAGCAGCCTGATTTTTCAGCTGGGATTGGTGGACCCCCACCCCCTTTCTTACCTCCCAAAGTTGCGGCATTTTAAACTCCCAAAAAATATTAATAATAAGAAAAGAAAGAAGGGGGGGGGATGGGCTACAAAAGTCCTCATAAAATAAATAAATAAATAAATAATCCTCTCCACCGACAAAAGTTAGTGACCCATTTCACCTTAAATTTTTAATTATCCTCAATAAACAACTTGCCTCGTCTCTACTATCAATCTTACATTGGTGTTAAAATAAATTAAAAAGTCTCCGGTTGTAAGAAATACAGCCTATCCATTCCCAACACATAAAATGGAAGAGAAAGTTTTGCCTGAATGCTTAAATTCTTGAATAGGTGACCAAAAAACAAACAATTTGACAATTTTGTTTGACAGAAGGAAATGGAACTCTTCATGTTGCAAGTGAAAGGGTGCAAAGTTTATATCTGCATGCTGTGCACATTTATGAGTTCAAAGTCCAAACTCAATATCACACTATGTTATATTTGAAGCCTGAAAGACTCAATCTCAAACCATGTTATATTTGAAGCCTGAAAGACTTCATCCAAATTATACCACGGACACTCACAAGTCACTCTTTAATAAGATCATGAAAAGCCTTTAAGGGGCTTCACTCTTTAAATTGTCCATTGGCATATTCCCCTCGAATGTGATAGATTATTAGACAAAAAGTAGCCAACACCCCACAGCCATGCCTATGTTGAGAGAGCTAGTGTGGATATGCAGTTAACCTAATGGTAGGAAATTTTGCTTTTTATTATTAAAAAAATCTGCCAGATGAAATCAGATCACACCCGTTGTGCATTAATCACACAAACAAACAACAGACTCCAAAACCCAAAAAAAAAATTAAAAAAATTAAAAAGATAATAATAGGCTCCAGAATACCCAAATATTTTATGCTACTTTAAATCCATTGGGCGGGGGGGAGTAAGTAATTAAGTAATTTGGGGTAAGTAAGTTTAGTAGAAAGAAGAAAGTAAAAACCCCTGACCCAAAAAAAGGGAAATAAAAAATAGTTGTAGCAAAACACCTAACTTCCCAATTTTTAATTTTTTTTCTAAATGTGACTCTACAGGCACATATGTTGGAGCCCCCTGGGCCACCAAAAGAAAAGAGTTGAATTTGGGATGCGGAAATTCGGCTACCAAGTTGAAGCTCGGTGGTGGTGGTAAAGAACAAGGGAGGGAAAAGGCTATATAAACGCGGCACATGTGTTGTGAATTCGCACCACAAGAACTACTACTACCACTACTTGTACATTTGCTTGCACATAGCACTAGTTTGGTTGGGAGAAGCAGTGCAATTATCAGAGTGCATTTTGCTTTCAGAGCCTTGTGTGTGTATTTTCCCCTCTCTCGCAATGTCGGGACAAGACGACTCCAGTTACGATCAGTCCGGCGGTGCTGACCAGAGTGGCGGCGATCAGTCAGGCTATGGCGGATCAGACCAACAGGACCAGTTGAGCGGCGGAGGAGGTCAGGACCAGTCCGGCTATGGAGGTGGCCAAGACCAGCAAGACGACTCCAGCCTTGGAGCAGGAGGAGGAGGACAAGACCCAAGCCAAGACCAGTCTGGCGGCCTGGGAGGAGGAGGACAAGACCCAAGTCAAGACCAGTCTGGCGGTTTTGGAGGAGGCCAGGACCAGTCGAGCTTCGGAGGAGGTGGAGATGGATCAGGGCAAGACCAAAGCGGTCAAGACCCTTCCAGCTTTGGAGCTGGTGGAGGACAAGATCAGTCAGCTGCAGGCGGTGGTGATGGAAGTGGCTATGGAGACTCCGGAAACACTGGGACTGATCAGTCTGGTTCCCCTACCGGTTCCCCTACTGTAAGTTTCCTTCTTGGACTCAATCTGTATAATTCATGGCTGCTCAGATCCCTTCTTGGACTCTATCTATACAATTCATGGCTTCTCAGATCTGCTTTGCTCATTCTAGTGAGTTGTTGTCTCTTGCAAGCTTGGAAGCTGCAGCAGAATGTATTCGTCTGTCGTTTCTGTCGTTGTTGTTCTGATCGATCGATCGATCGGGTACTCCAATTTGAGACTCCAATTTGCTTTCTGCATTTTGAAATTAGACCCACAAATTTTTTTTCTTTTTTTTTCCTGGGAGTAATGATCTAGTATTGATCATGACGTGTGTCACTGCACCGCCGAGATGTAATCCCAAAAACAAAACCAAAAAAAAAGCTCCCTGTTCCTTCTGCAGGCTCAGCAGGCTCCGACAAAGTCCAGTTGGTTCTAGACCCAGGCGGGGTTCTAGGATCTGCAGGAGCGCCAGTGGCCGGGGTTGCAGCAACAGCAGGCCAGCTTCTATGATCATACGGCTCGGAATTTCTTGCTGCGTTTGACATGAGCAAGATCGCGGCCTGCAGGAGGCCTAGTCGGAGTTGGTTTGGGCATTCACAGACTAGTTCCATATACATATTTTTTTCATCTCGTTTACATCGTGGAGCGCTAGCTAGAAGGGAAAGTTGTATGTTGGAAAGCCTTTCAAGACGCTTAGCAATATTTATATTTCTGTTAATATTGCTGCTTCTCGCCAGCAGCTTCTGCTTCTTCTTCTCGCGCGTCCCTGTTGTTGTTCTTTGATCTCAGCTTCCCTACCACCCCCAAGCCCGCCCTTTCTCTCTTTCTCTTTCTCTGTGTCTGCGCAGTGCAGGATTCCTTACGACTTTTGTCGCACGTATTTCTGATCTGTATGTTTCTTCTGCGCTTAAATAAAAGCTTGGCAGGGGTTAGAGCCGTCGCTCTTTCCCTGAAAAGACTCCCCCAAAAGTTTCTAAATTTTTGCATAGTTACTTACTACATTTAAACTCTAATTCAAGATTACATAATTCTCTTGACTTAATGTTGTGTGAATTTGTTTTCAAGTTTGAAAGGACAACTTCATATTGGGTCAGTCTTAAGGCAAGGTTTTACTTGTAGTAAAGCACTAGGAGAAATTCCCTTGGTGTATTTGGAGGGCACCTTATATTCCCACCTTAAATGGGGTCAGTCTTAAGACATGGTTTTTCTTGTAGTAAAGCACTAGGAAAAATTCCCTATTGTATTTGGAGGGCATCTTATATTCATGTTTATCCTTCCAAGAAAAGAGGAATGATTCTTACCACTACCACGATTCCTTAAGAGTGGCATGCAGGGCTCTTGCACCTAGTTTTAAAGAGTGCCCAGAGGGCTGTTTCTTACACTCGGTCCTTCAAAAGTGGAAGCAGTTTTATCCTTACTTAAGGTATGTTCACACCTAATGTTATTTTCAATATTAGGCTAGTGTTAAGATCTTAAAATTAGTGTCTAAAATATCAACTAACATTATCTTGAGTGGCATATGACATGGCATTGAAAGGAAGATGATGTTAGTAATCATTGTTAATTAAGATTAGATCTGTGAAAAAAGTAAATTGAAAAACCTAACATTGATGTTAATTAAAGTCTGAGAAAATAACAAATTACCGCAAATGTTTAGCATGTATCCTTGTTTAGAAAGTTGAACATAGCCAGCAATGTTAAAAATTGTGATATTGTGATTGAGGGCACTTTGTTGTTATTAAGGCAATGTGAATTGCAAGCACTTAACACCAGTGTGGTCATACTTTAGAGGTGTAACATCCCTCTCACTCTTAATGAATAGGAGTAAAAACCATCTTCTTCAGATGCCTCATGATCTACAAAATGCTTAGGATGATGATATCATTCACCTTGTGCTTTACAATGGATAAAGCTCTAGGCTGGAGGACATTCCCAAAATAGGGGACATATGCCACAGATTGCCTTGCCCTAGGACTTATCTCATCATTCAGCCTCGCATTTTGGGAATGCCCCCACCTTTGCAAATCTATTTTGTCTTATTCAAGGCTGGGACATTCAGCTCTCTCATAAGAGGCAGGTTTGGAAATCTACTTGAATGGGAAGTAACTACCATGACAATAAGGTGCAAGTATTAAACAATATGGTGTTTCCTAGTTACTCTTTGTGCATTGTGGTTTCAAATTTGAGAGTTACTTTGATTATCTCACTCAATAGCCCAATACCAAATATTTTTTTGCATCCAGTGCCAACTCTTGAAGGCCATATACTAAACTGTATTGTTGATAGTCTTTGCTCTATATCCTATATCTTCATTCTTGGAAAGCTTCCAAAGGTAAGGTGTGTGCACGTATTAGATGCACCCATCTGACCTCCTTTATGAGGGATGTAGATACTGCTTGGATCCAAACCTTCTGTGTCATCTTAAGCTTCAATGGGTGGTTCTAGTATATACTGTGAGGGCTTAGCACTGTGGAGAAGATGGAGGGATAAATGACGTAACTAATGCAGTACATATTAGGCTACTACTATGAGAACACATTTTTTACCATGAACTCTTCATTTCCTCTGGAATCTAGAAGCATACAACAGTTTGGTCTATAACAAGCCAACTCACCAAAGAAATTGACCTTGTGAATAAAACTCCACAAATTCTTTTCTCATTTGAATATGTAAAAACCTGCAGCATTTTTTTTTGTGTATCTGGAGGTATGCTTATAGAGCATGATAAGAGCTCTAATGGCCATGGGCTTTTAGGAAAAACAAAATGCCTGCACAGGCAGACATTTCACTCTTTGTAAAATTCACAATCATTCTTTTCCTGTGCTACCCAGCATTTTAAAAATTGCCACTGGTTTTTGCTCCTTGTAGAGCCCCCGGGGTGGGTCTTTACATGGATTCCAGCCTGCAGTCAACTCTGCCTCATGGGTCCCTTATTCACATAAAACCCCACCCCTCTGGGCTTTACCCTCCACATAATGTACTCAAAGCATCATCATCACACCAGGTGCTATCAAACAATTTCAACCACTCTGAACCATGTGGATGACATACCATCCTTTGGCTTTTGTGCAAGTCATGATGCACCGTTTTGGGGAAATTCTTGGGGGCGTAGTGAGTCATGACTCCAAAGATCAGATTCACAACAACTGATAATAGTGTACATGGTCAGTTTGCAAGTTCTGTGCCAGATATATAGGATACAAAATCTCTTATGACACTAGCTGAACAAGATGTAGAATTGTTGAAGCACCAACAAAATGACAAGGGTGCCTAACCAGGCACTAGTACTTGCACACCAGGATCTACCTACTAAACCAACCCATGCAAAAAAATTGGACCTGTGTGAACACCTTAGTATTCTAACTGAATACAAATTTGCTCAACTCAAGGGATCAGAGCTGATGAACAGCACCTACAACCATACTAAATATCCAAAGTTAACCTTACTCCACTGTGTACACCAAAATTCTTTAGATGAAAGAAAATCAAGAATCTTCTCTCCTGACCTGCCCTACAATGTCAAGACAAACTATCATCACTCTTACACAAATACATTGCTCCTGTTTTCCCATCAGAAGCACCTGGATCCCCATGATCTACACCTTCTTTTTAGCATGCATGGCACTAGTTTCTTGAGCTTCCTGTTTCATGGAGTACAGTTTATATGTCCAGACACTAAGGAATAAGATGAGGCCAACCCCAGCTGTCATCCAGGACCAAAAAATCCAGTCAGGCATTGGCCTGGGGTAGAGACCTGGAGAAATAAACAACTCAAAATGAGATGCACAACAAAATTTGCGTTCAAATGGAGAAACCAAATGGACAAAGTATTTGAACACATGAAAAGAACTTCACAATGATGACTATGCATAGTACTTGACAAGACTTTATTCAAAATGCAACCACGTTTACCAAACCTATTTGGTAATGACATTTGTTGAAAACAAATTGTACCTCGTCCAAATTTCACACAGATCAGGGTTTCCACAATAGCTATTGCAACAGCCAACCAGCAAAATGCACCGAGTTTTTTCGTAGGTTTCCTGCACACACTTGAGAGTGGTAAGACAACTGTATAACTTTGCTTAAGATAATAAGGATGGAAGTCACACAATGACAGGAAGAGAATGCTAACCCATCAAGAAACAAATGAATGGTCAAAGACCAGGAAAAGCAATAAAAGGACACTTCACAATATCAACAGAAAGCTCAAAAATTGTTTCATAGCAAAGAACTTCCTGACCATGAAAGAATCACCCAAAGCACCCCTGAGATGAGTGAAAACTTTATACTGACAAAAAGCGTTTCTTACCTTGTCTGGAGGAAGGAATTGTACTCCCGAATTGCAGGATTTGCAATGAGCCACCAGATGAGTAGACGGTATGAATTGAGAGGGTTGCGAGGAGGAATCCAGAGGCACAATTTCAGAAAGAATGCATTCACTTCAACAATCAAAATTAAGATTGCCAACCCAAGAACTTGCACAAATCGTGCAGGCCCCATCAGAGGATTCCATTCATCCTTGTCCCAGTAGGCTGGTGTGAATTGCCCAAGGGACCTTTTCACCTGCATTTTTCTCAGAGTCAACACATTGCTAATAGATGGGATTGATTAGCACAATGATGGCATCAAGGGAACCCAGCAAAAGAAATCAGACAGAAAGCACCCAAAATAGGCAAGTGCAAGCAGATGTTATCAATAAGTCTTAATAAAGTAGTGTCACAGAAATGGCTGCTAAAAGTGGTCCACATGTATCTGTTGCAGTGATGAACAGTATTTATATGCTTTTGCAATAGGATTCAGCTTATTTACTCACAAAACAGATCTAAATTCTGCATGAGATCATACATTGGGTGGAAAGAAGAAAGAGAGTAAGTATACACACCTTACCCATTATTGATGTTTGACGGCTAAGGCCGACCCACACATATGTCTTCCCATCAAAATACCGCACTGTCCGCATTCCTGCCCAGATACCTTTTACACACAGAAGCATCTTTCCAGCATTATTCCAATTGCTCTAAAAAAAAACAGGCTGCAAATGCAAGACACTTTCAGTGCCACATCAAAGAGGGATGTGACCAAAACATGTGGCCCCAAGGATATCTCTAGCGACTTAGAGATCATTTATTTCCCAACTCCTACTGCTGCCAGAAATAAGATTACACCTTCCTAAACCTAGCATGTGTGGAGCAAATATTTCAGCCAAGACTGGGAAACCATCTTTGTGATAGAGGAATCTACTTGAGACAAAGGTAGATGCAGCAGGCTGCATATAAGTGCTAGAAATGGGTGCAAGCAAGCTGACTGTATACGAACCTAAGAAAAGACTCAAGAAATAGCAGGCATTTGGATAAAAAGAAAGGGTCCTAACCCTAACACAAACAGAAGTGCAACACAACTTCAAAAGTTAACAACAAATAGCAATGTACAGACACACAGGCAAAGTAACCGGCTGCTGTTTGTTGGACAGTGCACTAAAGAAAAAACTCATCTACAAGCAGGTAGAGTAAAGCACCAATCCAGTTGCAGATTAGAACATCAAGGATGATGCTGTCCCACCAGCACTCATTGAAGTTAGGAAGCATATGGTTCAATGTTACCTGCACAATCCCCAGGTCAACCATTGCTCAAAACCAAGCACAAGCACAGTACACACATTTGCAGCAATACAAATCATAACCAATAATATCTCATGTGACTGCTTGTGTACAATCTCAAACTCAAAGAACTCTCAAAACCTTATGGGTTGTGTCAAGGTTCTCCAACTTCTCATTTACAGGCTGCTGGGTCAATGCATTTGATACATGAAAATATACTTAACTTTTCTTGAAGACCCTAGACACCTTTACATTTACGTGCATAAATTGGCGAGAAAGGAATAGACATTTAGAGTTGGGTTTCCACATTGACCCCATGCCCAGCAAGAACGAGGAGGGAAGAGATAATCCAGCATACAGGTGGCCCACCTCCATCACCTCAAAGCCAATGGAAAGCACCCACAAAAGTGGCAAGTTGCGGACCATAATGGCCTTTCCCCACCATCCCAGAACATGTGCTATCACAAACTCGTCAAACAATGTGTCCTGCATCATAATTCATGGGGTAATATGACCATGATGGGGAAACAGCACAACTTCCTTTGTGGTAATTATGACAAATGGACTATGCATTACTCCACTCAACAGACAAGTCCAGGTCACTCTGTCCAGAACCTGAGAGAAACCCTGGCAACCTCTGCTTTGATGGCATACAAAATCCAGGAGGACAGTCACCTACCCAGACATTAGCAAACTTGTTGGTGGGATTCTCTGGTGTATAGATACGACAGTCTGCTCCATATGACCTCTCTTTCAACTCTGCCCATGCAACCAGCATCTTCAATGAGTTGCTTACAAAGCACCAGTTTCCCTGTCTGTCTAGGACAAAATAAGACCTTTTATACTGAGGCTGAATCAGCATCTGCAACATGCCAATCTTGCTTTCTTTCTGAAGCGCATTGAATCCCAGTCACGCCACAAATAGAGAGTACACACGAAGGCAGGACATACCCAAGCCAAGTTCAGGATGAAGAAACTTAAGAAATCTGCGGGCATCTTCCCGCTTCTGTTGCACAATAAAACCACTGTCAGTTAAAAATAAAGCATAACTCACAAAGAAAGAAAGAAAGACTGAAGTAGCTGAAGGACCTGTTTCTCTTGTGAGACAGAGGCCAACACAGCACCTGACCTGAAAAAGAAGAAAGGTAAGGAAGACCATGTAAACTACTGCAATCCCATGGATCAATCGCCAGAATGACGGGTGTGGTCTGACCAGTATCCTGACATGCAGAGAGAAACCCCAAAAATCCAGTCAAAAATGTAATCAGATTGAGTTTGTAAGTTCTTTCTGAAATCAATGTCACATCCAGCACAGATCCACTTACACCTGCAACAACTATACATAAGGCTACCAAAAGGAAACAAATTCAAACACAATTATTTAGTGGGAGAGTTACGTCGGTGGTGCTTGCAGCAAGCAATAACCCAGAAACACTGCAATTGCCGCCCACACACCCCTGCACAAAAAACCACAGAAAACCCATCATTGCATCCCCTGCTACATACAAAAAAAGAATTCACCAATTCCCTTGCATTTCTCCTTCCCTGCAAAACTACACCAAATGAATAATACTTGCAACCAGATTCAGCCAAACCATTCATGAAATTGACAAAGCAAAGCATGAAAGAGACAAGGAATTTAGAGGAAAAAACATTACGCTTTGGTATTTGAAACTGTGTCAGTATCTGCATCAAATTCCTTTGCCTGGAATGCCCCACTTGCCCACCTGCAATCCATATACCCAAAAACCAGCACAATGCCCCTCCTCTCTCACACACTTTGCCACAAGTACACAGATTCCAATTCCACATGCTGCAAAGCTTGAGTTTGGACACAAACGCATTTGCAGTCAGACAGATACAAAAGAAAAAGGCTGACATTCAAGAGCTGAGACTACAACCCACCCAACCATTCCACAAGGACCTTGAGAGTGCACACTAGAAGAGGCAAAGGAGGAAAGTAGCCAAAAGGCTTGGTATATGGATATCAGCAGATTGGAAGCAGATTGAAAGAAAGCAGAACAAAAGAACAAAAGGGCAATGGGAAAAACCCTTACACCAAGAGGCAGGCTCCCACAAGAAGCACGGTGATAGTGCGAGGTTTGTAGAGCCAGGCAGTCCATGGATCCAAGTCGCGCACGATGCTCCATGCCTTGCTTTCGCTGTCCTCTCTCACCAATGTCTTCCCCTCCTCCTCCTCACCATCATCATGCGCCAGGTGGTCTCCTTGCGTTTCCACACAGCCACTACTATGCTCCACCACTTCTCTCCCCATCTCTCTCTCTGTGATCACCGATTCCGAAACCCCTCTCTCCCTCCCTCCCTGCATGCCTGCAAAGAAAGACACCAGAATGCTTCTCACCAACACACACACACTACACTACACTATTCCGGAGCCTGCAAAGCTCCGGAAACATGTTGTATCGCTTCTGCGGTTGCTGGCACCGACCATTGAGGCCAACACGCGTCGTTAGTTGCGAGTTGTGACTGGTTCCTGGGCTGACCTAGCCTGCCCTCGTGTTCGGTTTCTTTTTTCTTTTCTTGTTTTAGTCTTTGTGCTGTTCAGGGCTTGCAGATGTGGCGGAGTACGCTGGAATAGGTTGTTTTTTGTGTGTAGGATTTTTGCGAAGTTTGCTTTCTATTCATGGCTGGCTGGCTGGCTGGTGGTTGCCACTACACAAGCAAAGCTTCTCTGTGCACCTGAAGCGCACAGGAGAAGAGGTTTACATTTGGCTGCTACTGTTGCTGCTGAAGATAAGCATCTACTGAGCAAGCGATAATAGTAGGACAACCCAGCATACTCTTCATCTGCTTCCACTGCTATCCATAAAATGCTCACTGCTGATGAAAAATGGAAAAACTCAGTTTTTCAGGAGGAAGAAGAAGATGACGAAGAAGAATAAGAGGAAGGAAATTAACGCACAGCAGATGTTGCAACAACAACAACAACAACAACAGGAGGCTGATAATAATTTCGAGGCTACGAAACGCAAGCATTTTCTTCACACCTTCCACATAGATAAACGGAGAGTGAGTGAGTGAGTGAGTGGGGGATCAAATCATTTTCCCGGTTTTCAGATGCACAGATTTCAAGCAGGATAAAAGGGCTGGAACACTATTGTTCGGAGTCTTGGAGCTGATGATCATCGAGCTGCTGCTGCTGCTGCTGCAGCTGTCTATCTGGGTGGCTGATTTTGGAGATTTTTGCTGCCATCGCTGAACTTCGTGGGAGAGATGTGGTGTGGAAAGTATATGTATTCTTGTCGTCTCTGCTACGAGTAAGTATTCTCATAGAGGGAGACAAGTGTTTGTGGGCAACTGCGTCATGAGCTTCTATTTGAAATTTAGGGTATGTGCATTCCCCAACCAAATAAGGGGCCTAGGCAAACTTTTAGGCCTGGATCTCAACGATTCCACTGGATCAGTTATTAGAATTTTTAGTTTTTTCATGTACACAAAGGGTATCCAAAAAAAAATTTAAATTTTCAGAGACCCGCCGGGTATCAACTTGTCGGAATAACCAGGCAATAAGGGTATCAATCTTTTTTCACTTTATGGCTAAGAACCAGCTTGTGTGCATAAGGGTTGGTTTTTGCAAGACCCTCTTGAAAGTCAGCCAATATAGTGCCTAGGCTAGTTATCAAATAGTACATTTCTTTGGTTTTTTCTTCAAGCAAGTTTTTTATCAATCTTCTTATTTTCATTCTTTTCATATTAAGCAAAGCTCTGAAACTCCCATTGTGTAATCAAACTCTCGTGGAACCACCCACTATTCTGTTGCATTCACACATTTACATGAAGGGTGGATTGGATCAAACTCTCACAATCTATTAAGATACTATCTTGACAATTGGCTAATTTCAAACCCATTCAATCCTTGTTCCTTATAGCTTTACATTTCTAAACTTGCATTTCTCTCTCTAAACATAACTTCACTTTCACAATCTGAAATTGAATGACTATTAACACAATAGCCTTTCTATTTTCTATTGACTCATGTACTCTCACAAAACTTAAAAGCCAAACCTTCATCTCTCAAACCCAACTCATTCCTAATTCCTTGCATTTCTTTCTCTAAACATAATTATTTCTCTAAACATAACTTTACTTTCACAATTTGAAATTGAATGACTAATAACCTATTAGGCCTTTCTATTTTCTATTGACTCATGCACTCTCTCACAAAACTTAAAAACCAAACCTTCGTCTTTCAAACCCAACTTAGTCCTAATTCCTTGCATTTCTCTCTCTAAACATAATTATCTTTCTAAACATAACGATCTAAAATTGAATGAAACTATCTATTTTTCATCTACAGATCATCAAAACCTAATGAAGCATGATTAATCCATGTTATGTCATCATCTCCTATCCACCACTTCCTACCTTATTTACGTTTGGTTCATATAGTTGGTACATGCAAGTTTTACGGAAGGTTTAATAACAATGTGCAATGAACATAAAATTACTATAGCATGCTTGTTAAGTGTAAAATTAGTTCACCTAACAACTCAATCTAGGCCACTTGCCCCTACCCTTTGGAGGATATCCAAGGGGTGTCACAATTAGGAAATGAATTCCATCTTTCTCTGGATATAATATATTCCCTTTGGCCTTGTCTGATCCAGATAACAACTACTCTTCCGATTTGCAACATTATCCTCTTACTCTTGTTATAACTAACCACAACCTTAAACAAGGAATCACAACCCATTAAAAATGAACTCCCTTTATTTCTCTCTCTCTCAATATAATTTATTTCCTCTTGCTTTATTTAATTCAAATAGCACTACCCTTCCTATTCAAACCTTATCCTCTTATTCTTGTTATAGCAACCACAACCCTAAACCAAGGAATCACACCGAAGAACACACACGCAACATGTGCAACAAGTGGGAACAATTTTCCTCAAAACAAAGTTTCACACATCAAAAAAAATAAAATTACATGGGGTTACTTAATCCTTAGTTGTGGATCTCCTCTCCACCGAGCTCCTACTCTTGCTTGATCCAACATTATCATGTCTACCAATAGCTCTTCCTTTCTATCCTACCTTCATTCACAACCTTGCTAACAACACTAAATGTCCCAACTCCTTGAAACCAATCTTCTTTTCCTATCTTCTTTTGTTTTCACAAGAGGGCAAACCCTTATTTTTTGTTCTTAGGTCTCACCCTAACACTATTCAACTTTCTTTTTTTTAATACTCTTAACATGTAAAACCAAACATTACTTCCCAACACCTCATCCCTCTTTGCCCCTTGAATGGAGTAGCACCAATTGTCTTTCATTGAATAGTAGCCACCTTTCACAAATGTTGCCTTTTGCTTCCACTTCCATCATCTGTTTAGGAAGGTTGCCCTCCTTGGAAATTCACCTCCCCATGATGTAGGAGTTGCCCCCCTTGCCCCATCTTGCCTCCTCATGACTTGCCTAGCCCCCTAATAGGCCAACATCATCATCATTCTTCACTTTCTTTCATTATTTCACAAACTATTCATCATTCTAAGAGGTGCAAAAGTAGTTGACAATGTTTTGCACCCCTTTCCCAACTTCAAGAGGAAAGTATTGTTGTTGTCCTTACCTAACCTTAATTATTGGCACATTCCAAAAACCATCTCCCCCTTATTCATACCTTTCTATTTAGTAGACTTAACTAGTCTAGTAAAGACAAAATAACCATGTCTTAACCTAATCCAAGCCACCTTCCCCTAGATAGTCCAACCGTCACAAGATCCAACCCGCTATCCTATTATAACCAAAAAGGAGAGGGACCCAAAACACCTATCTGAACCTTCTCGGGATCTCACTCTGACAGAATAAGGATCAGACGAACACAACTCAGAGAAATGTCACAACAACATACAGACAGATGGATGCACACAATGGATTTATTGCAAAGGAAAAGAAGTTCCTCAGAGCTCTTGCAGACGCAACTCCTGCACAGAATCTCAAGTACCCAAAACACAGAGTTCGCATACCACACAGACCCCCCTCGATGCCACAGATCTCATCTTAGACCTTCAACACTCACTCTTACACCATCTACACATGGCTTCCCAGATTCATGAGCTTGGCCTTGCTAGTCACTAATGTAGCGGAAGAAAAATCAGCAACTAGCTATCCCTCACGCATTCCTCTGCATTCTCTCCAAAAACTTCCCTATTCTCTCTACTCTGCCTGTCCCTCTCCAAAATTGTCGATGCCTCTCTCATACACCTCTTCTTCCCTAACTCCAAGCTTGCATTCAAAGCCTCGCCATCCCGTTATGCCGTCCTGACGCCACCATCACATCCCGTCCTAATCGGTTCCATCCTTCCTCATCATGGCCAGCCGCCATTCCCCTAGTACCTCACCACATTCATCACCCAAAAAGCAACCTCCCATGCAACCCATGCAATAAAGGAGCGTCATCATCAGATTACGGCTGATTAATCAACAAGGAAAAACCATCAACATCTCAAGCCGCCATATTACTGTGGGGACCTAATGTCGCACCACACTATCCCATGAACCCAAGGTTACCTCAAAACTCTATTAGTCATTTATCTAATCTTAACAAAAAATAGGTTAGGCTAATTGGGGCCCAACAATGCTACCATCACCAAATTATACCTCTCAATCTATCCCCTACAAAATGCAAATTTGAACTCCTACTGATGCCAACAAGACATGTTTGAGTTACCATAATGAACTTAGGTGTTTGAAAAAATCTCCAAAAACCATGATGATAACATGTGAGCAAAAAATTGTGGTACATGTTGAAAAGCAGCACCCACATTGTCAAGGAGCAACTTGACATTCTTGTTAATGAATAGCACCCAAGCTAGCAAATTGAGTACACAAGATTTGTTGATGATTTTGCTTTTGGGAAGGCAAAGACTAAAATCAATGAACTCTAACTCAATGATAGATTAGTGAGAATGTGTACCTTGCAAACCTACTGGCTAGTGTGGGTAGACTTTTTGTACCAACCACTATTAGATTGTTATTTTATTTTGGCAATGGCAAAACTTTCTTAAAAAGTTCTCCATTTCTTGAGCTTGTTCATGTTTGTTTTGAAGTGCATTTTTTGTGATTTTTAGCTTGTTAGGATCAACTTGAATGAGTGCCCTAGACTTTAGAGTTCAAACTTTTACACGAGAGGGAAAAAACACGTTTCTCTCCTTTCTTCAATGATGGTGATGGCGGAACTACTCGATTAAGTCTTGATGAATCTCCAAGTCATTTTATTCCTCTAAAATCTTAGCCAATTTTAGTTTTCTTTATTATTTTCTAAAATTTCCCAAGAAGGCTGATTTTTGTTCTTGAAGTCATTTTGAAACCTAATGCCCCCGCCTTGAAGCTTATCTCTTTTATCTTTTGAAGCTCCTTTAGAGTTTCCTCAAAACTTGAAATTCTTTTCTATTTTTTTCTCCACCTTATTTTCCTTGATTTTCCTCAATTTGTTTCAAACACCCCCTAATTGTGCTTCACTTTATGGCTTTATTCATTGCCCCATAATTTTAGCAACGAAAATCCTTTGACATAACTCACATAACTTCTCTAGTAGCTAGTAGTTTTTATAGAGTTCTTTAGCCCTTTGCTCTTTTCATGTGATCACATGCTCTTTAAGATTGTGAACCATTGAGAAGAACTACGTGTCATCTAGGAGAATTCTAATCTCCTCATGTTGGTCCTAGGGTTTTTAAGCTTCTGTTAGACCTTCCATAAATTGAAATTATTTGATGACAAATCCAAGGAACACTCAAGGTAGGATGGGCACACCCCCAATTAGAGTCATCTTCAACCTAGGTCAAAATGATTTTCAAAGGCAAGACCACTCAATGTTGGGAACAGACCTTCAATTTTTAGTGTGTTCCCAACAATCCTTGGTTGGAGGGCAAATGCCAGGATTTAGAACTTGCCCTTGTTCTAGAAGCTCCCCATCCCTAGGAACAAACATATGAACCACCACATGAGACCCTTACCATAGGTCCTTACTAACACAAGTAGGCACTCCTCTGTATCAAGTATGCCAAAGTTCAAAAGGTCGACACCTTTGGTGTAATCATAGATGCCAAGGGTTTTAAGGGAATCAATTGGACTAACGAAAATACATTCAAGAACTTGAAACACCTCGGGCAAGACTCAAATAATCTTAAGGAACCTCCATCTCTACTACCATCTTCTATTGCCATCTTTTGTATCCCCCACCCCTCCCCTACTAATGCTAAAGAAGAGCACTTCAAAAGCTTAGAAAAACCAACCAAGAAGAAATTAAGGGATCTTATCCTTGCCACTAGTTGTTGACTCAAGGAAATTAAGAGAAAAGTGCAACTCTAACTCCAACCTCCAACCACTCTAGCTTCTCTTGATCATGCCTCCAAGGGAGAACAAACAATTTAACTAACACAACCTAAGCACCCTCAAGATCAAGGGATGCAAAGGAATCCAAGGAGATCATAACAAACCCCAAGGACTCTCCTATTATCTCAAAGTAGGTCAAAGGGAACTAAAAAGGGCCAAATCATCACAATTGCCTACTTTTTTGAGCTATAGGTCTTATTCCAATCCCAGACGGGGACCATAAAGCAAAGCTTTAGCTCAATTTACCTAAAGAAGACAGGGAAAGAACGGGCTCACACTCCTATGTGTAAAAGGTAAAACCCTCCCAAGCCTCCCTATGGACAACAAATTAGAATACAGTAGAACCTCTATAATTTTATCACCTAGGGACCAGCAGCCAGTGATAAAGTTTGAGAGGTTATAAGTTATGGGAGAGTTTGGAACTATGAGGCGCAAGGTTCAAAAGCTGCAGGCTGCTCTTTTTTCCCATTTTCTTTGCATTTTTTATCATCAAGGCAACCCATCTTTGGCAGAGAAAAAGGGTGAAAAACATCTGAAGTCTAGCACTTTTTTTCCGAACCTGCTTCTAACCGGAGTATTGTCCTTCCAGCGCACTTCACACTTTGCCCTAAACTAGATATACATGGTACAGATTTGAGCTACACTCTGCAGAAGGTCGCGGAGACCCCTTGGAAAGTCACGGAACGTTCTAGAGCCTTCTTGTCGATACAATACTTGATTAATCCGGTCAGATCCACATGAATCGGTAGGGATGGAACATCAGGGAACATTCTGGAAAATCGACGAACGACCAGTTTCTGCTTCGAACTGTATCCCCAAATATGTAGCTCAGTTGCCGAGCGAATACAAAGACTTATAGATCGACTTTGTTACACTACTTGTGCATAAAAACAGGGCAGGACTCTTTTTTTTTCTTCACTAGAAACCATAACTGATCGAGAAATAAACGAATTATAAAATTATAAAATTGTCGGGAAAGAGGAAAAGTGATAAGTTATAAGAATATAAATTTTTTGCCTGGTCCCATTGATGGACCGGGCCGGAGTGATAAAATTTGAGAGGTTATAAAATTTGGGGGGATCAGTTTATAGAGGTTCTACTATAGCACAAACTCATGGAACGCACAAAAGCATCTGCTCAAACCCTCATCCTCCAGAGAGTTGCTATATCGCTTGAGTAAACCTCTTAAAGGGCCCTCCCAACATCAAAGAGTGGGAGGACTTGAGTTGGTGTTGGAAATGGCACAAAGCCACAAAAATAGTGGGAATTGAGTCCACAATACTAGTATTTATCCCAGCAACAGACTTAGGTGAACTGCAAAGGAAAGCCAAACTCAAATGGTTGAAAGCTAGCTGTCTGGGCAACTTTGTGCTCC
>Ga0116227_10009371_pt1 | contig 17821 bp, 34 predicted proteins | sample S1TSphgellanicum_FD_89693 | JGI IMG/M metagenome (GOLD analysis project Ga0116227, IMG submission 89693) | Host-associated microbial communities from peat moss isolated from Minnesota, USA - S1T2_Fb - Sphagnum magellanicum MG | ecosystem: Host-associated > Plants > Peat moss > Unclassified... | reverse complement strand
TTACCTTTACGACAAAAACCCCCAGGGCTTCTGGGGGTTGTTCTAGTGGGTATTATTATTTGTATTATTATTTGTATTATTTGTATTATTTGTAGTTGTGGGAGTAGTTCCACATATATTTTTTTATTAATTTATCATAAGATTTATTTAACTTGCTGGCTGTTATTTTAGCATTGTATAAGGCAAATTTTTCATCTAAATATGGACCGCCTTTCAGAGTACTATGTCTATTTATTAATAGACTGTCTTTCCAAACGATACAGGAATAAAATTCTCCATTTGATGTTTTAGCTACTGTTCCTTCAAACATACTAGAGCTCCTACATTTGCGGCGATATTGCCTTCTACAATTAATATAGGATCGACTGGTATATGTCAACCAAAAAACCCCCGGCCATCTGGGACATGGCCGGGGCAAGTTCCGGGAGGAAACGCTCCGGTTCTCTCATGTGGGGCATGGGAGTGATGTGATGTTATAACGCCCCGTTATTTTTGTCAACGAAAAAATGTTAGAATAAAAGACATGACTTTACGGGTTATTGCAATTACTTTGTTGTCATGGGTTCATGAGTAGGGGTATGGATTATGGCGGAGATCACGATTGGGGCTCATCTGGTTCATTTGGAGTGTTACCACGAATATTGTTTTTACTACGGCCAGCTATTCGACAAGTTCGGCTATTTCTATGTAGAGCAAGACTGTGAACCAGAACAGTTTCTATCATCCATGCAAGGCCCTTTCAACACCGCGCATGCCCTTTTAGAAGAAGTGGACGACGAGCGCGGCCCCGTTGTCCAGGCATTTAACAACGTCATAAAGAAAGGACAATGACATGTGGCTTTTTTCAAACAGGACTGTGAATGAGGGAGCAACTATTGCATCCGTTATTGTGATAAGCGTGGCCTTTATTCACTATACAACAGGTTTGCCCTACTGCGCAATCCCTGGCGCGCTTGCCATAATGTTCCAGGAATTAATTCGGTGACCAAGCGCGAGAGACAAACCCTACGTGGCGTTGCCAAGATTTTGGAAGTGATAGAGGATGAGACATCCTCTATGCAATCTGAAAATGAATACAACACGGAATTCTTGACGTTCCGCAATAGCTTGTTGAAGACGAGAGAGTGTTTACATGAGCTATTGCGCATGAAGATCTATCCGAGGATGGTTGATGAAAAAGCCACATAAGAGATGTCCTTGGGAGGAACGTGTCTATTTGGAACGCGGCCATGACAGGATTATACTATTGAATGCCGATGAAAATTGCGAGCATTTTCTATATGCAACTATGGCCGGAGGCTATTTTTGTACATATTGCGGAGGCAATGTTAGTTTGAGTGAATTAGATGCACAAAATTGGAAAGAAAATGAACGTACTTAACACTTTACTGGCTATAATTTTTATACCGATCTTTTTATTCGGTTTCTTTTGTGGAGGCTATGTTGAAAAGGAACTAAATCTAAATGGAAGACCCAGCCAAGCATGTTCCATCTCAACGAGAGGTTAGGATAATGGCTATTATAGGATGTCTCAAAATGCGGGCATCGAGCCGTCATTTATCTGATTATGTCAGAAACGACATACTTGACGCGATAGATGAGTTAGAAAAATACCGCAAGATTATCCGTTTGGTGGATACTGGCCGTAGTTTTCTAAACCATCTTGACTGTGTAATGTGAGGAAGACATGCCAAAATTTCGTATCATAGAAAGGCCATATTATAACGATTTTCCCGTTGAAATAAAAAAAATACTTTTTAGTACATGGTCGTATCATTTTACTTTTAGAAACTTAGATGACGCAATAGATTTTTTAAAAATTCTAAGGTTATCTATGACCATGAAATAGAATAATCCGCATTTGCGGTTATACGGGTGCGAGCGTTACTCGCGCATATTATCACAGGACGTGTAAAATGGCAAAACTGAAAGCATATATTGACAACAAGTTTTGGCGCGCGACTTTAACGCCAGAACAAATACTGGAAAAGCTGTATGATAAAAAATCGAAAGGCGAAGAAAACTATTGGGCTCTTGGCAAACTCATTGGCGAGGGTGTTTCTTTTGAAACGGTTCCAAATCGCAATGCGGAGATGATCGACAAGGAACCGTCCGTTCTCATTGTCGGTGATTTTACTGGCATATCGTATCTGACGGGCGAAGTTCGCGAAGCCATGGGGGCGTTTCTTCCAGCTTATTTCCGTAAGATGATTGTGGCTCAAATGCAGCGCAACCAGGGCATTAACGAGACGGTTTTTGCGATTGAGATTGGCGTTGAGTTGACGGGCCGCACGATCCCATGGGCGTGGACGGTTTCCAACATTCTTCCTCCCGACAAGTCAAGTGCGAAACAGCGTCTGATTGATAAGCTGGAAGAACTTGGCCACATGAAGTTGCCGGAGCCAGCGAAGGTAAAAGCGGTTAAAGCCGCTTAATCCAAGCCGTGGCGAAATCGTCAAAGGGCCGGAGTGATCCGGCCCTTAAACGTCTACTGAGGCAGCAAAAGGCGAGAGAGAAACATCTTGCTCAGTTAAAGACGCTGAATAAGCGGTATGCGGCAAATTTGTCTTTAATTGAGAAGCAATATCGCACCGAGTATGAGACCTATATTCGGGCGTATAGGCGCGAGGTTGCGATAGCTAAGAGGGCGGGACTTGTTTCTAAGAAGATAGATGCTCGTAAAGCTGTTCCCCAATCTAATTTGTCCAAGGCATTGGGCAGGGCTCATCGGGTTATATTGGGTGAGGCGCGGTCTCAGCGCGTCTCTAAGAGTATGGCGAAGTCTTTAAGGGACCAGGACTATAACGTTATAGGTGATAGGGTTATTATACCCAAAGGAACTAGGATTGATAAAAAAGGAAATTTTATTTCTGGCAAGGGGAAAGAAGCCAGTAAGATAACAGTTATTAAGGTTACAGCCAATATCGACCAAGAAATTGCCGAGATTATGTCTAAGCTGGAAGGCAATGAGACAGTTGCCATTTCTTTGCCTAATCACAATGTTTCTAATCAGTATACATCTAAGCAATATGAAGAGTTTATGAATAAGATATACAGTTATGCTTTTGGAGATAATGGGGAGATTAAATTAAAGTATTTGTATATAAATCAGATGTTTAATCGCCAACAACAGGTTGCTTTTGATGAGGAGAGATTGAAATGGGAGTTAAAAAGAAAAGATACCAGGAAAAAGCAAAAACAAATGAAGCGCAAGAAAAAGAGGTTGTCCGCACGTTTGCGGAGATCAAGGAAGACTTCCGGCAAGTAACTGCCGGGGATCATAGGTATGAAGTTTTTCTTGAGGCAGAATGTGATGAAACTTTAGAAAAGGCAATAGTATTTAAAAATAGAAAACCTTTAAGAAATTTACAAATTACATTTTATCTAGGCGACTACCTACTAGAAGCAAGATATTTAGCATCCTTATTAAATGCCGGTTACATTACAGAGTTAGAAGCATATACTTTATCGCCTCAAAATGTAATGGAACTTGTTAATGTCTACAACGCGCAAAATAGCAGTAATTGACTTTGAGACTGATCCTTTCGAGAGGGGTTTCAGGGTAAAGCCTTTTTCCTGGGGCTTTTACGATGGCGATGTATATGTTGATTATTGGGGCGATGATGCCGCCGAACAGTTGGCAATATTTATTATGAATCTACCTAAGAAACATTTGATCTACGCGCACAATGGCGGCAAATTCGATTTCCTGTTTTTGATCCCTTACATGATCGACACACAACCAAAAATCATAAATGGCCGTATTGTGCAATGGTTTTTTGAAGGCCACGAGTTAAGGGACAGTTATTCAATTTTACCTGTTCCATTAAAGGCATCTGGAAACAAGCAAGAGTTTGACTACAAGAAAATGCACCGCGGTGTTCGATGGAGGCATAAGGCCGAAATTATGGATTACCTTCATAAAGACTGTCTCGCGTTGTATGACATGGTGATGGGCTTTGTGGAAAATCTTGGCTCGGGATTAACGATGGCTGGCACGGCGACCAGGCTTTTGAAAGAGATGACGGATACGTCTATAGAAAAGCTATCTTTGGAACAGGACAAGGATATTCGCCAGTTTTTTTTCGGAGGCAGAGTGGAATGTTTCACAAAAGGAATAATAAAAACCACAATGGAGATGCGGGATGTCCGCTCCATGTATCCTAGTGTTATGCATTCTAACATGCATCCTGTAGGAAATCGGTGGATCGAACAAAATACTATCGACAACGAAACTGATTTTTGTATCATTGACGCTACAAGTATTGGCGCATTTCCTTTCCGCACACGAGATGGTCTCTCTTTTCCACACGGCAGAGGGATATTTAAAATAACGGGCCACGAGATAAGGGCTGCACTCGAACTTAGGCTTGTCGTTATACATCGTCTTATTCGCGCCGTATCTTTTATTCGGAAAACGACATTTAAAGAGTTTATAGAAAAATTCACAAATCTTAGAAAGCAAGCGACGGACAACAAAGATGAAACGGGGAAGTTACACTATAAGCTTGTGCAGAATGGGAGTTATGGAAGGTTTGCTTTAAACCCTGAAAAGCTTTATGACTGGATCGTAACGGCACCGGGCGCCGTTTGTCCTAGAGATGGCTATGAACTTGCATTTGCGGGTCACGATGGTTCTTTTTGGCGCAAGCATTTAGATAAGCAATCGAAACGGAAAGCCATATCGAATGTGGCAACGGGTGCTAGTATTACGGGCGCGGCGCGGGCTAAGTTGTTATACGCGATTAATGGCGCTGTACAGCCTTTCTACTGCGACACCGATGCTATTATTGCCAGGAAACTAAATGTTCCGGAGGATGATGGCAAACTCGGTTCCTGGCAGTTGGAGGCAAACGCCGATAAGATAGCCATCGCTGGAAAGAAGCTATATGCTTTGTTTGGGGATGTACCTGAAAGTTTGCAGGAAATACAAAAGAGAATAAAGTTTTATGGAGACCCTACATGCATTAAATTGGCGTCCAAGGGGGTAAGGTTGACCGCCAAAGAAATCATTCGCGTATGTGCAGGCGAGACGATAACATGGCGCGCAGAGACACCGACAATGGGCCTTGATGGGTCTCAGCATTATATTGAGCGTGATATAAGGATGCGGTTATGACAGAGATTGCTTTTGAGAGGTATCAATGGTTTGCGCTTCCGCCTGTTCCTTCGCCCATTGTGGCGGCAAGTTGTGCCGGTTGTTGTTCAACCGACAATGATTGGATTTTTGTGGGAGACGGGACAAATGCGGCAATATTTAATTGTGCTAACCTATCGTGGTCAAACGTATTTTCTTTTGGATACGTTCCTGGGCCAATCGGCGGCAATAGCGGGCAAACCTGGGCCATGTCTCATGTCTATAATGGCCGGTTCATCCTTATTAAATTGGACGGCTCTATATTCAGGGTTATGAATTTATCGGGCCAAGTCCTGTATAATTATGACGGTGTTTATAACAGGTCTATGGTAACGACTTATACGCAATCGGACGGCAATCAATGGGGATGGGCACCTCCTTATACAGTTGGAGGCGCCGGGGCGGTATGCTTTTCAATTCAAGGTATACCCTCTCTATTTTGCATATCCTTTTTCAGTATACGAGGCATTAGTTATGTAATGAATATTTTGTTTGATGTGTGTACAGGAAAACAAAAATACCAATTTCAATCTAGTAATACCTCTGGAACATTTGGCCAGTTGGGTGTCGATGGTTGGAATATTACTTATGGTTTGCCTTATTATATAGCCCAATCTGGCAGAGGCGTTCCTTTTCAGCCCGGCTCTGGTTTGTTGCTTTCCAACCAACTGACGCAGGCAATAACGAGCGCCACCATATCCCCTGGTTTTGTTACTTGGGGAAATGAAAACTACAACTGCCAATTGATGACATTTAATGACACGCTTGATTTTATTACAATGGGCGGATTTTTTGGCTCGGTTGCATCGCTCGGTAATCAGGTCAAAACCGCGCCGACATTCGGAACGCAGATATTCGATGGATTTTTGAATTATTTTGGCTATGAACTATCGAAAGACTTGCAAAGCGGCGAATTTAATTTGCCGCTGACCATAGCGCCGCCAGCGACAATTCCAGCCGGGTATTATAATGGCGAATACATGGAGAGACCGCCCGGCATGGTGCAGAACGGTCAGACTTATGGGTTCTTTTTGAGTGACTTTTCGGCTGGCTATTATTTGGGTATTGGGGTATCGTCTTACAACGTTTTTACCACCATCAACTACACGCGGAGCGATGACGAATGAGCGGATCGGCAAATTTTGTATCACCATTCGCGCTGGGCAATTTGCTTGCTCCGGTAGATGGGGTAACACACGCGGCGAAATTTGAAATCGTTCTCGCGAATAATTCGGCTCAGATTGACATTGCTTCTATACAGCAACAAATGGGGTATTTTCAACCTCAATCGTACTGGATAGACAATTCGTTAAACGATGTCGCAATTACCATATCAGAACTTGTCTACGGCTGGCAGGTTGTCATTCCGGCGGGTTCCTCGATTTGGAATAATTTTCCCGCAGTGGCAAACGGCATATTCAGTCTGACCTCAACCGGTTCCGCGACGGCGACACTTTCATTTTTTGATTTTCCGGTTTTGCCTTCCGAAATTATTAACAACTCCACGAGCATTGCGCCGGACGTTGCTGTAACGAATACCGTAAACGTTGATATAGTCGGCGGCAGCATTATTACACCTTTGACGTATGGAGATAGCTCTGTGACGTCTACAGGGGCGTCTCAGACCCTTGTAGCGGCAAATGCCAACCGGAAATATTTGCTTGTTGGCGCGCCTTCCAGCGCACCTATTTGGATCAATTTTGCTGGCGGCACGGCGGGTCCAAATCTGACCGGGTGTTTTCAAATACAGACAGGCGGTTTTTATGAAAGCAATTTGGCTGTTCCTTCGAATGCTGTGACGGTCTATTGCGCAACCGCCGGTTTGATTATTCCTTGCACCTCGGGTTGATATGCCTTTCTACCCTCCAAAAGCTAATTTGTCTGTCATAAACGCCGGGACAACGTATTCCGGCGGTGTTCTTAATTTTACGGAGGGACAGATTAATTTGTCTGGCAGTGTCGCTGTTTTTGATGCGCCTGCTTTAGAAATTACAAACGGAACAATTTCGGTTTATCCGAATACTTTGTCTATTACTTCTAATTTGGCGACTTCCGAACAGTCGATAAATAATGCTACTTTGCTGTATTCTACTGTTTTCGATTTGCTTTCTGTAGTTCCTTTATTAGGACATTCTATTAGGCTATTATCGAGTACATATACAGGTAAATGTATGAATGTTCGGCGCTCTTCTGATAATGCAGCGATGGACATTGGTTTTGTTAATGGATTGATAGATGTTTCAACTTTACAATCATTTTGTGGCGCCGGAAATGGTTTTGTTACTAAATGGTATAATCAAGGAAGTCTAAATGCATCGGGAGATGTTTTACAATCGACGGCAGTAAAACAACCTCAAATATACTTAAATGGCTCAATAGAAACATGGAATAATATTCCTTCTGTTTATTTTAGCGGTGCCCAATATTTGTGCACTGCTGGAAATATTCAAATTGTTAATGCAACGACTGGCGCATGGTTTGCAAATGGTATTTTTAATGTTACTGGCAATACAAATTTTTATCCTTTAATTTCGGCACAAGATAATTATAGTAGTTCAACACGCGGACCAATTGATTTCCAATACCTTAGATATTCAAATAAACCTCAAATACAATCTTGGAATACAAGTAATCAAGCATTTAATGCGGGATCATCAATAAACGCAAATCTTGGTACAGGTACATTTGCCGGTTCATCTGGATCAAATATAACTAATATTTATGCGAATGGAACTTTATCCGCGACAGTTATTTTAACTGGAACTCCTGTTGAAATGCCACAAATATATTCAATTGGTGCGGATGCACAAGGAACATCAGAAAGCTACCACAATGGAACAATATCCGAGTTAATGGCAGGAGGCTATGTTATTTCCTCTTCAGATCGTTCTATTTGTGAATTAAATCAAGCTTCATTTTACAACATTTCCGGTGTTGTGTAATGAATTACAAACAATTCTCATCTTTGATTGATGCACAGTCTTATTGTGATGCTCAGACTGCTTTAATGAATTTAAAACCTGGATACATAACAACGCGATGGGCTGATCCTATATTATTAACTGACGGTACTTATGTTGTACCTGCCTATCAAGACGACACTGCCATTTCTTGGCAATCTACTTGGATTTTACCTAACCCACTAGGATTATAACAAATGCCGTTTTATCCCCAAAATCCAGGCACATCCATCGAGCAAAATGGAACCATTATTCCGGCCAGTACAATTTCGTTTGCCAATGGAACCATTTCGACTTCCGGCTCTACAATCAACTATACGGCTCCTCAGCTTGATTTTGTCTATGGAACTTTATCCGTGGAGCCTGTCACTCTCACAATTGGTTCCGGGTTAGTATTGACCTCAGCGCAGATTGCCCCGGCGATTGTGCAAAGTAATTCCATTGCCGGTTATAATACAATCGCATTGCCTTCCATGCCAACGCCTGGAAACCTTTTGGTTTACATAGGATGGACAAATGATGCGTATGGAACGATTAATGGTTTTACTACCCTGGTTAATTCGGCGGATATCATCCTGCAAACCAAAGTAGCGACGCCGACAGACACAAACACGTTCTCTATCGAAAACATTATTGATAATGGTTATATTTTTGAAATTAGTAATAGTAATTCTATTGCATACGGTGTAGAAACAGTGAGTGTTGCGGGATCAGGTCCTTACGCCTATAGTTTTGGAACGGTTGCAACGGTATTCGATAGTCTGACGTTAGCTTTAGTTGCGGGTAGAAATAATGGACCCTCAAATGCATGGAGCGCGCCATTGCCATCTGGTTCTTCAATTTTATATGAACAAGAGTATGGTACTTGTACATCCTGTATAGTAAAATATTTAGGAACCGGCATAAATAACGTTACATTCGGCGCCACAAATAGTACAAACCCATCATTCGGAACAGGTGGTTTATATATCACTTTTTCCCCCAACCCCAACGTAACGAGTGCAACGTTAGCAACATGAACATTTTCAAACTCGCCGACGACATAGACAAAGCTTTACCGGCTGTAACGGAGCGGCTGGAAGCTTTGGAAAAGACTTTGCTATTAATGGGAAAGCGCAATCTTGAATTGCTCGAACAAATCGAAAGGAATACCCGCCATGAGCGGAACGACGGTAATACAGAGTGAACCTGTGGAAACTGGTATTTCAGAAGCGGATCGTATAGCTATCGAGAGCGCAGCGAAAGTTGAAGGTGCGCAGGACGCTATGCAGGACATGGCGATTGTGGAAGCTGTACAGCAAGCCTCCGAAGCCGTTGTAACCGCCGAAATGGTAAATGCGCGGCTGGATAGCGTTTACTCCGATATGAACGCTCTACAATCCCGCATATCATCCATGGAAGCACAAATGGCGGCTTTATCTCAGGTCGCCATTGAAACCGCCGCCGCCGTGGAAACAGCGGTCCAAGAGCCGGTTGAAGTTGTGGACGATACTGAAACCGAACAGAAACCGGCTCCCGCAACGGAACCGAAAAAACGTAAGAGGAGTTGGGCATGAGTGAGTTTTATACGGCACCCGAGCCGGTTAGTGAAAATGACGCTGGTCCTGGGGATGATTTTAACCCGCAGCCCAGGCGCAAGCAGGGCCGCCCACGTAAGGATGCGCAGCGCGACGGCTCGCCCAAGCCGGAAACCGCGTCCGATCCAAAGCCAAAACGGCGGAAAAAATCGGCGCCCTCGAACGATGATATTGCGCAGCGCGCGCAATTGCTGGCCGGTATTCATTTTACAATCGCGATGTTCACCGGCATACCGGAATTGCAGTTGCGGCAGGAAGAAGCATTTTCCCTGGCAGGCGCTTCGTTGAATTTCGAAGCCGAGTTTGGCTTCGAGATCGATACGAAAGTAACCGCTGCCGCGACATTGATTGGCACCATGGGAGCCATATATGTGCCGCGTTTCATGCAGTTTGCGAAACGTAAACAGGATGAAAAACAAAAGGCGGATGCGGAGGATTTGGCCGGTAACGGACCAAATGCCATTAACCCAGGCTTTCATCCATTTCCGCAGGCGGCGGAATAAATGGAAAGATGCGCCGATCCTATGGGCTGGGATGGTTTTTTGACACTCTGTTTGTATGAGTTGGAAGATTGTCGAAATGGCATATATTACGATTTAAAATTTTATGAATTTGCCGTGGTATATTGCTGCAAAGTAATAGAAGAAGAATTGTGCATTTATGCCTGATCGTATCACCATAAAACGAGGAGAACGCGCTGCCATTTGGGGGAGAGCCGGTGTCGGTAAGACCACTTTGTCAAAATGGCTAATGTTTATTTCGCCAATGAAATGGGTGGTTCTCGATACAAAATACGATGACGGTTTCAATTCTTATAAGAAAACACAAAAGCTTCCAGCAATGGCTGCGATTGGAAGCGTTCTAAAAGACAACAAACTTTTTGTTGTTAGACCGACTAACGTGGAAGTCTCTAATCCACAAATCCTCGATGCGTGGCTCGGCGATGTTCATGACAGTTATAATGACATCGGCGTATTAATCGACGAGGGGTACCAAGTGGCCCTGGGATCGACTGCCGGGCCGGGATTGACAGGCCTTTTGACGCGTGGCAGGCAAAGAGGACAGTCTGTAATAGTCGGTTCTCAAAGGCCCGCTAGATTGCCTCTTTTTTGCTTTACAGAAGCAAATCACTATTTGATTATGCAACTATCGAGCAAAGACGATAAGAAAAAAGTGGCCGATTATACGGGGCGCAAGGAGATCGTCACCGACATAATCCAGCCTTATCATTTTAAGCATTATGATGTTGCATTGGATAAACTAACGCGCTATGGTCCCGTTAGTATAACTTGATCGAGGGTTAGTCGATGAACGGCGTTCTCCGGCCCGATGCGGCCAATGTGGTTATGATTGGGCTTATCGCGTTCGTCATGGTGTTCGGGATCGACCGGGGGCTAAGAGCCATCGGTAAGAATTCCTGGACAACCTCAGGGTCCTGACATGGGCAAGTATATGAATTTGCCTGATTTGCTTCTCATCGGCCTTAGTGCCTATGGGATGGTGTGGGGTATTAATTACGCCATGCGTTCTTTCAATCGTTCCAATCTCCAAGCGTGAGGGTTAAATGAGCGGATCAACCACCGGCAACTCGGGCGGTGCCGCCCCCACCCCACTTGCCCCAGCAAAATATACAACCCAGCAAAATCTGAGTGATCGGATGAACCTCTTGGCCTACGGGACCAAGATGGTGAAAAACCTGGGCATCAAAACACTTTCCTCCGGCGCAATCCTGGCGGGCCAAATCCAGACCAGGCTTTTCAATGTCGGTTTGATCACCCAGCTTCGGATGCGCGTTACCGCGTCCATTACCATCACCGCCGCCATGACGGCTTCGCCGCTCGGCGCGTATGGTTTGTTGCAACGCGTCACGTTGCAGGACTACAATACCACCCAGCGTGTCAATGCCACCGGACCGATGCTGTACTTCTTCAACAGCATGAAACACGGCGCGCCGTGGATGCCGACAGGCCAAGGGCTGGTTGATACCGCGCAAACCCAGCTTCCCACCGCAATCGGCGCAAATCAGACCATTCAGTTTGAATTGCTGGTCCCCGTCGCCGTCGATCCACACAATGATTTAACAGGGGCGATTTACGCGCAAACCACCGTTGGTGAGCAATACCTCAACATTCTCATCAACAACGCCCTCGTCGGCGACGTCAACTGCCCCTATACGGCAGGCACGGCCACCCTCAATTCCGTCAATGTCCAGGTGTGGCAGGACTATATCCAGCCCAACCAGTATGCGCCGAATGTTCCGCTGATCGACGCCAACACGGTGTACGAATTGGCTGCCGTATTCACTAGCGGCACCGATATCGTCGCCAACGGCACGAAGTACATCAACTACCCGAACGTTCGTTCCGTCATGGCGCATTATTTCATGTACGTGAACAATGGCGGCCTTACCGTTAACGGCACCGATTTGACCGCGCTGGTTTTGCAGGCGAACGGCAATACCAATATGCGCGAGCAAGACCCGCTGTTGGTCCGCGCAGATATGCGGAACGCTCTGGGCGGCGACTTAGCCGCGGGCCTTTACTATTACGGCCACCGCCGCAACCCGATAAGCACCTTCATTTTCTCCCAGGTGCAAAATCTGTTGACGTTCTCTGGCACAGTGAATTCGAACAGCTATATCGGTTACGGCTTTGAAAGCACTTATGGCCAAACAACGCCGCTGCCGGGCATCGCTTACGGTGCATAATAGGAGATTTGAATGTCACCTTACGGCGAAAATGGTTTTTACGGTGATATGGGCTGGACGGGCATCCCCGCCGTGGTGACAACCAGCCAGGGAACAGTCGGCGGCGCTGGCATGGCGAGCCAGAACATCTCGCAAGGCGTTGGTCAAGTGGCAGGCGGTTCAAATACTTCCTGCGCGCTTTGCAATAACCCCACGGCCCAGCAATGGCTTTTCATTTTGGGTGTGCTTTTGATTGCAGTAGGCTGGCATCTTCATCTGTTTTCGCTGTTGGAGGAGTTCTGACATGCCAGGCGCGAGTGCCGGATTGACCGCAATTTTGATTATGTTTCCAATATACTTGCTGTATGTTGGAAAGCTTCAAACGTATTTCAATTTTGCCTCGGCAAAAGGAAATACGGATAATGGGCTTAGCTCCAACGTTTCGAGTTTCTAATGCTTCCAGTTTTGTTTATCTTGTACGCTGTATATCTAATACTCGTTGGGGTAAACGGAAACGGGTCAGAACTTTTAACAGAGGTCGAAGAAGAAAAGCAGTTTATCTATTGGGCCCTCGTGATATTGATCGTGATGGCACTCTGGTCTACAAACGAGGGTTCCCAAATAGCCAAACCATTTGCCTTTTTGATAATCGTTGGGTTTTTGCTTAAGGACAACCACTACCAAACGATTGTCACAAATGCAAAACAAGTTCTCCCAGGACTTTAGGAAATAGGCTATGAAATGGATTGTTATAGCGGCGCTGGCTGGTGGCGCATACTATGCGTATAAAAAAGGTTATTTCGGATGATCAAAAAATGCCATATGTTCCACAAGGATATGTTCATATGAATGGGTTTACGGCGGGTATTGTCTCAATCGCAACGCTTCTAGTAGGCGCCGCCATCGTAACAACGCTCGTCAAAAATTCGAGCGGAACTACCGGCATTATCACCGCCTCAACCTCCGGCTTCGCATCGCTACTCAATGCCGCGCAGGGCAATTCATCCGTATAAGGAAATGACATATGCCCGGTTTCACGTTAGGATATTTCTCACCGCCAATTGACTACGGCATTCAATCCCCGGCCATTGGCCGGGGCGGTCCTAACATGCCATCCGATGCATATGCCAGAGCCGGGTATCGTCCTTGGGTGCCGAGATGGGCCGCAACAATGCTATTCAATTTTGCCTATCCCTATGGCGCGGCATCGAGCAAACGTACCGTGCCACAAGCTCCTAATCTGTGGACCGCTTATACAATGCCTGCCGCGAATGGCATTGTTAAACAATCTACAAATCAACAGGTGTTTTGATGTCTGGTTCTACCGGAAATGTTTTGTTGAATTTGTTCTCTGGCGGTCCAGTTACGGAACCCATCGCCGGTGGAGGAAACGCACAAAACGCTTACGGCTCCGTGCCACAAGAAACATTCGCGCCATCTGGAATATATTCGTTTCAAATTCCACAGTATATTCAAGCACAATCTTTCACATATGCGCCTTCCCAGGGTGTTTCAACCGTCGATCCAAACGCTTTTGCCGCGCTGCAAAATTCTCTTGTAACGCAAGAAAGCGCAGGTCTCGCAGCAATCACAAATGTGGGAGCCGCTGAATATTCAGGCGCCTTAAATTTATTTTCACAGTTTGGTCAAAATCTCGATGCTCTTGGAACAGCATCTTCAAACATTTTCCAAACGGTCGCAAACAATTCAGCGCATGCTTGTTCCGGTTTCTTTGGGTGCTTATTCTAATGGGTATTCTTGGAGACATCGCGGACCCAAACGTGGAAAACATGTTCAAAAAACATTGGCCGTGGTTTGCCGCCGGTGGTATCGTGTTGCTGTATCTGGGCTATACCTATCTGAGCAACGCTTCCTCAAGCACGTCATCAACAACGACCACATCTACGCCAACATATTACACAGGCGCTTCCGGTACAACCGGAACATCCGGCACTGTATCGGGTATAACGGCTAACCAAGCATCCGTTGATATAGCCAGTCTGGCTAATACAGGAAGCTTGCAAGCAACGGCTCTTACACAGCAAGCAAATGTCGATATGGCATCAATCAGTGCAAATGCTAACACACAAATGACGCAAATTACCAGCGCGGCGAACGTACAGCAAACCGCCTATAACGATCAAACACAGGCCGTTTTGGCAAATACAGCGGCACAAGCACAAGTAGCCGTAGCAAATATCCAGGCCAACCAAGCCTATGCGACACAAAATGTCTTAACGCAAGGTGCTGATTATCAGGCCCTACTAACCGCCTCAGTCGATAACACAAACACTCTTGCCGCTACTGCTGCCCAGCAAAACATCGACATGGCAAATGCCCTCGAACAAGGATTTTCAAACTACGCCGTTTCCACGGCACAAATCGCCACCGCGGAGGCATCATCAACAGCAAACCTCGGCGCATCAAATGATGCGGCTAACGGCGCAAATGTCCTTGGCCAAACTTTGGCAGGTGCCGGTGCACTGTTAATAGGTGCAAACTCAGGGACAACAAACGGAACGGGCGGCAACGGAATGAGCCTGGGCGCTCTGCCAACAGTCGTGGCATCGAAATTACTTGCGCTATGACAGATACAGCAAAGAAATCAAAAAACACGGAAGCTTACATTGTAGTTGCGGCTGTATTAGCCGTGCTGGCATATATATTCTTCCGGTTAAACGGAAGCACCGCCGCTTCCTCATTCAACCCGACAAGCGCAGCATCGGCAATTCCAGTCAGCGCATCCGGAACCGGAAATGCGGGAAGCCCGAGTACAATATTCAATTACACGGCACCGGCAGTGAATAACATCATAAATATTCCTGCAAATTCATACCCTCTCATTACACCTCTTTCGGCAGGAACGGTCAATATAGACTTTTCCAACGCCCCAACAGCGGACGGCGTGGAAACATACATCCCACTATTCGGGTTCCTGCGATACGGCCCGTCCTACGGGTAAACCATGGCAACCGCATCCCAGGTTCAAAACTTCGCCGATACATACGGAACTTATGCCCAACAAGCAGGCTCCGAATTGGGCGTGTCGCCTTTAACATTGCTAGCTCAATGGGGATACGAAACAAATTACGGGACACAAGAAGCTGGAACAAATAACCTGGGCAATATTATGTCCAATGGAACGGCTGTAAACTATTCATCACCATCTAGTTTTGTTCAGGCATTTGTTAATCTAATTCAAAAAGATTATCCAAATGCTGAAAATACAGGAGCAAATGGACTAGCTTATGTAGCGGCTTTACAAAATGGCACAGATGGTTCCTATTACGGAACACAAAGCGAAGGATCATATGCACAAGGCGAGGAAGGAGCCGCGACAACAATCATGATGGACGCACAAGGTATCGTATCAAGCCTGTTCGGAAACTCCACAAACTCAGCCAACACCGCGTCTTCCTCCGGAACATCCCAAACAGCAACATCAACGGGAACGTCAAACGGAACAACAGACCCGTGCTCTGGTATCTCCGCCGTCTTTACATTTTCGTGCTGGCAACCCATATTGGGTAATGTGCTTCTAATAGGACTTGGACTATTGCTTATGCTTGGAGCTATCCTTGTCTTATCAGAAACACATTTAATACCCCAACTCCAAACCGTTTCAAAAATAAAACGCGCTTCCAAACGGGCATTCACATAAAGGAACCACTATGCTGCTAAAAGACGTAATCTCCTATGTAGAAAGCAAAGGTAATGAAAAAGCCATGCGCTTTGAACCCGTCACATACCTCAACAAACCACTCTGGATCGTCAACCAAATCGTCAAAATTCAATACCAACACGGTGGCCCAGGCATGTGCGACTACGATACCGCGCTCGCTGTTGGATGCACTTCATATGGCAAATATCAATTGCTCGGTGCCAACCTCTACGGTCCCGTATGCGCCGTTCCTGGAACGATTTTTGACTTTGTTAATGATCAAGACGAACAAGAAAAAGCATTTTCAAAATTCGTCTCTCGCGCGGGATACGATCCACTCGCAGACATATCCGGATGGACACCTGATAAATTCAGTGAATTCGCCGAATTCTATAACGGCCCCGGAAACATAGTGGCATACGTCGAACAAATGCATAACACCATCAACACCTTACAGACCAAGGTGTTGTGATTTGGATAGCATCATATCATATCTGTTGCAAAACAATGTAACATTCGTTATAAACCCTGAAACAGTCGTCACATGGGTTTTCATGTTCTATATTTTCAAAACAGTCAAAAAACTGTCAGAAAGTATAGACGGGGTAAACAAAACAGTGGTAAAAGCCCTGGAAGACATCTCAAACCTCGAAAGACGCCAAAAAGAGATGCACGAAGACAACATGTTTTGGCTGGAAGTCGGAAAACGAAAGGAAAGATAATGTAATGCTTACAATGGAAAGCGTGCTAGTGCGCTTGGAAACACTAGAAAAACACGTTGAAAACCTCCTGAAAGGAACAACTATGTCATCCACCATCGTTAACGAAACCGGAACCGCAGTCATCGGCGCGCTCGAAACCGCAACCGCCGTACAACAAGCCGTCTCCACACAATCAGACATCTTGGATAAAATAGAGGCAGGTCTCGCCGAGTTCTTTAGCGTCGCACCTACAATCGTCGGCGCAGTGGACCCAACAGTCTCAACACCCGTCAACCTCATCGCAAACGCAATGTCCGGCCTGCTTGGAGTACTAAAATCGCTCCACGCATCAACAGTCCAGCCTGCAGCAACCGCCGTCACGGCCCTTGCAAACACCGGCGCAAAAGCAGTGTAAATGGCGGGTTAATAACTGACTAAATAAACGGCGCGGAAACACATTTTCGGGCCGTTTTTTGTTGACATGACTGCCATATTTGATATTCTATTGGAGGCAATATTGCCTTATATGGAGATAACAAATGGCTGCAAAACCGAAACTGGTCGAAACCGAAACACAGTCAGCCGGACGGAAAAGAGCGCCGGAAGGCGAAACACCGCGCGCGCGCTTTGTGAGAGTGGCGTCGCTGCGCCTCAATAACACACTCGATGCAATCCGGCTCCTCGGGCAAATCGGAACTTCATCCGAATATGAATACTCGCCAGCCGATGCCGAAAAAATGCTTAAGATGTTGGCGGATGAACTGTCCAATACGGCGACAAAATTACGGGAACGGAAAAAAGGGGTTGTAACGCAAACGCTTTTCGATTAAGGTCTATCAGCCGCCCTCGGGCACTTATAAACAGAGGCACTAAACTTATCAAAGACACAAACATAAAACAGTAAGGGGATGGTTAGGCCATCCCCACATCCTATTCCCCCACCTACAAATAATAATACAAATAATAATACCCACTAGAACAACCCCCAGAAGCCCTGGGGGTTTTTGTCGTAAAGGTAATGACCAAATCAAACTGTATGGGGTTAGTACAGATAACATCGGTGGTGTTAGTGGAGCTAACTTTAGAGCGAATGGGGGGG
>Ga0116227_10009368_pt1 | contig 17826 bp, 16 predicted proteins | sample S1TSphgellanicum_FD_89693 | JGI IMG/M metagenome (GOLD analysis project Ga0116227, IMG submission 89693) | Host-associated microbial communities from peat moss isolated from Minnesota, USA - S1T2_Fb - Sphagnum magellanicum MG | ecosystem: Host-associated > Plants > Peat moss > Unclassified... | reverse complement strand
CCATGGCCTGATCTGCTGCATCCCCAGTTCTAAAGTCCCCAACTGCATCTGTGCCTTTCATTCCTGGATCCATGGCCTGATCTGCTGCATCCCCAGTTCTAAAGTTCCCACCTGCATTTGTGCCTTTCATTCCTGGATCCATGGCCTGCTCTGCTGCATCCCCAGTTCTAAAGTTCCCACCTGCATCTGTGCCTTTCATTCCTGGATCCATGGCCTGATCTGCTGCATCCCCAGTTCTAAAGTCCCCACCTGCATCTGTGGCTCCATTACTTGCAATGGTCTCTAGACTTTTGTCCACCTTTGTATCCATACTCTCACCCAAGAATTTTATGTGCTGCTGTTGTGTGCACTTCTCAACCAGGTCAGAGCAAGGTTGCTGGCTGACGAATGCAGGACTGTCTGTGGTGAAGGTTGGGAATGGTAGATATGAAGGGTGGTGGTGCTCTATTGGAGGAGCCATGCCTGAAGCTGAAGCAGAAGCAATCTGCTCTTCTACTATTTCCTCAACGCATTCAGGAGCTGGCATATTCAAGTCTATAATTCCTTCCTGCATTCCCTTGTTTTGTTGCCCACCTGGAACTGGAAGTCCCTGAATTGGGTGGGACTCTTGCAGCCCAGGCTGGTCACCATTAACCATCACCACTGCATTATTGTTGTTCAGGTTGTGAACAGTGGTGGTAGCTTCATTAGGTCCTGCAGTTCCGGTTCCACCTCCCCAATGGCACCGCTTGTGACCCCCCAAAGCCTGGCCTGAATTGAAAATTCGGTGACAAATTGAGCATTCATGACCCTTGCTCTTTCTTACAGCATTCAGCATCTCCTCATTGTCCCCCCTGGCAACAGTCAGATAATCACAGGGCAGCTCTGCATCTTCTTCAGAATGATGTGATGGTTCTTGGGGCTCATGTGGCAGCAGCAGCTGTTCTTCAGCTTTAAGAAAGTCTTCATCTGGTATGTCCTCCTTATTGTTGTCCTCTGTGCTCTGATCCTGCTGCCTTCCAAATCCCTCCTCATCATTTACACTTGTTCGAGCAAAACACCCTTTCACCTTCTTGTGACTTGCACGATGACCTCCCAAGGCTTGATGAGACTTGAAAATACGCTTGCACGTTGCACATTGATACATCATCCTCATTCCCCCTCCCTGCTCACCTGCTTACATCAAAAGCGGACACCTACCTGTTAAGACTTGAAAACAAAAAAATGGTTCTGGTTTACACAATTTCCCAAAGAATCTGAAAACTGCAGAGGACATCATGGAGTTTGTGATTCCAGCAGCTACATGCTCCATTGTCCCTTGACAAATCCAGAATTATTCCACTATTCTTGACAATTGACATTGGAACTGTAAAGGATGGAAACATGGCACCCAGCTGCAGTACAAAAACAAGAGATCTAGATACCAAATGAACCTTACAAGTGTTGCAAGTTGAAATAGCTTCAGAATTGGGATCACAAAAGTCCCAACAATAAGAAACAGCAATTTCAACCAGGAGTTCAATACTGCCACTGTACCAAGTGAAATCAAAGCCTGAGGAGTTCAGAAACACAGATATTCCTAACAAAGCAAAACATTGGTAATCCAGCCGCTATTCTTTCTTCATTGTCAGCTGGACTTCACAGTCTGATCAGAACTCATTATGTGGCAGTTGCAGCTGTTGATTTCTTCTATGAACACTGTTCTTCTTACTGCAAGCTTGAGCCCGATGTCATTCATGCATGAATTCGCAATTCATTGCTGTGAATTCAGTGCCGGGTTGGGCTCTTTTTGTTTCTCTCCTCCAGCTGGAGCAGCAGCTGCTGCTATTAGCTCAAGGTTTCCAAAACCCTTAAAAAATTGCAGGGCTATGGTAGTGAGTGCAGTACTTTCAAGCATCAAGAATGCACACAGCAGCAGCTCAGATGTAGAATGTATGTACCTGTTTCCATTTCATCGAAGTCTTGGCCATCAGAGATGAGAGCAGCATCCTCAACTGCATCTTCCACATGCCTCTTCCCTTTGGAAACATCAGGATCCCTGTGATACTGCTGGTGCTGGTGCTGCATGTGGGTGTCATGGCAAGCAGTAGATTTGTACTTGTCTACATTGGGAGCTTTGAATTTCTCTGCCACATTCATGCTCCTGCTGCCTTCTTGTTTGCATTGTTGTTGTTCCAGTGAGGGAGGATGGCTCAGTTGAGCGACTCTCTTAGGACGCAAGAGCATGAGAGCAAAGACAATGTCTTTGTGTACTTGTGTTTCTGTCGGGGTTGAGGAGGAGGAGGGCCCAGGTTCTTCTTCTTCTTCTTCTTCTGGAGCTGCTGCTGCTGCGGCGCCACCACCACCACCACCACCACCTGTGACAACAGCTTGCAAGGATCGAACTGTTTGTTTCGTCCTCTTGGTCCTCTTCTTGGTCCTCCATCCGGGAGGTCCAGAACTCTGCCTGCTGGAGCCATTGATGTACGCAGCTTCGATGCTCTCGGTATCACTGTCAAGGTCAGAACCAAGTTTTCCTGCTGCAGCTGCTGGTGGCTTCGAGTCCGTCTCTGTCTCCGATTCCGACTCCGGATCCGCCGTGGGGAGAGGGACCACAGGCGGCGGGGGACGTCTCTTCTTCCGAGAAGACCCATGGTTGGCGGCGTGTCCAGCAGCAGCAGTGCTTCGATCAGGAGGAGGCTGAATACCTCGCCACTCTCTCTCAGGATGGCACCGCATGTGTCCGAAGAGAGCTTTCATGGATCCGAATTTCTTCTCGCACTCGGTGCAGGAGATGGGTAGCTTAGACTCTTCGGTGGTACCCATGCCGGAGCTCAGTGCTGCTTTCTTCGGCTGATGATGATGGGTGCTCTGACCAGTAGCTGCTGCTGTTGCAGCAAGCAGCAGATCGCTTGAATCCTGGTCTAGAAACCTCTGACTGCGCTTGGGGTTCATCCGGAGAATGTACTGAGGATGCTCTTTTTTGTGCAGTTTCAAGTCTCTGGCTGTCTCAAACTCCTCCTCGCAGATCTGACACATGTAGCTGGTTCCCTCAGTCACATCAAACTCCTCAGCTTGCTGCATCTTGCTGTTGCCTGTTGCCTCTGAGCTGGAGGAGGAACCCAGAAGCACCGATGTTGCCTCCTCCTCCTCGTGATCTTGGTCCTCCTCTGGTTCCTGACATCTGCCTACAAGCTCTGCAGCAGCATCAGCAGCAGAAGAAGATACTCTTCCCCTCTTCCTCACTCTCCCAGCTTCTTCAGATCTAGAGCAAGAATGGGTCCCCAGCCGGAGAGGTCGGGAAGAAGCTAGGGATGGGCTGCTTTCGTCCCTGCAAGAATCTAGATCACTGGCAGGATTCACAAGGTAAGAAGTTCCACGGGCCCTCCAGCTGCTGCTGCTGGTCAACTGCTGCTGCAGCTCCTTGTCTGATGCTACTGCTGCTGCTACAACAGTCTCTGAAGAATTATTCCAGGTGACCCGTGCATTTCCATCCTCCATAGCCAAGGAGCCGTGAGCACGCATGTGACCTCCTAAAGCTCGACCAGAACTGAACTCTCGCTTGCACTGCCGGCACACATGATGATGAGATGCTGCAGCAGCTTCTCCATCCAGTCCTCCTCCTCCTCCACCACCACCCAGAGATGCAGAATCAGACGCTGCAAGACTGTCGGAGCTCCGTTTCCGCTGCTTCTTGTTGTTGTTGAAGACCTCGAGGAGCTGCCCATCATCCCTGGATCCACTGGCCTCGTAATCTTCTCCAGCTTCTCCTCCTCCTCCTGCTGCTCCTGCTCCTGCTCCTCCTCTTCCGCATGCTGTTGCTGTCGACAGTGTCTTTTTGGTCTCTTGGGTCGCTGAGCTTGGGAAGGTGGAAGTCTCCGGATCTGCTGCTGCTGCTGCTGTTACTGGTCCACTTCTACCCTCCTCCTCTTGCTGGAAGCTCCCATGCATGCTACTCCCCTGATGGTCCTTGGCGTCGCAGCTCTCAACAACAACAATCCCCCCGTCCACATCCATAGCTACAAGATGATCCTGAGGAGGAGCCGCTGCTTCTTCTTCCATCATCGTGGCCGCCCCTCTTTCTGGAGGAGCGAGGGAGCTCAAACTCAAAAGTCTAGTTCCAGTAGACTTGTCGCTCGCCAACTCTTTGCTGCTGATTCTGATGATGATGTCTCAGAATCTGTTACGACGTTGTTTTCCATAAAGCTCTACAACGGCAAGGGAGGGAGCAACAGCAGCTCGGATGACCCTGTTTCCTGATCACAATGTCACCACAGAAAATTGCAGGCAATTGCGAGCACTAGTTCATGAAACACAACAGATCCAAACCGATTTATACCCACAACTAAATTTCCAAAGTCCAGCACTGATCTGATTGCCTTTCTCCCAAAGCAAAGTGGGCGTGGAAGCAGCAGCACCCTCACAAGCTCTTCTGTTGTTGATGTTGTTGCCGTAGAGGCTCCTCAGCTGAGCAAAGAAGCAAAGTAACAAGAAACAGTCTCCGGGGTGGGGAGGACGAGCTTTTTTTACAGCTTCTTGATTCTCTTCTGCAGTAGTGGCTGTCGTCCTTCTTCTTCCTCACCCCTCCCGCGTATCTCCATCCCCTAAGACCCTAAGTTGAGTTCCAAAGATCTCCGAACCCACCACATCAATTCAAGCTCCCCTCGGATAGTACGTCTCTCTCGCTCTCGCAAAATCCAAATCCCTTGCCACTACTTCCCCATCCTCCTCCCACACATCCCCAGCTAATCTCTCCACTAAAGTCCTCGTCTCCGTCTCTCTGTCTCCGTCTCTCCGTCTCTGTCTCTAAGACTTTCTCTCTGGGACACACACATACTACATACATATATTCCTCTCTCTTGTTGCAGCCTCAATTCCCTCTTCTCACTCTTTCTCTCTCTCTCTCTCTCTCTCGCTCTCGCTCGCCCTAAACTATCGGCCTGTGAGTTTTCCACTTGGGTATCCTTCAACTGTTCCTACCCAAACAGCCCCAGCTCCATGTCCTACCTCAAACCCAGCTCCCAAGACCTCAAGGATCCACCAAAGTTGTTACTACTCTCCTAACAAACCTCGTCTCCTCCTCCTCACCCTTCTTCGACTTCTTCTTCTTCTTTTTCTTTCGCTGCACAAGAGCTCAGAAGACAGGCAGAAGAAAAAAGAAAAAGAGAAGCTACGGTAATCCTGCAACTCCAGAAGAAAGACAGACAACAAGTGGGCACCATGGCAAGTGCGCACTGACTGGTCGCGAGATTGCGCAAGGAAGAGATGCGCATGCGTGCGTGCTAGCTACTGCAACAACAGTCTGCAACAACCCACGCCCGCGTCTCTCTCTCTCTCTCTCTCTCTTCTCTCCCACTGCGATCTGTCTTGCGCGCGGCTCCCTTTCCTGCCCGTGGCGGAACTTTCTAACCGCCTGCCCGGATATCATGGGCTATTTTCCGCCCCCATCTTGGTAGCCTCGCGTGGTGGAATCCGGCAATTGTGGCCAAATTAGTAACCTGCCACTCTGCCAAAATAGCAGCCACCCCCCCCTACCCACCTCCCTCTCCGCTTATTAGGTACCTTAGCTAACTTACTTACATTACACTGGGTCTTTTGGCGCTTCGTTTTCCCCTCTCTCTCTCTTTTGCCTTTTCTTGCCATCTCTCTCTCTCTCTCTCTCTGCCTTTTGCATTCTTTTGGCTGCCCTCTTGCTATAACTACCACTCTTGTTTTGTTTGTTTGTTTTTCTTCTTTTTTCCCTGGCAACTAGGTGATGTGTAGTCTAAGGACCTGGAATGGTAGGGGCCATTCTAGGAATGAGGATCGGGCATGAGGTTGTAGGAGCCGATGATGAGTGTCTTGCCTTTTGTGGGACCCAAATTCCCCAAATTCTCCGTGTTCGAGGTCCTTACACAATGCAACGTGTGATCCAGTAGAATGATTTGGGCGAGTTTTAAATGGCTGTGCTTTTGTTTGCAAAGGAGAGGAGGTATTTTACATGGAAGGTGCATCATAAGGAGGAGCCTTACGTGTTAGGTGTCATCCTTTGTTGATTTAGAATTTTACCGAGGGTAAGGTGCCTTGCACATACACTAAAAGAAATTCTACTAGTTGATTGTGTAAAAAACCAAAAAATATAAAGAGGATCGACCTATGATCACACCTTACACATATAAGGTTTTGCATTATGGGGGCCTTATAGTTTGTTAGCATAACTTACACATAAGGTTCCACCTCTTTGGGGCCTAAATGGTTTGTTATGACAATACCTTACACCTAGATTCTGCATCTTGCAGGCCTTTTGGTTTTTTAGGGTGACACCTTACATGCAAGTTTCTGTATCTGCAAGGCCTTGTGGTTCTTTAGGATGGGCCACCATACACTGGGCTGCTCATTTCTGGAAAGTCCCTGTACTCAAGTCTTAAGTGAATCTGGAATACTCTGCTAAAAGAGATACCAGAAAAATAATTAAAAAGAGACCTTAATAACATGTTTGCACTCCCATCCTTTCAATTGAGCTCAGCATGCACCATTGAGAAAGAAAGTGAAGTACATGTCATGTGGGCAACACAAGACAAGCTTTCTAATGATGTTGCTGATTATTTTATTTTATTTTATTTTTTCCCCCTTCTTCAAGGGTTGTTTCCCTCCCCCCCACCCCCCCCTTTTCACAAATGGATTTTATCAAACAAATGCAAGCAAACTACACACCCAATCACACGAAACCATTTCCTTTTTCTCGGTGTTTTTCTCTCTTTACTTAATCCTTGAAGTCATTGGTATTTGGTTAGGTGACAATTTGGACCCAGAAAACCCACATGCACACAAATACACACACACACAAAGTCCCGTCAAAGGGACCTCAAATACTTCCAGTTTATTTATAGTATAGACTGAATTGAAGGAGCCCAAAGCAATGGTTACAAATGAACAAAATTGTGAGTAAAATTTCATTCACAGGGGGTTAGGGTCATATCTTTCATGACTTGGAGTTGTCTCTTTCTTTTGCATCCAACTAATAAGTAATTATTACTGTAGTACGAAATGGCATTGTCCAAAAACACCTAGAGTTGCAGTGAATATGCGTGTGTGTGTGTGTGTGTGTCCTATGTAGCTTGGCTGCTAAGCAATTGCTGCTACTACTATTAGTACCCAACTAAAATTTGTGCATCATTGAGCTATTTTTGTTCCGGAGTGACTTCAACAACATAATGCATTAGCTCCTCAGCTACCAATGCAACGCTCCTGTGCACTCATCACATTTCTACATTGTTTGGTGGATCTACTACTCATAGCTTTGTCTTAATCTTGCAGATATGATAAAAGAAGGGTTGAGTTGGGTGTCATGTCCCAAATAAAGGGTAACCCATTCCCTTATCCCCCCCCACCACAAAAGTTGGGTGGCATAAAAAATTCCACCAAAAGACTTCTACCTAAACTTCCCCCACCCTCCAAATAAAGGGGTTAACCCTTCCACTTCCCCTTGCTCCCAAAGAGAAAAGTTTAGCGAAATAAAAAAATTCTACCAAAAGACTTCTACCTAAACTCCCCCCTAACACTTTTACCCCCTTAATAAAGAGGTTTAACCCTTCCATTTCCAGTTGCTCCAGATACAAACTTAAAAAAAAAATTCTAACCTTAAAAGAATCTAAAGTTGGGTAACACACAAAAGATCAGTTACAAAAAGATCAAGTTGTTAATTATCCTATAATAAGTTCTGGTGCAGTTTTGGTTTGGTGCTGTGTTGGAAACAGCATCATCAGCATTTGCAGTTTTGGTTCGGTGTTGTGCAGCAAGTTAGGTTTTATTGTTAGAGCTGGCAGAGGAGAAAGCATCTAAAAGGCCAAACAAGATTGTAACAGAGAGTTGTGTGTGGTGGTGCAGTACTAAGTCAAGGTTTACATGTCTTTTTGGTTTCTCTACAAATGCTTTGTTCGTGTCAGTGCCTTCTTGATCATTTGTGTATAAGGACGACACCATGACTTGCTAGGAGAGATGAACATTGGTCGGGAGAACGAGTCAGGTTTTTAGCCTCATGAAAGCAAAAGAATATTTTATGATATCATGAATAGCCATTGGGCAAACATGAAACAAGCACAACAACAGCAATTGATTGGTCGGCAACTTCCCCCTGCCCCCTCCCTCATGGACGGGATGATATACATTATGATAGCATATTGAATAGTGGAAATTGGTCACCATAATCTTGGGCTTGCTTATTATTATTCCTTCATGTTTCTAGTGTAGCATGCAGAGTACACACACACACACATACAGAGGTACAGAGGTATGTATGTCTTTATGTATGTATATGTGTGTGTATGTATGCATGTATGTATAAGTGTATATATGTGTTTATGTGGTCTCCACAAAATGTTGAGATTGTCTCTTGATGAATGCAATGTAACAAAATTCTTTTGAAAATCATTGACCAAAATTCATACTTTCAGAATTACGCAATGTTTCACCCAATCTCTAATTGGCACAACCTTTGAGGCAGCATTTCTTTTGGCTTTTGTGGCTTGAGACCGAAGAACACTCTCTCACATACATAGACACATTTGCAGATTGTGCGTGCAAACATGCTGGGTGAGAACTGAAGAAATCTTTTCAGGATAATAATAACACATGTTTGACCTTGTGCAAAGTTTGGGCAAAAGAGATTCATCAAGTAAGGATCTGAATTATGTAGCATTCTTGAAGACCATCCTTCAATAGATCACTTCAGATCTTTGTAGGTCACCCATTCTTTGCAAGTTCTAGTGGATTTACATTTGGGAAAATTTTACAAACCTTCTAAATTAATTAAAAAAAAACCTTCTAAATTATGAGGTTAGACTCACAACTAATTTTTGCAATTGGTTGCTTGATATTTGTGCTTGTTGGTGTAGTATGGAAACCTAGGACAATATGTTGGATAGAATAGTAGGCACATTCTTCACACACCCACCCCCACTCACTATAAGGAGGGAAGGAGTTTGTTCTTTTGGGAGGCATAAAATAATTGAGCTTCATTGCTAGTGAAACCACTCAAAGGAACAAGAATCATGTTTAAAAGGGAAACACTACCTTTTCAATCCTCTAGTTCCAATGTCTTGTATTACCTTGTCTTTATTTTAGTTTTTCCCCTTTTCCTTTTGGTGATAAGCCAACCAGCCTTCCTTTGTTGAGCACCCTGTGTTCAAAGTCAATGAAGTCTTTTCCAAGGGAAGGAAAATACTTGTTGAATCTCAAGCAACAATTCTTCAATTTTATCCACAAGTTATCTTAATATGGAGGAAGACATATGCATGATGATGGATCAATGGACATGATGTGAATGCCACTTGTGGTTTGGAAAAAGTTAGTGTGTCTAAACACTATGAATCAAATTCCCACCCTTGAATGTGGTTTTGCAACATATTCTAAGCACATCTTTGCCTTCATCTAGTGAACCACTATGAATCAAATTCCCACCCTTGAATGTGGTTTTGCAACATATTCTAAGCACATCTTTGCCTTCATCTAGTGAACCAAGTCTCTATCCTATGTAGTTTGGCAAGCATGAATTTCTATTTTCCACACATCTTCAAAAGCAACCTTTTGTCGTGTTTCCATGCTCCTTCTGCAAGCAATCTTCCATCCCCCAAACTTTTCTCTTCTTTGGGAGTAAAAGGGGGAAAGTGCTCCTAAAAACTCCTAAGTTGATGATGACTTGAACTTGCTCCATCACGATTCATGATTGTGAACTTGTCAAAGTAAATGAAGGAAAGGTTGTAGAATAGAGAGGGAGAGGAGTTTCAGAAAAAACTTTGATTGTGCCTCATTCATCATGTTGGCATACATATGGACAACCCTTCTCCTTTAAGGCCAAGGTCGCAAATCATGCTCTTTAGAAGGCTCCCTTACCTTCCTAATATGCAATTATTTTAGGTGGCAACCAAGACTAGGCATTTGCATTACAAAATGAGGATGTGATAATTTCAATCTCCACTATCTATGCATGGGTTGCTTCTTGCCTATCATCATTTCTTAGCTTGTGAGCACTAGTGAAACATGCAAGGCAACATAAGCACAAAAACCATGAACCACTCTTGAAAAGGGAAATTGCCCTCTAGAACCTTCAAAAACACCTGTTGACCTTCATGAGCAAAACCCCCCACAAATTCCATAAAACCTATCATCGTCAATCTTTTTTGGTATCCATGTTGCCTTCATAATCCACTTATAAGCTAGGATTGCAAAAATGTATGTGAATCAATGTATAGACCTATGTAATGCATTTTTTAATATATTGATAATGGGTGCTCACACTCTTAGGAAGGGGTATTAGCACAGGTTGAAGAAGGTGACTAAAAATTCTAGAAATTGAAATTTCATGTAGCCAACAAGAAGGCTCCACATGGATTCATGGGCTTACTTTTCTTCTTTTGGGTTTGGGGGGGGGAGGAGGTGGGAATTTTTGGTTTTTTGTTTATTCCCAATGTGTTCTCATCAAGTTCTCATGTTCCCTGAGATGTTCCTAATAGCACCTCAATTTTATCCCATATTGTTTGGACAAAGTTCAACTTTCATGAATATAATTTGTAAGAGGGGGAGTGGGGCATAGGGTCGATTCTATTATGTTCCCAAAAAAATGATGATGAGCCAATTAATGTGTCTTTGAAAAAATTGAAAAAAAACAAAAAACAAAACTGTGGGGGGCACCCTTGAACTCTTCAATAGAAGGAACAATATATAATACCCATACAATATTTTTGTATATTGATACTAAAAATATACCAGTCAGTTCTAGGTACTTTTGATTTTCTTTAAAATTTATCAGCCAGAGGAGCTTATACAAGAGTCCACTCAGATTGGGTGCACTGTTTGGGGCATGGCATGTTCTCTAATGATCTCCCCTACAGGAACTTACAATTTAGCAAAGAGACCTTCTCTCTGATGGATACCTACTGACTATTCAGAATTCAAAGCAGATCCTGGGCTTCTCAATCTTTTGCCATATTTACCATATGGGGTGTCTTGGAGGAAGAAAAAACAAGAAGTGGATTACTTAAGTCCCCACAATTCATGCCCCTGCCATTAGCCCTTGAATCCAAAAATGCTGACAAACACAGTTAAGGAATAGAAATTGTTGGCTGCTAATGACATGAGACACTACTATGCTGAGGTGAGGCAGTGTGCACCATAGAGGCCCAGTTTGTTGTTTTTGGGGGAGTAGGAGGGGGAGGGGGGTGTGAAGTTTTTGGGTTTTCTTTGTGCAGGTTTTGGTGTTCTCATTGTGTTCCACATTGTTCCCAACATGTTCTCAGTGTGTTTTCATAAAGTTCTCAATGATTATTTATGATGTTCTCAATGTATTCCTCACATTTTTCCCAATAGCATCACACTTTATCCCATATCCTTTGCCCAAAGTTCTACTCTTGTAACCAATATAAATAGGCCAAAGAAAAAAATCCCATTTACTCTATTTTTGGGAGTGTCCTAAGTGAATTTTTTTTTTACATGATGGGCCAATGAAAATGGTGCAATTGGGAACATGTCGAGGGAACACATTGGGAACTTGATTTGGGGGGAGGGTGGAGGGGAAATAGATTTGCATTTCATCTATACACCAGATATCATAGGGTGAAAGAAAAATAAAAATAAAAAATCTGCCAATGCTTTAGGCTGTTCGATGACCTTGCAGTGAGGCGTTCCCAAAACAAGCTCCCTTCCTTCAGCTCCGTCTTGGGTGGGCGCTTATTGCAGGGACACCCCCACTCAATGCGGCATTACCCGACTCATAACAGATAACATAGAGAGATTGTAAGGTATGATTGCGGGGGGGAAGGGGGTAATGTGGCATTCTTCATTCAGATTTGATTTATTTAATTTTGGCTTTCCTGCCCATGAAGCGACATTCGGCTCTTAGATCGAGGTAGGTACTTGTTTATGCTGATTTTCAGTTGTAATGAGACAAATTTAATGTGGACAAGGGTCCGGATCATTAAGCCTGGAGTCTTCCCTTCCATTGCCCAGTGCAACGCAACACAACAAACGAACAACTAACCCATGACGACAGCTTTAGGCCAAGTACTCGACTGTAACATTTATTAATAAAAAGTGTCCTCCTCCTCCTCTTCACTCTTCAATTCTTCTTCTTCTTCTTTTATTTATTAATATTATTCTTTCATTACAACACAACTTCTTCTCTGACACAGTTAGGTACTTTGATCAGTACTTTAAAAAAAATTCAAATGTAAACCATACCTGCCTACCCAGTTAGGCCAAAATTAAATCAAAGGGAAAGTGCCTAAATGTTATATATCTTGTCTAATTCTTTAAAAATATGCTTCAAATTGCCTAATTTCTCTTCTTTGTGTGTGTGTGTGTGCGCGCGTGCAAAAACCCTAATGAAGTATCATTATTTTGAAGCAAGAACACTGCATGAATAGTGAACAATTGACACCTTAAAGCATGGACCCTAAAACATCAGTTCTCTCCAAAGAAATAATGCCATGTGGGGCACAAGTCTTCAAACTTAAACCAAAAAAGAAGAACAAGGAGGACCATTGGCTTACTTGACAACACCAATGCTTGAAAAAAAATTCTTATTCAGACCCTCAAAACAAAATCATCACCTATGACAAACAAAGCTTTTATTATATGTGCATGCTAAAAGTGCAAGTCCAATGTGGTGGATTCCCAACCACCCATCACCCTTTTTTTGCTGGCTATATAGTGTGAAAAAATTATAATAAAAATTGAAAGTGCTAAAATGAAGTGTTTTCTGAGATTTTCACTAACCAGAATTTGACCGAATTTTAAGAAAAATCGCCAGATTTCTATACATGGTTCAAGTAGTAGCCAGAAATATAGAAAAATGTTTTGTTTTAATTCCTTTCATATTTAGCTTGTAACCAAATTTGGCTAAACCTTCCTATGAATTATCATCCACTTTAGCTACATCACAAAATTGACCCCCAAAAAAAGGGGGAAAAAAAAAGAAAAACATTGCCACCCATCCTACTCAATTGATTAGCCTTAATTCAAGAAAAAGAAAAAAACCTAATAATTTCATTTAAATTCCGAATCCATTTACATAGTAGGTACTAGGTGGCAAAGTAGACTAGGAAATTTCCTTTATCTAGGAAATACTAAGTGGCAAAGTGCCTAAGTTGGTGGGCAGGTACGGTAGGTACCTGGTTCCCATTCATTCTATACCAGCATTAATTAACTAATGAATCAATCAATCCAGTAGGTAGGTATCTGTTGCCACCGACAGTAGGTAGGTAGGTAATAAGACCAATGATGAGGACGGGTCAGGGAGAAGGGGAGAGAGAGAGAGAGAGAGAGAGAGAAAAGGGGATCAAACGAAGAAGGAAGGAAGGAAGGATTGCAAGGAACTCGTTGTTGTCGTTGCCTTCTGTTGCGGCCTGGCGCTCTGATCTTCTGTGTGTGAGCGCGTGCGTCCGTGCGTGCGTGCGTGCACATGCTGCAGACTGCAGTGCAACAAAAACAACAGTTTGAGATTCGCCAAATGTAAAGTTATTAGTATCAGAGACTCCAGAGTCGTCCAGAGTCCAGACTCTAGTCTCTCAGGGAAAGAAAGAATGATTGTTGTGCAACAATAACAACAAGGAGTCAGGAGTCAGGACTGTTGCTGCCGCGCTGAGCCAGTTAGGAGTCAGGACTGTCAGAACTCGACGTCGGACGAGTGGATGATCTAGCTAGCTACGTCATCGCTACTTGGGATTCCGAGCCAGCCATGAATTCTTCGGATTCCGGATTCGGGAAGTGGGAACTGGGGAGGACCTCGGCCGCGAAGTTACGACCCTTCCGCTTCGCTGCTGGTCCTCCCTGACCTTCTCTGATGTAATTGGGACTTGGGGAGAGATTCTGCCACCTAATCGTTAGGGGCCGTTCTCTGATGTAATTCACACTCACTGGGCAAGAAATTCTGCTACAGAAATCGTCAGGACCATTTTCTGATGTAATTTCGCACTTACTGGGAGAGATATTCTACCACAAAATCATTAGGACCATTGTCTGCTATAATTGGAACTTTCTTGATTCTGCCACAAAATCGCAAGGACCATTGTCTGATGTAATTGGCACCTACTTGGGGAGAAATTCTACATTTATTAGAACTGTTATCTGATTCAATTGGGCACTTGGGGAGAGATTCTGCCACAGAATCATAAGGACCATTGTCTGATGTAATTGGCACCTACCTGGGGAGAGATTCTTCATTTATTAGAACTATTATCTGATGTGATTGCGCACTTGGGGAGAGATTCCGCATTTATTAGGACCCTTATATGATGTGATTGGCACTTGGGGCAAGATTCTGCCACAATCATTAGGACCATTATCCAATGTAATCGACACTTACTGGGGGAGAGATTCTGTCACAGTAGTAATCAGGAAACTCTATGAAATTCGAAAATTTGTGATCAACTGTCACTTTGAGGTTTCTTCTACTTTGATGCAAGATTTTCATGCTTTTGTTTTGGTGTGGTTTCTTGATTTCCTTTTATTGTATGTTTCATAATATGCATTTTTGTGATTATGAAGAGGCAATGCACCTTTTGTTAAAAGGTTCAGTCCTTATTGGGTCAATTTAGATGCCTTATTAAAGATTAATCTTCAGAGGAACAATGGGTGCATGAACTTAAGATTGTTAAATATGTAGAAAATTGAATTGGAACACCAATTTGAAATAGCTCCAAAAATAGTTGAAGTTATCAACAATTATATTTATTCTAATCGCTTCTATAAAATACCATAAACCTACCATTTACATATTGTTTGAATACAAATATATTGTATCTCAAACCATTTGGTTTATTATTATTGTCAATTTTGATAAACTGTAACCATATGCTCTTTCTACTATAAACATTAGTTAATTTGTTTTGTGGCGATCATTGTACATTTTTCACAAAAGATTTGTAAAAAATTTATTGTATTTTTAATTTAGTCCACCATCAACACTGACACACATGGGGAATTTACATTTTTTTATCTTTGTTGAAGGGTTCAAGTTGATGTCATAATTGAGTCTTCATGTTCCTTTTGGATTTGTAAAGAGACCCCAATATGCAACTTCATGGTTGTGTGAACATAATCAATTTCGAAAACTTGTTTCACCCAAGCACCGAATCATCAGAGATGATCATTACATGCATTCACAAAATGCAACAAAAAAAAGTCAAAATCTCATAACATCTCAAAAACAAAAACAACCAATCAAAATATAAAGAAACAAAAAAATAAGTTAAGCTTTTGACAACACATCAAAGGCAAAGTAAACCAAATTGGTGTGCTGTCTCAATTACTTTTGTTGCAACTTGGGAATGGGAGTAGTGTAGCTTGAAGCAAAATAAATTTCCAAATTAAGCCTTTGTAGAGACAAATCCAACTTTTTTACTAGAGGCTAACAACCTAAGGTGTGTTGAATGGAAAAACTAAATGACTATTCTTGCAAGGCATTTACAAACCAATCACAATGGCATTTACAAAACATTGTTAATGTTAATCCAATAACAAAAGTGATCAAAACCAACATTCATTCCCAAAAGATAGCGTTGTTCATCTATGCCAAAATATCTTAGAAGGTGGACTAATTTCTATTCACCACTGTCTTATAAACTTGACATGAACATGAACAACATACTAGTAAAAATATGAAAAAATATAGAAAGATTGTACATATTCCAACGAACTAAAACAATTCACAATAGACATTGTAAATGGGACTTGTTACATCACCTTGGCACTTCAATTGAAAGCTCAAAGCTATCTCCAATTGTCATTGCAACATGTTCAAGTTCTAGAGTTTATTTTCACCTAACATTGACAATGTAAACAAATGAAAAAGTAACCCATCCATGCAACCATTTGCGTAACGTATCATTTTCTTGTGTAAAAACAAATTAGGGCATCTATAGCCCTAATAGTTGTAAACTCAAGAGTACAACTTGAGTCAAAGCAACATAAAGTACATAGAAAAAATAAATGTCTCAACTTAAACCATGTGTCACACATATAATTACAAAAAAATAACATCAAATTAAATGAAAGTATATGTCAAATAACATTCATTTGTTATATTAAGTTTATAAAAATATAATTTTGAAAACATTAAAAAAATGAATTTAAAAAATAGATTTGAAACTGATCAATTTATATATGTTCAAACCTACTTTTTTATTAAAAATATATAACAAATAAAAATGTATTAATTTATGATATGAAGATTGTTTTAGTAAGCCGTCAATTTTTTTTCTTTTCTATTTTCCTTTTATTAAACTTGACTTGACACCTACTTGAAACAAAAACCCCATGCTCAAAAGTAAATGTCAATAACTACTTGTATTTTTAGAAACCTACTTGAAACCTACTTTTAGAAGTTGGAATTTGAAAATTAATGTAATAAAAACATCTTATCTTTTATCATTCAAGCAAAAACATTAAATGTTTCACAATTTTATGATGGCTTTAATTGTTATTTAAAATCTACATGTTGTAGTTTTGACAAATTAAAAAAGTTGTTCATTTTATCTTGCTTACACCCACCTAGAAAATTAAACAACAAATACGGCACAACACACAAACCTTCAAGTCTCTTCAGAACTGACAACAACATTGTCAACTTCATGCTGAAAGTTCCTTTTTCAAGTTCCTTTTTCTAGGACAAAACCAGCAATGAACCAATTAGGTCAAGCTGAAAGGAAAAAGGGTTAAACAAATACTTGTTGACACAAGACCAAATCCAACCTACAATCCACAAAATGTAGCATCGTGTGAGGGTAATGAGCTAAACTAAATAAATCTTTCCTACCAGCATGTTTCACATGTTGTCACATAATATATGTTTCGCATCTCATCACATAATATATTTTTTACTTCATCTTTTCTGATCCAACAATGCTCAACTGTTAAGCCTTTTGTGCATGCCCTCACATTATGGTCTTGATGATCAAACAAGTCTGGATGCATCTTCCTTGTTTGCTTTGGAGGGATTGGTTTGGTTTCAAATGCACTGGCATCGTAAGGAGTCCAAATGACATTAGCATAATAGTAGCTCAGAGCTTCAAGGGTCAGAGGCTCTCAATTTCCAATGGGAAATCCAAACCTAATAGCCAAGTTCATTGCATCAATGGCAGGCACAACTGCCTTTGCCACCTTTACTTTTAGAGGGCTATGCATGGTATCCTCTAGACAGACAACAAATAGTTAAAACCTAACTATCAACACAACTGCAAACTTCAATTGGTTCGGCACTCATTGTTTCTTGAAGAGCCTGACATCCTATTAAGGCTGAACCATAGTACAACACTGCCAACAAAGCATGCTTTCTTGACCAAGTAGCACAAAGTCATCCAGAGCAAGAAGATAACCTAAGTCTTTTCCAATGTCTTTGGCTGTCATGTTGAACACTAGAGAATTGCATATCTCTTTTGCAACTATGCTTTTAAAGGAACAGTATCCCACTTGGAGGTCAATCTGGCACAACAGTTACTTCCAGACCATAAAAGAAAATGGGTACCATTTTGCAAGGACAAATGGAAACTGCATTCCAATCACCAAAAACCAGATCCTTTCAAACATATGAAAGATTGAGAAAAATGAAGGTTTTTGAACATGAGCATGGGGTAGCTTGGTGAGAACCTGCCACTTGTTACATCAGTAGCTCTTCGATATGCTATCACCACATCCAGAGCTTTCTCCTAAGTTGGAGCATTAGTTTGAGTCTGTCAAGGACACATCTAGAAAATTGGACTCTGACTCATTGGGTTATGTAATTAATTGAATTGAGGATCTTGTCCATTCTCAACTCATTGGCACTTTCCATGAATTTAACATGGGCATCAATCACCCTGGAAATTGTGCAATGAACTGCTTGAGTTTGTTTTTCCT
>Ga0116227_10009366_pt1 | contig 17830 bp, 8 predicted proteins | sample S1TSphgellanicum_FD_89693 | JGI IMG/M metagenome (GOLD analysis project Ga0116227, IMG submission 89693) | Host-associated microbial communities from peat moss isolated from Minnesota, USA - S1T2_Fb - Sphagnum magellanicum MG | ecosystem: Host-associated > Plants > Peat moss > Unclassified... | reverse complement strand
GGTTTTGGAAAGCCCCCCCCCCCCCCCACATGTGGGCTTTACCGATCATAAAGCATGAGGCAAATGTTATCATGAACTTAACACAACAAACATATGTAAATCACAAGGGGTAGGAGGAGAGGGGTCTTATGGCTAGGTGTTAAGAATGGGATGAGGCTTATGCTTATAGGTAGACTCAAGGCACCATCCACTCTTAAGGAGTGGTCCTCAGATCAATCTTCTCTCGTAGCAGGGAAACTCATGGATATAACTGCCATAAAAAATCAACTCCGAAATTTCTCAATGTGGTTTGTGCAATTGGGTTATCAAGCTTAGAAATTTCCAGGGGAAACCTTGGCTTTTCATGTTGTGGATCATCTTGGAAGGACAATTTTTCTCTACACACCCTCAAGTTTCAACAGATGTTTTGCCAAGACCTTGTTAACTAGAGTTCAACTAGTAGAAATCGGTGGTTTTTTTGGTGGTTTCAAAACTTTTGTTGAAATTTTCCAAAATTTGAGCCTAATTTGCCAAACTTTACACTAGAAACACACACATGAATTTTTTTTCAAAATCACAAAATTTTGTTACTTGGTGGCAAAAATTTGCCCCCAAAAAGAAACACTGCTAGAGATAGCTAATAAGAGTGCCACATTTGATGTAAAATTTTGAAACTTTAGTATGATAAAACCAAAAAAAAAAATGTGACAACAGGAGGGAATCACCAATCTTGCCAAGTTTAGGGTACTTGAGAGGTTCCCTGGCCATGTCCAAGACAAAGCTCCCACCAAAAGCCTTGGCAGGTGCTTGAGTTTTTTAATTCTGAAAATTTCAACAATAAAAAATAAAGTTATTGTAAGATATATTCATCAAGACACTTTAAATTTTTATTTATAAAACACATGGCATATTGGAAAAATGTACAAAGGCATATTTATTTCAAATGATTTGAACTGTTTCAATGTTCAGGTGGACCTTGACGTAATTACCTCCTTTGAAAATGATCAGAGATCAAACTCTTACACCTGAAGCAACTTTGTGCAAATTTTGGTAGATTAAAAAATAATTTAATTTATGCCAAAGCCGCTAATGTACTTCAATATTGCCACCAAGGTACTACAATATTTGAAGCAACAATTTTTTTTTCAAGTCTGCAAAGTTGCCAATCTGGCCACACAGTTCAGCTTTGTGTGAATGGAGCTTATTGGGCCAATTTTTTTTATTGAAAAATTACTACGATGACAAGTTGTCCATAGCAAATGCCCACAAACTAGCAACATTTCTAAACAACGTAGAAAATTGCTATGTCATATCATTTGGCTAAGAGGTAATTAATAAGGGAATAAATTTGGTTACAAAGCACCAACAAATCTCCAAACCAATAGCAAAGGCAACACTAATAGTCATTCAAAAGGTTTGTGTCCTGTGACATGTATTACCTAGATGTATTGTTCTGTCAAGGAACATGGTTTGGACTTTGTAGTTGTTGTCAAAGTGAAACAAAGCTTTTTTCTAATCAAAACAACACCATATCCTCATAGTTGGGCAATGTTGTTCAATGTTGATAGTCCAACAAGATGAATCCTATGTAACATGTTTTAATCTACCTCACAGTTCTAGCTACAATGTACAATGCTCTTAAGATTCAAGAAATAGCATTTAATTAGCATGAAAGAAATGGATTACATATTTCACCGATGATCAATAACTTGATCATCTATGTGCACTATGTAGGGTCTATTGTCTATCACCAGACCTTTTGGTGAAGCATCAAGATGTGCCACAATCCACTTTTTTAATGTTGTCATTTGAACATAGTATGTCTTTTGCAAATTTAGTGCTCTACAAAGTGTCCAATCTCTTGTTAGCTCTCACACAAACATTGGAGAATCCATAAGACATAGTACATATAATTCTAGACATCTTGAAACTTGAAAATTAAAAGATTACCCACATCTTTGCAACCAAGGCCTTCACCTACACCACATATACAATCTTAAACCCACTAAGATTATAATATATATGGTTATAATCACAATCAAACGAGTCAACAGTGACAAAGGACTTGATAAAAAATGGGCCTTTTGTGGTCATTTAGATTTTTTCATAAAAAAGATTTTTTGAGCAGCATTTTTTTAAATGTTTACAATTCCTCAATAAATTACATGATTTGTGTTAACTCTTTTTTAATAAATATGAATCATTTTTAAATGTATAAAATTTGCAAGATCCTATCTTTTGTTTTGAAAAATGATTATAATTTCAAATCGTCTTAAAATATGTTAACTATTTTAAACTTTAGTTTTTTGTATAATAAGCCACAAATTTTTTCATATGTCATACACATTATGACCCATTTACATATGGCAAATGACTCTTGAAATTTGAAATTCCTAAAATTATATTTTGAATTTCTAAAAAAAATTAGTACCATACTTTTTTAATTATAAATGATTTTCGAATGTGGATGGTATATTATCATTATTTAAATATTTTTCCCATCAAAATTCTTGTATTGGAAGAGTCCTTAGCCTAGTGGTTTATAAAATTGATTTTTTGGTGTTAAAGTTCAAAAGTCTTTTATTAAAACCAAAACTCAATTTATTAAATTAAATGAATTTTTAAAGAAATCAAGACTCATATAAATCATTTTAACACAAATTTCCTTGATCAACTTGACATTAAAATGACATTATAAAAATATGTTTAACAAAATTAATAATGTTTTGGCTGTTTGACATGGCTTTTGGTTCGTTTGATTGTGGTCACACCCACATGCGCCATCATCATTTCAATTCAAATCAAACGTGTGTAGGATGGCAAACAGACCAATTTTAGTTTATCATCTCCAAGTGAACTAGGAAATTTTGCAAATTTACCTCTTCTATAAGCTTTTAACTTTGTTGGGGATCAATATTTCCATAAGCTTGTCAACCAATAAACATCTAACTCTTGGACATTAAGACCTACATTTGCTTCTTCCATCCTTTCATCATCTACATCTTACTCCCTCATTTATAATTTGCATGGTTATAAATTACTTTGTATTGTATCCATCATCATCATCATTGAACTCTTTTCTTAGGTTGTTAGCTTCTACATTTAAAAAATATAAGAAACACCAACAATAAACACCAATAAATGCATCCAATGGTGAGTGCAAACTACAATGACTCACTTTTCATGTCGCAATGGTAGTTTTTATGATATGATGTAAATGCAATAGTTAATTTGTATTTCATATCTCATAATTTTTTGATAGGGACTTAATTTGAAATTATTAAAATGAGTATGCATATGATGTATGTATTTGTTATTCATAACTTGCAAAATTAAAAGATACATGTACTCCTAACTTAAAAACATGAATTTATTCACCTTGATAGCAAGTTTCATGTATGGATTGCAAAATGATTCAATGATTGAAATTATAATTGTTAGAGACTCCATTTTAATTAAATCATATATGAATATAATCAAGTTTGAAAAATATTGTAACATGTCAATTGTAGGTTACTCTTAATGAACTTTTTGTTTTTTACTACTCATGTTAAAAATAGAGGTCTTTTTAGAAGTCCATATATCATTATATGGAAAATTATTCATTTTATGTTGGGTTTGCACATATTGTATTATATTTCTTTAATTTTTGTAGATCATTAGTTAAACCCTAAAAGAAAATTGGGTAAGGTGTCAAATTGACATTCAAATAAAACTCATTGTAATGTCTTTCAAATTTCCTCAAAAGTGGGTGGGATATTGACAAACATAAGGTACTTCCAAAATGTATTAAGAAATTTCTCTCATGCTTTACCCATATTTTAGGTTTATTATAATGTTAAACTTGTGTTTTACAACAAGTAGGGCCCATAGGTGGGGAACATGCTTGGAAGGTGAGGACATATTCCACAACCAATGATTCATCATAAGTCCTACTTGAAAATTGCCCTCAACTTGAAGCTTTATCCTACACATAAGAACTTAGCCATTTTTTTCATGTGAAGGTCTTGTTGAATATTCTTAAAATCTTTTTAATATGTCTTTTAAAAAACATTAAAAATCTTTAAATTTTTCTTGATATTATTATGTTAAGGTGTATATTACAAAATATCCCAAAATATGTCATAAATTATTTTTCAAATTGTGCTTTTAGTGTCAAAATTGCTTCTAAGTTGTGGTTATTACTACTAATGGTACATGTTAATATGATCGCACCCATTTGTACTAACAACATTTTAAACCATCATAGTGTGTTTTCACCTTTGGGTGATCTTGATAAAATTGAATGATCTTGAAACCCTAGCATAAAACACTTAAAGGTATTTCATTTTGTGTGGGGTAAAGCCCAGGGGTGAGGGAGTTATGGAAATTGGTCCCTAGAGGTAGAGGTCGAAGGGATGCTCATTTTCCATAAATGCTCAAAAATGAGGGCTTTGCTTGGTATAGAAAACGTCCAAAGATTTTCTTTTACATGCAATGAATTATACAAAACAACAATGCGTAAACAAAAACTTGTGCAAGGTAAAAACGCACAAACAAATATTTCCTCAAACATTGAGTGAGTTGAACAAGGTGGCAATTAAATCTAAAATAATGAAGAAATAATTAACACGTGTTACAATAATAATAACCATTACTACATAAGTAGACTCTACAAGTAATCACCCAAAAAATGAGACACCTCATTGATGTGAATTTTGTGAAAGAATTACATAATTTCTTCCAAGCATTATTGACCCTTCACAAGCATTTTTAAACCCCACCAAAACCATATGGGGTTGAATTCGATATGAAAAAATCAAACATCTTCAAATGTCATTGATTTGGTTCACCTATTAAAAAAAATACCACAAAGATTAATCAAAATCTTGAACAATAAAAACGAGAGAAAATGATTTTTTTTAAAAACATGTACATAAACACATTTCAAAGGTCTTGGTTTCTTTGAAATAGTGATGTGGCCACCTAAGCTGAAAATTCTTTAAGTAGTTTAAGTAGACTAGGGAATATTTGGCCCACAAATCAAATTGACCACCATCATGTCTTTCAATGTGAAGATTGATCTTTGGACCTCAAGGGTGAAAATCAACTTTTTTACTAACAAACCGCCCAACTTGTTATGAAACTAAAAAGGGGTGCATTTTATGTAACTCGTGTTTTGTTCTCAATGTTACACAAATGTCAACTTTCTTATTTAACATCTTATCAATATTTTATCCAAGTACAAAATTGAAAATAATTTTTAATATTTTTCAATCATGCACACATTTTATGTTTTTCTCCTTTGAAAAATGTACATTCATTTTAACAAGAAAAAACTTGTATTTCATTGTTTAATAAAATTTCAATAACCATTCTTTTGAGTAAAAGACTTAAATACATGATTATGAAATGGAACAAATTGTATGGCTAACATAATAATAAATAAATGATATATCTCCCAATTTTAAATTTTATATCATAAAATATTAATACTTATAATATTTCAACTTTAATGTTTCATACTTTATTCATATTTTGTCCCCCAAAAAATCATTCTTTATTTTTTTCAATTATGCACACATTTAATGATTTTTTTAATAAAAAATTAAACTCATATCAAGATTTTAAAAAACTTGAATTTTCTTGTTTAATAATATTTCAATGACCATTCTTTTGAAAAAAATACTCAAGCACATGATTTAATAATGGAAAAGATTATTTGGTTAACATGATAGTAAATAATTGATATATGTCCCAAGTTTTAAAGTAATAGTAATTTAAAATTATATTATAATTTTAAAATTAATATATATCATAAATTCATGTTACTATTTTTATTTAAAGGTAATAATATATATTTTATTCAAATATAATAGTCAACAATAGATCATAAATATTTTATATTTAAAAAGATATAATAATATTATTTTAAATTAATTTTACTACTTATGACATACATTAATTTTAAAGTATTAGATTTTAAATTAAAACATGTCAAATAATTTTATATAATTAATAAATTTGTGGAATTTTATATGTTTTATAAATATAATATGTTAATGTTAATTTCAAATTATAATAATATGTATGATGTATGATGCCATTAATTGTACGCCCAATCTACATAACCTAACTAGTAATTAATGTAACCTATAAAAGTAATAATAATTAGCTTTTCTTAAATTAATTATTAATTTGCAATAACTTATATATCATAACCTACCTATTAGTTAAAATAGGTAGGTTCAGATAGGCTAAATCATTACCCATTACATAGATTTAGGCCAAGTTAGCTATTTTTGTTTAGTAGGTATGTAAGTATAGACTATAATAGTTTCCAATATGAAATTTAGATAGTAATATAAAACTAAATTGCCACCAATGCCAACATTGAATGTACTTCAATTATAAACTTTAATAATCAATTGCAATCACAAACTTGATGCAACATGTGGTTTAATCATCTATGTATAGTTAGCAAAATATGTTAATGCATTTGCAAAAATTGAGTTGGTTTCCATTTATCACTGTAATTTAACAATAATTAATAACATATGTTAACTTTTCATTAGTCTTTTAATCCAAACACAAGGTAGTCACAAATTATAATCACATAAATATGACTACAATCTAACACTTGTGATTCAATGACATGTAAAATTATTACATATGTAGTTGCAAAATGAATTGATTTGGACAATGATTATACCCTAGTCACAAACACATGGTTGGGATGGACAAGATTTTTTTTAGTGAAATGAAAAGTGATATTTAAAAATTATTTTTTAGATGGATGAAAAATTGTAAACTTATTTATGTAAAACAAAATAAAATAAGTTTTTGTTAAGAAGATTGGCATGATTCATTTTATTGTTAGTAAAAAAATCCCATTTATCATTACATTTTTTCACATATATTATTATTATTGGGCGATGGAAATATGCTTGAATGTTGATATATGTCCTTGAAGAAATTGTTGGCTATTTGATTAAATGCATTATCACAATTCTATATCCAATGATATTCATTGGGGTTATATCAAATGACCTTTACAATTTAATCCAATGGGAATTAGGTTAAATTCAACAATCAGTTAAAAATGATAGTATTAAATGGCGCAAATTTAATCTTTAAAATATCTGCATAATGCATAATTGAGATGAAAAAAATGTGTCAAGAAATGTGAACCATTTGATTACATTGACGGTCATGATCTAGAGAGTTAAATTAGGGTTAGATCAAACCATATTAGGGTTTGAATAAAAAACATTTAAGGTTAGTGCGAATGGTGATTTGGTCCAATGGTGAAGATTTTGCAAAATGGATGTTTCATATTTCTTTGTTTTCTTATAAATATTGATCTCTTGTCAATGACATCTCATCTATCATTCATCTAATGTTACATTGCCATTTTTCTTGTTCATTTTTTGTAGGATATGTTTACTTTATTTTTAGCTTTAGCCTTGGGTTTGTGTGTTCTTTTTTTAGTCTTGTTCATTTTTGTTAGTTCTCACATAGGCCTTGTCTTGTCGAACTTTTATAATGACACCTTTTTTCTTTTACTAATTTGTTTTTATTGTGTAGTTTGCTTTGATCATATGTAACCTATTCAAGAAATTTGCTACAACTTTAGGCAACAAATTTCCTTCTCAAATTTGGTTTTTGATTTTTTGTTTTTGATTTATGTCTTTTGGTAGCTTGATATGTTCATTTTTCAGTTTCTTGATTGTCAAACATTGGTCTACTTTGAAATTACTGTTATTGCAGTTTTTTATTATCTTGTTTTATGCCAATTTTTTTTTATTACTTTTTTTCTTTTTTGTAAACATCTATAAAAATGTGTTGCAATGATTTTTTCTTGAAATATCTTCTAACAAGTTTTTTGGGTTATATGATGCCAAAGTTATTTTGATGTAGCATACAAGTCTCTTGTAGTTATGCAACATCATTTTTTTAATTTCTATTTTTTAATTTCTTGATTTTGTTTTAATTTTAATTTGCTTATTTTTTGGTGTATTGATTATTATTTTTGGTTTCTTGATCATCAAATGTTGGTCTATTTTGAAATTATTATTATTACAGTTGTCTTGATTCATGAGTTGATGTGTCTTTGTTACTTGATGATTTTCATAAAGATTTATCTAGATTTATCTTTTTTCTTGAAATATCTTTTAACAATTTGTTTTGCTATAGGTACCAAGGCTATTATGATGTAGTATGCAAATCTATTACAATTGTGCAACAACAATGTTTTGGTACAAATTTCTCCATTTGCCATTATGGATTTCATGTTGAATTTTCTTGATTTGGATGTTGATTGTGACACTAGTGTCTACAATGATGACTTTGTTGACGACTAAATAATAATTAAAAGGTTTCTTCAACTTTCTGGTCAAAATTGCTTTTGATGATCCTTGTTAGTTTGGGGAGGAAATTAGCTTGTGCACCAATATTGATGTTGAAGTTGATGATGATGAAAATGAGTCGAAATTGCATTTTCATGATTTGCACCTTGCTGAACTTGAGAACATAAGGGCTAGCAAATAGATGAAGAATAGGCATTTAGAAGGTTGGGTAAAGAATGCCTTTGATGCATGGAGGTATTTCAAGAAATTAGACCCATGTATGTCTATTGAAGACTTCTTTGAAATTGGTCTTAAATTTCTAGTTCAATGGTTTTCAAAAACGATTTTGCAAGTGTTAAAGAAAAATGAAAAATTGTGTCCACCTACAAGGTTAGTTTGATATTGTTTTTGGTTCTATTTTTATGAACCCTTTAACATTTTGACACTAATTAATTATTTGTTTATGTGGTATTACTAGTTTGTTTTGTGCATTTCAGAGGGCTATAAAATTTCAAGAAGCATCAAGGTGTGTCAATTCAAATAATTCAAGGCTCAAATTCAACATTTGAACTCATCTAGTCTATGAGCATGTCAAACTTGTGTTGAATGAAGCAATATCAACATCGATAAAAAATGGCCTTGGTCAAAGCATAAAGAAGTCTAACTTGCTCACATTATCAAAAGAAAGGTCAATGTTAAATGAATTGAAATGTCAATTAAACAAACCTCATGGACTCAATTGTGATTTGATTACTTTTGCACAAAGAACTTTATTATTCGAAGGGTAAATGAAGTTCCACATAGTTGATGAATTTAATTTTTCATTGCATGTAGACAAATTTGGTGAGTTTTTAAGGTATGTCATCTTTTAATCATACACCATCTACTTTGATTTTATATGACTTTTTGTTTTTTCCTTCATTTTTATTTTTTTATTTCAACCAAGTTCTAATTTTTTAAATGCATGGTCATCAATCTATTATTTGTTTTTCTCCTTCTATTTTGCAAGTACTAAAATGGCTCTAACAAATATTGGAGATTTGATGTAGACCACCATGGCACTAATGATCATAGAACTCTGGTTAATTATTACATTGTGGATGTTATATAAACCTTCAAGGCTTTGATGGCACATAGACTTCTTTGGAATGAACCTCCTTTTCATCCATTATTCCTCACACTAAATAATTAATTCCACCAAAGGGATCCTATATGGTTTACAAAGATTCCTATTGGGAAAAATACCTTGAGGTTGCTTTCAAAGTGATTGATAGATGATATATTAAAATTGAAAAACAAATAGATAATTAATAAAATTGGTCATGACATAACCATTATTTGAATGGCAAATGCATTTGTGTCAATTGAATATGGCATGAAGATTTCTATGCATTGGGACCCAAAAAACTATTCCAAGTAAATTTATTTATTTATTTTTAATCTATTGTTCTTGTTCCAAAATTTAATATCTTTTTTGTGTTTTACATGTATGAAAGGTGTTTTATGCATATGACAGAACCAACACTAAGGGGAAGAATAGAACAATGTAGAAAATCATTTTTGGTGAAATACATGGTGACCATCCAATAAACCTTTGAAAAAACTTTAGTTGAGGAACAATGATCTTTCAAAAGATTTAAAGTACTTTTGCATGTTTTTTTGTTTCATTTCATTATTGCCTTGCCCTTGTTTCCTTTTCCTATTTCTTTTTGCCATAATTTAATTTTTCTTTTAAAGTTGTAGGCCTCTAATGCATCTTGTACTATAACTATGGTTGTGAAAGATCCTTTTAACAAAAAATTGTGAAAGATCCTTTTAACAAAAAAAATGTAACTCCTAACACTTCTAGTTTACAAGTTTATTAGTAACAACATGCTTTAGTTGTTATTTCAAGTTGAAATGTGATGAGTTCAAATGTTGTCAATCCTACATGTGCCAAGACTATTTTTGAATTGTAGGATGATAAAGACATGGTATTACAAAAAAATTTAGAAGGTTTTTTGACTTAGTATGAATTGATGTCAATTTGTCAATGGAAACCAACAATTTCTATATAGAAATCAACAATTGTTACCAACATTGGGGGGCATCGATTGTAAAATTTAACAAATTACAACATTATTTTTTGAATATTTGATCTCAGTATTATTGTCAACCTTCGTTGGAGTATGCAAAATCCTAAGTGGATTTCTAGACACTTTGACATTTGTTGAAGGACACTAATAACATTTGAGATTAACTTCATTACACCAAAATGCATCTTAATTCACTTTGGGTTTCATTAAATTTTGAGTGAAGAACATTTTTACAATTATGAAACTAGTCAGCCCCCAATGACTGAGGACTAATTGTTACATGCAGTGAATTGGTCCACTAATACTTAATGAGATACAAATTTACCAAGCCATTTCACTTGCTAGTTAATTAACTAGACAACATAAAAATCAATTAAATTTAAATTATTTAATATTTAATGTAATATTTAATATTATTGATAATTTCATGATTTTCAGCTTATGAATTATTGACATATGTCCTTACGTATGTTAGGTTAAACTTAGCCTAAGTACATAGGCCATGTAATCAACCTAAGTAGGCACCTACTTTAAGAAACTAGATTAAAGAATATTTGGTCAACTTACCATTGTTGACCACAAACACACCATTTGTGAAATTTGATCCCCCAACCTATAAAATGGAACCAAACACCCCTACCATCAAGCCACTGCACTTGTTGTGATAATGTGTTACATTGCATTATATTTATCAAATATTTCATTTTAAACATTACAAAAACATAAATTTTGAAAATTTATATTTTATTGAAATTTTGTCCAAATTAAATTATTAAAGTTTAATTTTAATTTTTTTCAATAATGTACATAATTACATTTATTTCCTTTTGAAAAGGTAAAAGCATTTAAACAATTTTTTTTTGAATATCACTATTCAATAACATTTCAATGACCATTCTTTTGAAAAAAAAACTGTTTAATAAATGGATAAATTTTTTGCTAATATAATAATACTACCTATGTTATTAATGGTTATTGGTAGTTATTCTATTGATTATTAATAATTATTATTCTATTAATGGCTATTGGTGTTTATCGGTGCCTATTTTATTATAAGTTATTGTTGGATATTTTGGGCTATATTATCATAAGCTACTATTACCCTATTACCCTATTACCTTAGGTCATTATATTTTATTTTAGATTATTTTAAATTGTTATATTTAGGATAAAATAACTTATTTTAACATAAAATAGAATGACCTTGAATAACCTAAAGTATAACTTTAAATAACATATATTAACTTAAAATAAAATAACTTAAGGTAGAGCCTAAAGTTAGTTAAGTAATTTAATTTAGAATAACTTATAGTAAAAAACATATAATAATTTATAATAACCTATAATAACTTCTAATAATTTAGGGTATAAGTTAAAATAACTAAAATAACTTTAAATAATATAAGGTATATCATAAGATAACATAAAATATTTAAAATAACAACATATAAATAAATTTATTTAGCACAATAAATTATAATAATGAATTATGTGAATTAATAGTGAAACATGATGTTTACATAGTTATATATAGTAAAATAACTTTAATCACGTTGAAATCACTAAAGTGTAGTGAATTTATTTCACTTTTAAGTTTCCATAATGATTTAGGTTAATGAACTACACTCCATTTTTGTATTAGTGTTGTTAGTTGATTGTTATTTCTAACCTTTTTTGGGGGTATACAAGTACCTAAATAGAAATATAATTTATACTCATTCATGTTATTTCCATGATAGAATTAAATGAATGTTGATACTTTGACATTTTTTATGGAACTCCAAAAACACGTAATGTTCATTTTGTTGTCTTGAACTATTTGTTTTTCCCTCAATAATTGGAATTTGTAAATTATACGGGTAATGCACACCCATTGGATGATTTTATTGAAATGCAATACCACCAAAGCAAAGGGAAAATATCATATTGTACTTGATTTTTTTTTCAATACCTTCATCAAACTAATGCATGAACATAACAAATTTATTATAATACAATTTTTTAGTCCTATTAAACTACTTTCATCTTATCTAATTCAACAATGCAATACCCCAAGGACACATTGGAAATAACATATCCAACCTAATGCCCATATGCATTACCCTCATCAAGGTAATGCAAATGGGTGAAAGCATGGTAAAGTATGCCAAAAAAATAGTCCAACATGTAGTCACTATCACATTTATGGCATAAACATGAAAAAACCTATCTAAAACTTTTAAAACTTTCATTATGAAACAATGGTGCACTCCATTGAGTTTATAATAAGCTACATATAAAATGTGAGGAATTTTCATATTAAAAAATGGATGAAAAGTATGTTCTAAACCAGTTGGGTTTTCAAAATTACCAACATACTTTTATATGAGAACTTTGATAAATTATGACTATGATATGAAAACATTTAAAACACATTGATACATATTAGTGTTCTATCCATTTGAAAGTACAAAAAATTCAATTACAATTGTACTTTCATCATACTTGCATATACTTGAAGCAAGAACATGACACCTACTTTCTTGTACTTGTATTTCTAAAAATGTACTTAAATGCATATTAAAACATGTAATTATTCAATATAATGTAATGAATGAAGTCAAAGATCTTCTTCTTATTGATCATTAAAGTAAAAAATATTCATGAGTTCAATGTATTAAATCTTAGTTTATGGATACTTTCCACCCAAAAAAACGTATCTCTCATTGACATATTTTACCATGCTTTCACCCAAATGCACTAGATCATTTTATTGTTTTGCAATACCCTTAGGCCTAGTTGTAACTATTTTATCTCATCTATTTCATTGATGCAATACCCTATGGACACATTGATAATACAATGTCCAACCCAATCACAAATGCATTACCTTCATCAAGGTAATGCAAATGCACTAGATTATTTAATTGTTATGCAATATTCATGCCCAAAATAATATATTTCACCTCATTTGATTCATAAATGCAACTATTAGATTATTTTGGTCTTATGCAATACCTTCATGCCTATGATATATTTCATTTCATTTAATTGAACGATGCAATACCCTAAGAATGTATTGAAAATAACCTACTAATGTGCAATACCCTAGTTATAACTATTTTATTTAATTTATTTCATCAATGCAATACCCTTAGGCCAATTGAAATTATTTCATTTTATCTAATCTAATAATGTAATACCTTAAAGACATATTGGAAATAACTTATATTGACCTTATATGAAATACCCTAATATGGGTGTTAATCAATTTTAAATTATGGCCTCACATAAAACTAAAGTAAAAAAATCTAATTCAATTGCAAACCCTTCATTTGGTTTACAAGTGTAGTTATGTTGTTAGGAACCAAAAATAGTTGTAACCACTAATTAATTCTATGTTTTTAACACCAATCTTTTTTAATAATTTTAATTTGAAAATAAGTTAAAAATTTTACACATTATCAAGTCTAATATTTTATTATATACATGTTCAAATATGAAATTATGTCATTAACATTTGGACCTTCAAAAGTAGTGTAAAAAGACTTGTAAATGGACTTGGAAAACTTTGAAAAGGACATATTTTCTAGGGTGCAATCATATTAACAAATACCATTAACAATCATAACCATTGCTTAATTTTTTAAATTTTGGATTATAAGAAAAAATTATAAATAAAATGTTATTGTGAATACAAGCATACATATCATAGAAATTTGGAATTAATCTAATGAGTAAAAAAATACACAATTAATATTTTAAAAGATTCATAACCATTACTTAAAAGCAATTTTGACATTAAAAGAAAAAATTTTAAAAACAATTTAATGACATATTTTGAGATTTTTAAAAATATATACCTTAACAAAATAGTACAAAGAAATTCTAAAGATGTTTTTGAAAATTTGTTCTAAGAATATTCCAATAATACTTCCCAAGGGAGTGCTAGTGGCTCCTATTATGCCATTTGCACCTGTACCCTATTCCTATTGCGGTTATGCAAAACCATCATGGGTGTATTAGGGTTAGGTCTATGGGTTAAGGTATTCCATGGACCAAAACACAATCAAAGCCTATGCAATACCCTCATGGGTGTATTAGGTTTAGAGATAAGGATGATGGAATATGTTTTGTCTTGTCTAAGAGTATTGCATAACAAAAGTGTAAATACAATACCCTCATCATGCATATATAAACTATTTCAAATTCTAACCATGAAATAAGGGATTGTTTTTACAATGAGGGTATTGCACAAAAACATGCCTTCAAGTTTTAAGTTCCATAAACATTTGGACTATAATTGCAATACCCTCATGTATTAACAATACATCGAATCAATTTTTTGCTCAATGCAAGATACACATGCATTACATGGATATTAGTAACCTTGTTTCTATACAAATAAAATTCAAAATTTTTACAAGTAGATATTTTTACATACATTCATTTCCAATGCCAATGGGATATTCCATGGAGGCTAAATTAATCTACAAAAATGTGGCATGGAAAATTCATGGATGCCATACACATGGTACAATTGTGTATTAGTCCAAAAATGGAATGTCAAGTTAATTGCTCCCACCCTCATTCTCACTAGAACTTTCATTAATAGATTTCAATGATAATCCATTTGCATTCTGATAATGTGCCACTGCATTTTGTGCAAATTGAACATATTTTTAGGTGTATAATTATCGGTTTGCCACAATTATTTTTACCAAATTGGTTATGAAGGCCTCCTTGTTGGGACCTTGAATCCTAAAATGGACACACACACAAACCAATGAGTATAATTTGGAAAACAGATGTTTGAAACACAATGCAAATTTGAAATGAAAATTGAATGTGATGGAACTTACCAACCATGAATCATCTTTGATTCATGGTAATTCACAAATAAAATGATCTCATTTTCACATTCCTTTTTTAATGAAGTTCTCATCCAATTTTAGTTATCTTAAACATTTTTGAAGCCCTTTGCATGAAAGACCTTGCTAGCTCGAATTAAACCAACACAATCTTCATCCTTCTCTAATTTGGTCATCAAATGGGGGGGATGAACCCCACACCCCATGTTGGAATGCCCAATAGAGTGAATAACTTGAAATAGGTGATTCTTACCAATGTGGGCATTCGTGCCAATTTTATTCATAGTGCATCATTTCACAAGTGATCCCATTCACATATGGCACAAGTATTTGTTTAAGCAATTGTTTTTTTCTTGTTGCGCCAAAGCCTAGAAAGAAGATTGCTTAAAACTTATGCATTCACCAATGCATGGTCTTGATGGCCAATATGACCCCTTTCACTAAATAGATGGGCGCTTAAGCTTCCCAATTCCTTGGAAAGATCGTGTTGTCAATGCAAATATTTTGTCAAATAAGATGCATTGCAAGTTTTAACCTTGCAAATAAATGTATGCCCATCTTTCTCCTAAGTCATGCCCTCCTTGGCAACCCCATGTGACACATTTACCCCTAAATTAACAAAACAAAAAAGAACAGAGGAAAAATTCAAAATATTTAAATAAATTGTAAAAGACCAAGGTATTGCACTTAATGATGAAAGATATTATAAAGGAAATGAGGGTATTGCATGCACACTAGTGACTACTCTTAAGGTTATTACATAGGCAATGAGGGTATTGCATACACAACAATGATTAATATTAATGTTGTCACATAGACAATGAGGGTATTGCATACACAACAGTGATTACTAATAAGGTTTTGACATATGCACCTAGGATAGTACACACCAACCAATGACTATTAATAAGATTGAACATTTGGCCATTAGGCTATTGCCAAAAATAAATTGGCCAAAAAAACCCCACCCACTCTTTCAATGTGAAAGAATGAACATGGTAATGAATTAACATAAGTTAAAAACTAGTGTTGACTTGTGGGAGGATTAAAAGCTACAAATGCTTGTTAGTCTTCACTACAAAAAATTTGCATATTAATGCCTAGTTTTTTTGACAATTTTTTAATCATAAATGCTACATGTGATTACAATTTGCTTCTATTGCCTTAGACAAGTCGCATAAAATTTTAGTCACAAAAGAAAAATGTGGCACTAAATTGCAATGGTAGTTGCATGAAGATGCAACTTACATAACCATTTCATCCATCCAAACTAGCTTGTGTGGCATTGTTGTTTTGTGACTACTTTTACCACTAAATAATGTAATTGCATTATTTATATACATTTTTAAATATTTAAAATAAAATAATACATATTATTGATAATTTCATTGATATCAATTTATAAGTTGTTGACACATGTTATTACCTAGGCTAAGCTAAAAGCTTAGTCTAAGTTATTAAGTAGGTTGCCTAGTCTACCTAGCTAATAGGCTATATAGGTAAAAAATATTCCACAACTTACCACTATTGACCACAACCAATGTCATTTGTGAAAATTGATCCTTGAACCCCAAGGATGGAAATCAACTCTTTTACCACTAAGCCACCCCAATTATTGTGACAATATAATAATGTGTATTTTATTTAACTTTACTTGATTTAAACATTACAAAAAATGTCATTTTTGTTATTTGATATCTCATTGATATTTGGGGTGAAAGTAAAAATAGGTGGATAGTTTGGATTGTCAAAATTGTAATTTTTCGGCATCACAAACATAAGTTTAAAGCCATATTCAAAATTAAAATTCTCAAAATTTTCATTATTCATGTTATCATAAACTTTAATGGGAATCATCATAAAAAATTATGGATGAAATCTAAAAAGATTATGGATTCATAATGGACTTTTGAAATGACAACACTATATTTGTCATATAGGAAAAAATAAAAAATGTGGATTCAAAAAATATGTCAAAGTAGTGTCAAAATTTTATTTTTAAAAAAAACTATCATGAAATGAAGAGTTTATTAATGAAGTGAATTGAAACTTTCCATATATATATATATAATTCTTAAAAGTTTTAAACGACATGATTGTTGTAAATTTTTATCTTCGAGAGTTCATTTCACATTTAAAATTTTAATTTTTTGCATGGATTTTTTTATCAATCACATGCTTAAGGATATTAATAGCTTGGCTTATTAATATTTATGATTAAAAGCATAGGGGATAATTATAAGATTTACGGTTTGATAATTGTTAAACTATAAAAACATTTGCTAGTGTTAGATTATGGACTCTCAAACACCACTTTTGAACCACCTAACCATGTTTTCACCCTTTTGACAAGATTTAAAGTTTAATCTTAAAGTTTTTTCAATATGTAAACAACTAACTTTTTTCTTTAAAAACTATAAACTAAATTGAAAAGAAAAATACTTGAATTTTGTTAAATTGAATATCAATTCAATGACCATTCCTTGGAAAAAAATTAATTCAAGCACATAATTTACAAATGGAAAGAAAATTGCGATATATATATATATATATATATATATATATATATATATATATATATATATATATTTTTTATATT
>Ga0116227_10009365_pt1 | contig 17830 bp, 11 predicted proteins | sample S1TSphgellanicum_FD_89693 | JGI IMG/M metagenome (GOLD analysis project Ga0116227, IMG submission 89693) | Host-associated microbial communities from peat moss isolated from Minnesota, USA - S1T2_Fb - Sphagnum magellanicum MG | ecosystem: Host-associated > Plants > Peat moss > Unclassified... | reverse complement strand
AATAATTTTTATTTTTTTATTTTTTTCAAATTGTTTATTTTCCAAATTTAAAAAAACTTTTTTTTATAAAAAATGTCAATTTTTTTTTTTTTTTTTTTTGAATATCACTAGATTTTATACTAAATTCCAATAAGGTAGCAAGCACCATTATAGAAAGATGCTTATTTTTTTCTACTTTCATTTTTTTAAAGCCATATTTAATTAAATTTTTTTATGATTGATCACCAATTTAAAAAGAAATCAATTTTCCCCCCACCCCATACTCATAAATAAGACATAAATAAATATGATATTTTGTGTTTGGGAATGTTATGTTTGAGTCATACTTTGGATCTAGAAGGGGAGTAATGCAATCAAACAAAGAGGTGATAATAAGATTTTTATTTTTATTTTTGAACAATAAAAGAAAGAACTCTGAGAATATGTTTTTTACGGGTTGAGTCTTTTCTTTGGATGTGCTCCTACATTAATTAGACAAAGTTGAAGCAAGAAATTTCAATTGTGTTAGCCTAGTGTGTCATGGCTCATGAAGGGGGTTGGTATGAGGCATTATCAATCAAGATAGTGAAAATAAGAACCACTGTAAAAAGTGAGAGGAATAGAAAGATATTGTGATCTATGAACAAATGACTTAATATGCAAGACTCTATATATGGGTGCTCAAGTTGTAATGCATGCAAGTGAATGAAACATATGTAGCATATGCATTAGGAACTAGATTGAAACACATATTATCATTTTGAAGCTTCACATTTTTCTCCTTTTGTATTTTAGATATTTTGCAACAATGTTGAGAAAATGCAATTTTGGACAAAAACAATTTTCGAACTTAGTGTATGTGTGTGGCAAAGTGATCCTAGATTTGACTTTTAATTTTTGTTGCACATGTTTATGTTTAGTGGTAAGATGTGATTGGGTGTGCATTTATACAATTTTGTTTGGGTTGGAAGTTGGGTTTTAGTAACTTTGATTGTACTATTTGAAATTTTGATTGATCATCAACAACTTCTTTTGGGTTTTGGTTTCTTGGTTTATGTTGACATATGCATTATTTACTTTCCTAGCAAAATGTGAGAATAATTTGCAATGCATTTATGATTTTATCCTTGGTTACTCAACTACCTTTTTTTTTCTTTTGTTCAAACAACTCATCAACTAAGGGATGGATTAGGATTCAAAACAAAATTTTGAAAGTGTTTGAACCTTGCACCAATGCATATTATGCTTGCAACATCTTCTCTAACACATCTATTGTGAAATTTATTGAACTCATATCATTATCTACATAGAACTTGACAAATTGAAAATGCTAATTACTAACATTAAATTTCATTTGTTTTAACAATATAGTTTTTTAGATTTATTTTTGCCTCTTTCAAACATTAATAAACCAATGAGTTTCTTCATTATGCTTGCATTCAACCTATTGACACTATAGATATTAATTATTTCATTTTGCTCACAAAGGCGAATGTATGAAGACCCATGATGTAATATGAAATGTGTTTGCACCAACTGCATAGGAAAGTGGATTTCATATAACATGCAAGCAAACACATCTCTTCCATTATCATCTTTTTATACGTATTGCAAACATGTTGACATTATTATTTCCAATAATTAAATGCATATTTTGGCAAATGTTGTTATTGTTGAACTTCCAAGATATGATTTCTTCCTTGTTTCCCATTTGCATGCGGAGTCAACAACTTCAATTGTGGCCCATGTAAAGAAAATAACATTGGGATCAAACTCAACAAATAAATCCTTCCTTTAACAATGGAAAATCCTTAGTTGTGTGTGTACATGGTTGTTTACATGAAAAAGTAATTGAAGTTTTACTTCTATAAAATATCAACTTTGAAGATTTGAAATGCTAGAAAGGTCCCCAACTTCATTGTTACCTCTTTCAAACAAAATGTATTTATTGCATTTCAAAAGATGCAATCACTTTACATCATAAATTCTCTAGTAATAGTTATTAAATGATCTTTCAATTTACTATGGTCCTTATGAATCCATGACCCATACCCATTTTTTTTAAATGATTAAAACTTGTTGCTAATGTCACAAACATTTACATTCAAATGGAGTGAACAATGAACCAACATTCACAAACACAAAAGTTTGCATGTATGTTATATAGACACAAGTTCTATTTCATTAGGTTCTTATTTTTCAACTAACCACCCATGGTTAGCATAGTTAATATATTTCATTTTCCATTATGCCAAAATGTGATGTTCATGAATAACACACTTCACAATTATGTCCTGAATCTAATCATGTAGTCATGTGAACCAAGGTGTCTTACTTGATTAATTATGATAATGATTACATGACTAGATATAATATGACTAACTATTTTTAGTCATATATGTGATTACATGACAAAAATTATAATATGACTATATAATAGATAAAGTCCCCTTTCTTTTTGTATTAAATCTTAACCAATTTCAATTTTGATTGTTTACATTAATTACATAGGTAACTAAAATAAAGTTAGGTAGGTAAGTTAGACATAGTAAGGAAGTAGTTAAATTAAGTTAAATAATATGTGGTAGATATTTAAACTAATTATATGTTAATTAGTTTGGCTAGGTTAAGAAGTTAACTAAATTAGGCTGAGCATTGGTCAATATAGGCACCATCTACCTAACCTAACATATTTACCTCAGCTAACATACGTACTTAACTAAGTGTACCTACTTAACTTGGGTTAAGCAAGGTGCATAAGTAGCTATGTTAAACTAGATTAGGTAGGTAATTAACTAAATTAATTATATAAGCTAGTTGGTTAGGTTAGGCTAGGCATTGACTATCAATGTAGGTAGGTTGGTGGGTAATATTAAATGGGTAGATGGTACTTGCATATTTACCAAAACTTTTTTATCACCTACTTATGATTTATAATTTTTTTATATTATAATTAATAGTGTAAGAAGATGTGAAATAAAAACATCTTCCTAATAATATAGGTTGACAAAATTTTAACATCTTATGAATGTGTGGTGCATTGTTTAAAGACTTGATTTCTAAGCATGAAGGTGGGAGGGTTAAAAATTTTATACATGTAAACTACATACATGTGTAAATGTTAACTTAACTTAAGGTTAACCTAGATTAGGGGGTTAATAAAGGCAAGGTATGGTGAGGTAGGGTAGGTAAGTAAATGGGTGGGTAGGTAAATAATTAATGTGGGTAAATTAGTTAATTTTTTATTTTAAACCTCTAGGTAGGTAGGTAGGTAGGTAAATTGGCATTAAATAATTTAAGTAAACTAGATAATTAAGTTAAATAGTTGGGTGAGGCTAAGTTAGGTAGAGCCATGTGTCATGTTTATATTCATATATTTAGTCATAGTAGTCATGTGTTCAACATGACCATGATTGTAAAAGTCATGGAATGATGTTTACAATTATGACCACATTTGTAACTAGTCGATAAAAATGACAAGTTTGATTTGAATACGTAACAATCATGTAGTTATGTGTAGTTGTTAATGGTACATATGATTACAATTACAATCCTATATGTAATTGTAAAACAAAGGTTTTTGGTGTAGGGTTTTACATACCTATATTTTTTGTTTTTAAAAATTTAATAATTTTTTTGCCCTTATTCATAATAAATTGTCTACTTGTTTACTACCTATTAATTACCTACCTTTTACCCATTTACAAGGCCCTACCTATATGGGCCTACCTACCTACTACATATTGACTACCTACCTACCTATTATTACATCTTATAAACTAGTAATGAATTTTACCTATCAATTCAAGAAGACCCAATGTTGTCATGATGACATGCATGTATTGTAACAACCTTGTCCTTTTTCATTTGAATTGCCTTATATTTTATTGGGTCTTTTATATAGTAATTTATACACATCGTACATACATATGTAATCAACCATGTTTGATTTTTTTAAGAGTTGCATTATAATTGCATGTGGCAACTATTTTAAAACTATTATAAATGTGTCATTAAAGCAACAACTATGTTGCAACTAGTGCACAATGTAATCCTAGATGCCAATATTACATTAACAACACAAATGAAGATTGTAATGTTCCCATTTGAAAATACACTCCAAAATTATTAGGTAAGGTGCAACAATTTCATATAACTAGCAATGATGCTATTGGTGAAGTGAGATATATTTTCATTCCACATGAATTTCCATGTAAAAGGTGCAAAACCTTTGTTTATTATAAAAAGGTCTTGAAAAATAAACAAATAGGTAAAGAAGGAGTTGAGCTCTTCTCTTCCCAAGTCTAGGGCACCATCATCATGGTTTTGCAAGGAGCTCCGAAGAAAGAATTACCTATGGGGCTTATGGGACATTGTGTTTCCTTCACACCTCCACAAGCTTTGCCTTTGGATGGTGTATGTGTGTGTAGCTTGGAGGTGATGGAAGGAAAACAAGAGAGAGAAAAATGGGGAGCAAGCAAAGACCATTACCACAATGCCATGCCTTAAATGCATGAATATGGTTCTTACATTTTAGAAAAAAAAATGGATATTATGCCTTCATTTAGGCAAAAGATCCCTCCCACTCGCGATAAGTAGGTGTAAGAACCCTCCTCTTCCTCCACCTTGCGGTTATGTTTAGGTTCATGATAACCGTTACCTCAAGTCCAAGGTGAGGGGACATTCCCAGTGTTTAGGTTCATGATAACCGTGGTCGCAAGTCCCAGGGTGAGGGATATTCCCAAAAACATGGGGCTGGACTCAACTAGGTTACCTATCACCTCATTCTAGGCCCTTTATCTTTTGAGAATGCTCCCACCATAGGGCTTTACCCTACACTATAACTACACTTCATATGGGCCCCAAACCTTTTTTTCAGGCGTTTGTTAAAATTAAGGGCCAAGAAGAAGCTACTTGACTAGGTATTCACACTATTTACATACTACCCGCCGGGTACTGGGCACCCCCCGGCGCCTCCTCCTCCTCCTCCTTATGCCCCCAACCCTAGACTTGAATTCACTGTAATTCCAAGCTTCTCTATTCACACAAGAAAATGCTTCAATTCTGTGGTAACCTAATGCACACACACTCACATTGCTTTGCATAACCCTTCCCTGCACTCGGTCTGGTTGGTTGGTTGGTTGGGTTGTGTGTTTGTTTCCTTGATTATTTGTTGTGACAATTGCTGCTTTGGTTTTTGGTTTGTGTTGTTGTTGTTGTTGTTTTGTGGCAGTGCGGGGATGTGAATTTAAGGAGGAGCAGCATGAGTGTGCGGATGCTGTGCCGTCCGCCTGCCTCAGGCTTGTCGTCGCATCCTTCTTCCTCTTCTTCTTCTTCTTCTTCCTCCTCATCCTCTTCATCATCGTCATCAACTGCAATTGGTGGTCCTGTTGTGACTGCCCCTGTCTTCGTTTCATCACCTTCTACCTCCGTTTCTGCGCCCTCATCGTCGTCTTCTCCTCCCTCTTCTCCTCCCTCCAGTGGCTCTTTCCCTGTGCCTGCATCCCCTCCTCCTCTTGCGCCATCCTCCTCCTTCTCAGGTCCTTCTGCTGTTTCTGGATCCGTGTCTGGTTCTGGTCCTAACCCTAACCCTATTGCTTCGTCTTCGTCCTTGAATCACGCCCCCTCCAACTCAGTGCCTCCTCCGGCTCCGGCTCCTACTTTGGTTGCTGGTAGTAATGGCATTGTGGTCGTGGGGGCCATCAGTCGCTCCGAAGACGACGTGTCAGTGCTCTTGGATCGTCTCCTTGATGCTCAAGTCTTTACTGCCAAAAGAGGTTTGGAGCACGGGCTGGGGCGGAAGGAGCAGCAGCCGCGGCCAGGAGGAGGAGGGTCCGCAAATTTGGGAAATGGGAATTTGAAGGATACTGTGAAACCTGACTTTGGAGTAGCTTCGAACCCTAATTTGCAACCCTACCAAAACGGGAGCTCACACAGTATTGAAGATGAGGCAGTATCACAGGGGGAGAGTCAAGGTCAAGAGGATGAAATTGGTCTGCGCCATGGCAAGATCCGATCTCGTCGGGGCAAAGAAGGAAGTGGCAGTGGTCAAAACACTTTGCCATCATCTGTGCGATATCTGCAAAAGAATCCTGGTAAGGAGGGGCGCATCAAGGAAATTGAGAAAGGAAGGAGAGAGTGGATAGATCACAAGCTGAAGCATTACTATGATGAAGAACATGGTGTGATGTATCTCCAATTTGTGTGGGGATCACAACCTCTTGATTTCCTCAATGAAGATCTGGAAGCAGCTCGTGGTGAAGGTATAGCTGCAGCACTGGAGCGCCATGAAGCAGAAAGTTTGCGTGGATTGCTCTTCATGTTTTCTGTAAGGGTTTTCTGCTCACCAGACCCCTGTCTACATCTTCTGTAAGAGAGAGAGACTTGAAGTGTCTTATTGATTCAGTTGTTGATGGGCTGTTGCTGATTGTGGAGCCTCAATGACATCTGCTGTCAGGTATGCCATATTGTCCTGATGGTTCAGGAAGGTTCAAGGTTTGATCCAAGATTCCTTCGCATGTTTCGAACTCTTCAAGCAGCAAAACATGCACTTGCTCCTTTTGTGAAGACACAAGTCCTACCCGGCCTGCTCCCTGCACCGGCCAACAAACCTACACTGCCCCTCCGTCCAGTTTCCTCAATGACTAGCAACACATCAGGAAGGAACAGTGGTGGGACAGGCCGACAAAGCTCCACCATAGCTCTCATGTCTGGCTCAGCCCCTGTATTATTTCCTGGTCAGTGTACTCCAGTCACACTCTTTGTTTTCTTGGAAGATTCCCCAGATTCCACAGCCACCATCGGAGGTTCCATCACTGCAGCTCGTGCTGATGATGCAACAGAGAGCACAGGATTGCCTAGTGGCTCTCAGACTGGCTCTGTGCACATCCTTAGGCAGGAGTTGCTGTCAAAACCTTCAAATTCAACATCAGGGCCAGCCCGGCCTGGAAGCAAACCTGAACCAGGACTTCGTAAGAAGATGCAATCATCAACTGAGGCTCAAATTCGCTTTCTTCTAAAGAAATGTCGCACAATAGCAAGTGTGGCAGGAGAAGGTGGTTCCCTAGGAGCTCCTGCGGGCACTGGCATGGGCCCAAGGGGACTCAGAGAAGTAGTAGGTTCACTTCAAGGACCTGGAGCTGGAGGAGCACTCTTTGCACTTGATCCAAGCAGAGCTGTTGTGTTTTTAGAACGATCAGCTAATCAACGTGGTGAAGCTCTTGATGCTGTTACAGTTATGCTTGAAGAAGTTTTGGAAGGCAGCAAAGGATCAGCTGACACATTCACAGACCTTGTGGGTAGTAGTGTGGGAGGTGAAGAACTGTTGGCAATCAAGGACTTTCTGTGGAGGCATACAGAGATTTTGAGAGGGAGGGGAGGAATCTCAAGTGGCTCAGCAGGCAACTCAGCAGGTGTAGGTATGGTTGCAGCTGCAGCTGCTGCTGCAGCAGCATCAGCTGCTTCAGGAGCTTCTGGTGGAGGGAATGGAACAAAAAAGCCCTTGCATAACCCCCCTGAGCTCCCTACTATCTCTGGGTGGTTCACAGCATGTCAGATCTTGGTGGATGGTCTGTCAGCAGCCTGGGAAGGCACTGCTGACGATGAGAGGGTGGATATGGATATGAAACCTGAGAAGGGGGTGTTAATCAGAGGCCCAGAAGGGTCACCCCGCATTGTGTTAAGGAAGGGCCCAGTATCATCACCAGAAAAAAATAAGCGTAATTCTACAGGAGGGACTCTGACCCCAGCACCTATGGGTCGGAACCGAGGGACAACACTAGAAGAAGCTATGGCAAATCTAGTCAGTTGTACAGACATGGATTTCAAGTTCTCCATGGCTTGGTGCAAGAGGGTGCTGCCTTCTGCTCATGAAGTTTACTTGAAGGGATTACCATCTTGGTACCCTACCTCAACTCATGAAACCCATCTTGACAGGGCTCTGCGTTCATTCCGGGCAATGGTGAGAGGACCTGCAGTTTCCTTGTTTGCTGAGAAGCTGCAAGCAGATTGTGAAGCTGTTTGGCATGCAGGTCGGCAACTCTGCGATGCAGAAAGCTTGACAGGCAAGCCCTGTATACATCAGGTGCATGAAGTTGTGAACTTTGGTGTTGGCCCAGAGTTTGGGCGCAAGAGTGCTAAAGTTGGATCAGTGACAAAGGGCGGAATTCAAGAGAAGGTTGCCAGAGGTAGGTACTGCCATTTCACCCTGCAAGGAGTGTATACTCTTGCTATGCAAAATTGCCTTTTCTTCTTCCTTGGAATTGATGTTTTCACTTTCTATCTTTGTGGTTCTTAACTCAAAATATAATTGCCTTATGTCTCAATGCTCTTGTCACATGGTGCATTTCAATTGTCAAACTCTGGCAGGATTATCCTGATGCATCATTCATGCAAAGTCAGCATTGAAATATGAAAGAAAATTGTAAAACTGTGTAGAATCATGTGTGTTGAAATTGTTGAAAAAAAAGAGTCAGAAGGATATGCAAAATTGTTTCTTACAACTCAATGATAACACAAGAAAAGTTTAGTCTCAACTTTTCCAATCTCTTTCTCCGGTTGAGAGAAGTTGAACTTCAGTGCAGTGTTAGCTTATCAGCTCTTCATAAGTGGGAGTTCAGCAAGTGCAGATGCCTGTAGTGTATACACCTTCTGACAGAAATCTCAGCTGGACTTGACTATGTGGCATCTTCAGTGTTCCTCTAGTAGTCTTTTAGCCTACTGTGGGCTATTGACTATGCGTATACAGCATTTTGATTAATTTACTGTAGCTCCCATGGGTATGTTACCCTAGCTTATTTCTTACATGTAATGTTTGGTAATGAGTACAAATGGAGGCACTAACTAAGCTTAGCTGCTAGATCCTGACAATACTTATTAGTGACCAATTCATTAAGGAAGTCGCACAGATTTGGGGCACAATAAACTAAGGTCTTGAGTGGATTTCTCATGGGTTATATTATTGACTTTATAGCCCTTATTACAGCATTCTGACATTGCATTTCTGTACTCCACTGTAGGAAAAGACAGGCGCATCTCCAAACCACATTCAAGTGGGGTGGTGTTTCTTCATGCATGTGCCTGTGGCCGTTCCAGGAGGCATAGGAAAGACCCCTTTGACTATGAGAGTGCAAATGTTAGCTTCTTCCAGTTTCCCAACTGTGAGGATTTGTTGCCATCGCTAGCAATGCCATCTGGTGATGGTGGGAACTCCCTTGGGGGATCTGCATGGAGCCTTGTCCATCTTGGAAATGCACAATACTATCAGCCTATGGTTGGGTTGACACAGATTGGGTTCTGTACCAAACAAAATTTTCTGTCACCTTGTAAATTTGTGGTGGTATACCACAAAGAATCTACACCAAATTCTTTACAGACAAAGGAGGATGCTGGTCCTGGGACTGAGGATGTGGCAACAGACACAGACCTTCTTGCAAGTAAACCAAAGGTTTTACTACCAAGGCCACAAACAGCAGCAGTGGAGTCAAAAGCAGCAGGATATCCACAGCAAAGTCTGTATAGCAAAGTTGCTGAAAAGGGAGCTATCACAGAGATGAGAGGCCTGTCAAAAGCCCCCTCTGTGGTGTCTGATAGGCGGGCAATGTCAACTACATTTTTCAAGGCCAGCTATGGTGGAGATGCAGCCTTTCCTCCCCTTCCCCAGAAGAATGAAAGATTGCTAGCAGTCACTCCAGCAAAATCTGCAAAGCAAACAAGTGGGAAGGAGAGGAAAACCTTATCAGCCTCCCAGCCAATGCAAGGGGAACATCATCTGCCAGCAAAACCTGATACACTGAATGTGCCTTCAGAGAAGCATCCTGAAAGTGTGAACATTATGCAAAATGGCAGAGAAAATGCTGACAAGGAGTCTACAGATTCTGATCCAGTTGCAGTTGGAGGCATCAGATCCACAAAGACAGAGGAGTTTTGTGCCTATGTAGGCTTTGAGCATGAATGTCCCCATGGCCACCGGTTCCTCCTTTCTGTTGATCACCTCCAAAGTCTGGGTCCATCCTACATGCAACTACCTTCCAATGTGCAACATTCTGTAAGAGAAAGTTCTGATGTGCTGCCAAAGCAGACTAAACAAGACCGCCGGGCTGGTCCATCTAAAGAGCATTCTACAGCAAGTGGAGGCCAAGATGCTTCAGCTGGGTTCTATGGAGAAACTTTGGACATGAGCACACAAGTTGAACCAAAGACTGCAGAGGGTCTCACATTCATGAGTATATCGGAAGGCTCCAGTGATGGGCATACATTGCTGGGACTGAATCTCCCCATTTATATGAACTGTCCTTATTGTCGGGATTCAGACAGCAAGCAGGATGGGGTAGTTTTTGCAGGTTGTGTTTCACAGCTTCAACGGATCTTTTTGGTATGTAAAACTTCATCGCTCCTCCTCTGCAGCCTGTGTTTGTAGAGATAGTCTTTTGAAATCAGGTTGACTAAATCATAAGTATGGAGAAGTTCTCCCTTCTGATGAAGATATTTTATCAGATCAGCTGAACTGATTCACTGTGTTCTTGTTCAGGTCACACCACCATTTCCCTTGGTCCTTGCATCTCGTGCTGTGGTAGAATTTGAGGTTTGCCAACATTTCTACCTGCTCCATCTCTGTATCCCTCACCAACTTTATGATCTAAATCCTTTTTCAATGAATGTTGGATGCAAATTTTTTATGATTTTAATGTTGTTAGGAAGTTCTGTTATACTGTGGGTGAATCTCATATTCTGAGTGCATCAAAACAGGCAAAGGCTGGTATGGAGTTCCACAGTGGTTCTGAAGTGGTACTACCACCGGACAGCTTCCTTAGTCTGCGACTGCCATTTGTTTATTACACAGAAGAGCAAAATGGTGTTCGAACCCCTCTTTTCTGCAACAAGGAGAACCCAGAACGCACTGCTTGGCTTCACAAGTGCAGTGCAATATATGTGATCTCAAGAGGGGGTGATGCACTGGTGCCAGCTGGCTAAGTGAGAGAACATAGAAACAGCAAGCAATGAACCACTCTGGCATCAACGAGACCATATGTGAAACTTGATGCAGGAACAGCCTCTCTATGAGATCTTGCAGTGCATTAGAAGACTGGCATGATTGGCATGGTGGGCATAGCGTTTTTAAGTGCAAGATCTTTCAGGAAGAAGTGAAATGCATCATCAGCGTGGATAAATAAGGGTTACAAGTGGATAAATATGGAGTTTCATATGGATAAATTTGGAGTCTGGAACAGAAATATCTATGGAGCCCACATTGCGGTATGTCCAAATTGCCTACCTGCCTTGATGAAAAGAACATGCAGGTTTCAGGAACAGAGATCTGGAAAACACTGCTTGTTGAACACCACTCCATTTTGCCAGTCAAGTCTAATGATCTCTTTTGTGCCTGGAAATGTGCTGCAGTTATCCAGGGCTGTAAGATGAGCAAATTCTTTCGATGCAACCCTCAGATGGATTGAAATGCAGGGCGGGTGTGGCTGAATCCTCTCTGCAACAAGCTTCAGCTACAATGAGGTTGTTTGGGAAACGGTGTGTCCCTAGTATCCTCTGCAAACAAGGACCATGCAGTGCACTGTAAGATTTCAAAGATTACATTGATGTCACATTATACTTTTGGGTGGAGTGAGCTGTGAGTTAAGAAGGAATTAGGAGAAGAGACTAATGCAAGTTTGCCTACAATGGAAAAGTTGCTAGACATCCACTGTCAGTTGATGGACAGTGCAGTGATGGACATCTGGGTTTCCTCCCTCACTTCATGACTAATCAATCTTTTTAGGAGTGTTTTTGGAGCTCCAAAAAACCATTTGGAGGGCAACCAAATCTTTTCTATATGTAGTCAGTTGGTACTTATCATATGTCTTCAAGTTTATGAGATCTGAATGATATGAACTGTCTACTATCAGTGTGAGGAACTTGTGAGATTGATGATGCTTTTTGGTCCATGTTGGAATTCAAAGAGTAACCTGCAAAGTTAGGATTCATTGCGTAAGCAAGTACTAGTTAAAATCAGGGCATTCCTTTATCTCCTCAGTTAAAGGGGGGTTGTGGCAAGGTTGCTGCCTGATTGGTTGGAATCTATTCAGATGTGGAAGGTGAATTTGCAGATTGACATTGTCTATTTTTTATGACAATATCCTCAGATCATTGTTTAATGTACTTGCATCAGAGGTGTGAAGGTCACATCAAATTGGGTTTTGGCTTGGAGACAAGAAGGTTGGAATTTGTGCTGTAAAACCCTACATTGCATTCGATTTCACTATATTCAATTTCTAAATCATGTCTTCTTATTGCTAATGGCTTACTATCTTACACTCTCTTCTGCCTGCTTATTTTGAGGTATTCCAGGGTGGCATTTTCAACCTATATTGAAACCAGAAAGGGATCAATGTTAAGCAAGTTGAAGCTCTCAAAATTAGGTTACACAGTTGAGGTTGTATCAGTGTTGTGTGGTTATATGCTTTAGGATATGCACTTTCAGGATGAGTTAAGTGTATTTGGGAAACTTATTTACATTATGTGTCAGTATGTAATTTTCATGTACATGTATGTGTAAGTGGAGAACATTGGATGTCGAATTGTAAGTGTATAACCATGTACAGCCATTTCATGTTGTATGAAATTATAAATTCCAATATCAATCATCACATCAGAATTGGTTTAGGGCGGAATGATTATAGGATCTTGTACTATTTCATCCTATTGAAGAAGATTCTGGTTTGGAATCTGCTTTGAATGGAATGGAAAAGTGTTTTCTCGGATTTGTGTTTTTAGAGCTTTTTTTTTTAACACCATACTCACAAATGATGGAAACAATGTGCAAATATTCAATATTTTATGCATCAAATTGCACCCCATTTCTTTTCAAATTGAATTTGCATTGAATTTGGCCAAATTGGAATTCAATTGAATTCAAATCTAACTCCAATGAATTTGAATTCCACTCATTGTGTTTTAATTCAATTGAATGTTTTTGCATTCAATTCCATTGAATTTGACCTCAATTGAATTTGGATTGTACTAATTCAAATTCAATTCAATTCAATTCAATTCAAATTGCATGCAATGTCATTCAATATTTTTATTTGAATGAAAACTAATTACAATTTTTTTCCCATCTTTTCATCATCCCTAGTAGTGCATAGCAATGTGAAGACCATGGATTGTAAATAAATAAATGTATGCCCTAAATAGCCATACAACATTACTATTGCACATTGTTAGGGCCAAGGGCATCTCTATTATTCACAACAACAAAAAGCTCAAGGTGAAAACTTTTTGCATTCAGTTTTCAATTAGCGTGTTAATATTGTTTTTCGGCATGCTTTAGTTTATGGTATAGAGAGAAAGATTGTGTTGGCGGGAGATGTTTGTTTTAAACCTCCTATTACTATAGGTCTCAGGATTTGCATGTAAGTGACATTAGAGGGATGGTGGGTGAGGTAACTTCCTACCATGAGAGGAATTCGCTCTCTCTCTTCTTTGGTTCTTGTGGGTTACACGTCTTTTGGCCTTACTTTGGCCTTCCCTTTTGTCTTTCATGCGATGATTCCTACCATTTGGTTTTTTATTGAATTTTTTGCCTTTTTTTTTTTCAAGGTGAAAACTTGTGATTATATGTTGCCCATAATTGGTTTGATTATGCAAAGTCAATAAATTTTTTATCAATTGGCATTTTTGAGTGGTAGAGGTTTTGATGTTTATACTAACACATGTGGATGAAGAAGCTTGAGTGTTTTTAAACGTAAGAGCATCTAAAAACAATGAGATAAAAAAAGTTCTTCATTGAACAAATTGAGATTAGCTTCTTCATTTGGCAATGAGCCTAAACCCTTCAAATCCAAATAATTTTATCCACTTGCCATAGCCTAACACATAAAATCAAATCAAAAAACATGAAAATTTGTATCATAATATAATTCATTTTTCATAAATTGGAATCAAATTTTTGTACATTTTGTGAAAAGAGAGCATGAAAAGAAAAATGTACCATACACATGTAGAAGGTATTCCATCCATTCTTTCATAGAGATTTGAGGTTATAACAAAATGCGATATTACATTTCTTATTGTCGTGAAAAACCATTGCTTGCATAAAAAAATGAAAATATAGCACCTCCCACTATCATTAAAAATTACTATTTGCAAAAAATTGAATGCATTTTTTTTTTCATTGTCATTAGCAATTATAGTTTGTAAAAACAATGATATTACACCTTCCATTGTGATTAACAATTGTGATGTTCATAATAAAGACATTCCTATACAAAACCACAATGAAAGTGTGTGCACAATGACAAGGGGGTGTGATTTACTTGAAAGAGATTGTTGACCAAGCTCACCAATGCCCAGAGTTGCAAGACAGCCATGGCATTCCATTTGTATTTACATATAAAATGTTAATAAAGGGGAGCATGGAGGTTCAACATGGAGGGAGCTCACCTTAAACCCTAATATTTAAAACTACAACAAATGGGAGCCACTAAAGAAAAGGTAGTGAAAAATAATCAAAAGGGTAAGGAGTTTACTTTAAATGACACAACCACCTACACTCACCAAAAAAAAACTTGAACAAAAGGGAGCAACATGGGAAAACTCACAAATTATCCTTAAGTATGCAAAACCACAATGAATTGGACTTTGCAAAAGTTCATTTCTGCCTACTTAATTGCCTATCTCTCCTACTTCTCTCATCTTGCCTCTTGTTTACCATTTGCCCCTTTTTGCCCTGCCCCCCCCCCATTTTTTTCTTTGTTGAACTAACTACATACCCATATCTTTCACCTTGAATTCTATCTTTGTTGACCCAACCCCATTTCCACAGTTATCATCTTGAATTCAATATGGAAAGAATGCAATATATATATAAGCTAATGTTCATTCATTCATTTTCCTACAAAGAATTAAAGTTTATAACAAAATAACCATGTTGCACCTCTCAATGTCATCGAAGTTAATGATTGTAAATAAATAAAAGTGAGGATATTACACCATAATTTACAATAACACAACCTTACATGTCAAATATATGTATATACATAAGATTGTGTAAGTGTAAAGACCTAGGAATAAGTGTAATTGATTTATAAATGGTTATAAATGGTGGTTTGCATGGCTAATACATGTACATGCCATCATTGGGTGATTCTTTGATTTTGCTACAAACTTCTAATTCAAAGCTTAATTTTTAGAAATCAAAACCTCTAATTGTGATTTTATCAAAATTTTCAGAATCTTAGAACCTTTAGATTGGGGGTTTTTTTTTCCAACATCAAAAGACCCTCTAGGTTTAAGTTTTTTTTTATAATAAATTTACAATAAATGGCAATTCTCATGAAAGAACCAACAACAAACTGACTGGTAGTTTATGATAGGTTCCTTTGACCAGTTCTTTGATGTTTTTGCAACCCTAATTAAAGGTTGCAACCAGTGTTGTGCATGTAAGTGTCAATAGATGTATATATAGCATGTAGATCGCATGTAAATGTAAATGCTTTACACTTACACATGTTCAAACTTTTTACATTTACACTGTTGTTGTTTATATAATTTTAAACTGTTGTTGTAAGTGTAAATGTTGTCCACTTTTTACATTTACACTTACATGAAGCCACTGTAAATATTTGTCAAATACACTTACATGGCCGTGCGTAAATGTTGGGAGACATGTAAGTGTATATATGAAGGTTATTTAGAATGTCACCTTGTCAGCCTCCTTTCACCCTCAAATTCCTCTTTCAGAATATCCACAAAATGAAATTTTTTTATTAAATATAGGTATGAAATGCTGAAACTCAACATTTAATGCATAAGGCTCTAAAGTAATTATAGTAGTTGTACAGGTAGGAGCAATGAAAATATATGTAGCAGTAGTGAAGGCGTTCAGAAAATTTGAAAACAAGGTGAAAACTCAGTTTATCATAGAAATTGATCGTTTGCTGAGTGCCTCCCACCCGCCCCCCAAATTGAATGTTAATGTTTTTTTTTTGAGGTTTTCTTTTAATCTCACTCTGTTTATGACCAAACTCAGTGTTCTGATGCTATATATCTTTTATTTTACAAATAAGTCCACTATATACTTATTATACACCTTTAATGACCATACCTTCTTACAACTCCATATTAATTAATTGTGGGTGCATCTTTTGATGGGCTTTTTTTGCAATGGGCCAATTGATTGGCCTATCACCAAAAACATCATGAAATCGCCCTTGCCCCAAAAAATATTTACATTGTTTTACAATTACGTTTTACATGATCCTATAAAATTATATAAATGTATCTGTTTTACATTTACATTGTTTTACATAGTTGCATAAAACCATATAAATGTATTGATTTTTACACTTACACTTTTTATGTTTTACATTTTTATTAACACGAAGTGTAAATAAATTTCATTATGGGATTTACATTTACATGGAGTGTAAGTCCCAAACCATTTACACACACAACACTGGTTACAACTTACAACCAGTTTCATGATTTTTATGGAACTAGTGGTCAAGGGTCAACACTAGTGTTGGCTAGTTAATTGTATTTTAGTAAACATCATATAGGTAATTTTTGGGACCACAAATGCTATCCATACCAATATTAAAATAAGCTGGTTACTAACCATTGGGTATGCATTAAGGTAGGTTTTCAAATAACCAGTTCAAAACTGCCAATTATACACCGGTCATAAGGTTTTTAAAAATTAGTAAAATAATTTTTTAAATTTTTTTTTAATGTTTTTTTTGTATTAGTGTTTAAAGATTGATGACCTACATAGATGATAATCAAGTCATCCAGTTAATCGTGCAAACATCCAATTTTATGACTGACCAAAATAGTGAGCCTTTTGCAGTCATTCTTGCCCTGGTTATCTTTAGTTTACATGATGACATTAGCAATCTTTTTTTGTGTGGCCAAAATTTTCTCCCAAAAGGCCAATTAAAATTTTTGAACTCAAAAATGAAATGTTTTTTGGGGGTTCAATCACCAGAAGTCAGAGAAAAAATAATAAAATATCACAAAATTTTAATATCTGGTTCTAGTGAGTAGCAAGAAATTAACATAAAAGCATGATTTAAGATTTGTACTTCCATATTTTCAGATTTGGCTAAATCTTCATATGGATAAAATCATGGTTTAAAATAACTCAGTTGAGGTTCTCATTGACACTCGACCAAACCGGTGCCAAGTGACAGGAGGGAGTTGCAACTAGTGTTGGGCGGGTATCAACTTTTGGTCATACTTATCAAATAGGGTTTTTTGTTTAATAAAAACTAAATGTGAAGACCAGTGCACCCAAGCCTAGAAGTTTTTTGTTTAAATAGGAAACTTAAGCTCTCTGGGCATAGACATGTGTCCATTTTAGTTTTGTAGAAGGCCATGCATAACAAGTATGGAAAAGGGTGATGCCCACTGGACATAGACCTAGGCATGTGCATTAACAAGTGACCATAATTTACATGGTTTTGAAGGAAAAAAAAACAAATGAATCAATCCATAAACAAATTCGAGTGTGAAGTTATAAAAATTGTTTTAATTAAAAGTTATATCTATATTCTAATCCTACTTCCATGACTATATGTTTATAACTACTAGAATGAGTGGGTGCCCGTGACCTTCGGCCACTGTGAAGTCCCCCGGTTTCTTTAAACTTGGTTCGCGTTTTAGTTTCTTTTTAGAAACTTTTAACTTTTTTATTTTTTTATTTTTATGTGTTTTCTATTATTATTATTATTTTGTGATCATCCAGCCAATTGACATTTCATCCATCCCCTTAATCGGGACGGACAGTAGCTAAAAGAAAAAAAGCTTCCCCAAAATCCATCCCGTCATCAAGCCGGACGTACATTTCATCCATCCCCTT
>Ga0116227_10009364_pt1 | contig 17830 bp, 17 predicted proteins | sample S1TSphgellanicum_FD_89693 | JGI IMG/M metagenome (GOLD analysis project Ga0116227, IMG submission 89693) | Host-associated microbial communities from peat moss isolated from Minnesota, USA - S1T2_Fb - Sphagnum magellanicum MG | ecosystem: Host-associated > Plants > Peat moss > Unclassified... | reverse complement strand
TTGAAAAGTCCTTAGTGATGTATCAAATACTTTTAGATCCCCCTAAATCCCCCTTAAAAAGGGGGGTTAGGGGGGATCAATAAGTGCCTAAAGTCACCACCAACAACTTTTCAAACAACCTCTTAGGGCTACTCTATGGCTTGTGGGGGCTCTCTGATTAGCAACTGGATCGGCTACTTCAGAATTTTTAACCTTGCGTCTGCTAAATTACCTCTAGGTACTTTTTCGTTGTCTGCCAAAAACTTATAAAAATATTTGCCAATAGATATGGTCAAATCTGGTTCATTGTTGTCATACTTCAATAAAACGCCTCCGGATTTGTCAAAAAATATGAGAAATACAGCTAAGTAGGTGGGTGTAAATGGTGTAAATAAATAACGGTAAGGGGTGTAATGGCTAATCGCTAATGGCTAATCATAGTCCGGCATTTAGCTACTGACCTGTAATAATGAGCAGACCTCACCCGTTACTTTTATTTCTACCATATTACTTATAAGTGCCATGGTTAACACTAGAGTGGCAAGGTTACCACTGATATAACTGATATAAGAGTTAGCTATTCTTGGTTAATTCTTCCGCTTTTAAGCAAGCAGATTAAGTAAAAATTTTATCAGTAAGTGTGAGGAAGTCAGTGACGATTCAAAGAACTTCGGCGCAAGAAGACCATTCGGCAAACTCCTCCAACTCAAGTAACGGTGACTCCAAAAGCCCTAAATCTGGACGCTGGTTATTGTTTTGGTTGGGTATGAGTGGGATTGCAATGGTGTCAGCGACAGTAGGAGCGCTGTTGGCGGTTTCTTTGACCAGTACGCCTTTGATGCATACAGAACTCAGTCCAGATGAAGCGGCGGTATTTGATGGCGATCGCATGGCTGGGGGTGGGCTACGGTTTTCCGAATTAACTCGCCCCGTCAATATTTTACTTCTAGGAATGAGCGTACTCCCACCAGATGTTAAAAACCCTCCTCCTGAGACCCAGCATCTGAGGTATCAGCCCGAGATCAACTCCTTTGATGGTCTTTCTGACGTGATGCTTTTGCTGCGATTTGATCCAGAAAAGAAAAAAATAGTCATGCTTTCCATCCCCAGAGATACCCGGACAGAGGTGGAAGGGCATGGTGTCAAAAAAATCAATGCCGCCAATGTTGAAGGTGGACCAGCCTTAACTGCCAAAACAGTTAGTCATCTCTTGGGTGGAGTGGGAATCGATCGCTATATGCGGATTAACGTTCTGGGAATGGGTAAACTGATCGATGCTTTAGGAGGGGTGACGGTTTACGTCCCCAAAGATATGAAGTATCAGGATGATTCCCAGCACTTGTACATCAATTTGAAGGCAGGAAAGCAGCATCTTAATGGCGATCAAGCGCTGCAACTGTTACGTTTTCGCCATGATGCGCTGGGAGATATTGGTCGAATTCAGCGCCAGCAAATGGTGATGCGTGCCCTGATGGATCAGTCACTTAACCCAACTACGGTGACTCAGCTGCCCAAAATTCTTGATGTCGTCAAAGAACACATTGATACCAACTTGACAGTTGAGGAATTAATGGCGCTAACGGGTTTTGGGGTGCGAACAAATCGCGCTAATATGCATATGTTAATGGTGCCTGGTCGGTTTAGTGAGAAAAGGGAGTTTGATTCTAGCTACTGGTTGCCAGATAGCCAACACATCAATTCTATGATGGCTCAGCACTTTGATTTGGAGAAAGGAACTCAACCACAAGTGACTAATCCAACCTCTATACGAGTAGCGATTCAAGACAGCACGGGCAGTCGTCGTCTCAATCTCCGGCCTTTAATCTTAACCCTGGAAAAAGCTGGCTATCGCAACATCTATGTAGCTAAAAACTGGGGTGAACCTCTAGAAGTTACTCATATTGTCGCTCAACAAGGGGATCACGACAGCGCTGAATCAATTCGCAACACAGTGGGATTTGGGGAAGTAAGGGTAGAAAGCACTGGTAATCTCGGATCTGATATCAGCATCCAAGTAGGTAAAGACTGGTTGCAGCAAAGAGGTACTTTACAGCAGTCTACAAAAGGAAAATTCAAAATTTAAACTTCTCAAAATTTCCCAATCCAATCTTGTAAAATTGGATTCACCACCTCAGGAACTTCATCCTGGGGACAATGTCCCACACCTTCAAGAGGAATAAACTTTTGTACTTGTGGGAAGTTGGCTAACTCTCTACCTAACTCAACTGGTTCCCAAGGGTCAGATGTTCCCCATAAGATAATCGCTGGACAAGGTAGTAAAGGTAACAGGTCTTCAGGTAAAGGTCCTGTAGAATATGAGGTAAAAGCAAGGAACACCGCCACAGCGCCTGGATCGCTCGTAGGTGCTATGAGGAGATCTACTAACTCGTCGGTCACGGCTTCAGCATTAGCATAGGCTTGCAGTAGAATCTTTCGCACGGTTTTCGGTTTGGCTATTTGCTTGAAAAAGAATTTGCCAACTGGTTTTATGGATAACAACCGTTGAAGGAGGGGTGTACCAAAGCGACGATCCCAGGATAAAGTTGCCCGTTTGCGATCGTGCAATAGCCTCAGGGAACAGTTAAGTAGCGCAACTCCTAATGCAATCTTAGGGTTGCTCACCGCCGCTTGCATTACTACAATACAACCGATAGAATTGGCAACTAAAAAAGCTGGCTCACCTACGACTTCACGGCAAAAATCTGCTAATTGCTGTCCCCAGGTTTCAAATGTATAGGTAATCTTTTCATCTGGGTTGGGTTTATCTGAAGCGCCAAAGCCAATCAAATCAATGGCATAGACACGGCAGTTATCCGCAAGCACGGGGATATTTTTCCGCCAGTGCCACGCCGAGGCTCCAAAACCATGGACTAGGACAACAGCTGGTCCAGTGGTTCCTTGGGTTTGATAGCAGATGGAGAAGCCCTGCCAAATCCATGTTTTCGCTGATGTAATTGCTGGAGTGTAACTAGAGCCAATCATGGGATCCTAATTTATCGATACAAGGAGTAGAGATGCCGTTGCTAGCCACAGGCATAACTATTTTTATTTTGGCAGTACTCTACATTTAGCAGGGGGATTGGGAATGGGCAATGCTCAGGAAATATGACCAATTACCAATTGCCTAGACTCGATGCCCCCTGCCCCCCTACCCCATCCCCCAGTGATTGGGTATGATGTGATGGAATTAGCACCAGTAGTAGATTCAGTAGTTTCACAATTTACGGCAGCCAATTTGGTCTATAAAATTATTGGATATCAAGCTTTAGCTAAGGAGTGGTTTAAGACTTGAAAATGACGCCTGATAAGAAAGGCGAGATTTTTTTGTTCCTAGTTCTTGCGAGCCCGGAGAAAATGACTACAGTAGAAACAATCGGCACTCCTATTGGGAGCTACGCACCAGATTTTGAACTGCCAGGAATTGACGACCAGGTACACCATCTCAGCCGTTATCTTGAGCGGTTCCGCTTAGTAGGCGTCATTGCAATGTGCAACTGCTGCCCTTATGTAGATTTGTATCTGGACAGGCTAAAAAATATTCAAGCCGAATTTGGTGAACAAGGGTTCACACTGATAGGTATGAATGGCAATGATGCTAACACCAATCCTTTGGAAAGCTTTGAAAACATGAAAGCTTTTGCCAGAACACATGAGTTGAATTTTCCCTACATGTGGGACTCAACTCAAGATGTGACTCGTAGCTTTGGTGCAAGTAAAACTCCAATGGCTTTCTTAATAGACGGGGATGGTATTGTGCGCTACAAAGGGCAGATTGATGACAACCCCCATAACAGACCTGACGTTGTGGTAGAGCATTATCTCACGAGTGCGATCGCGTCTCTGTGTCAAGGTCAAGAAATTTACCCCTCCCAGACAGAAACCGTCGGTACTTCTTTAACATGGCGGAAGTAGAGACAGATAGTCACGCTCACTGTTATCTTAAATTGGAGGCAATTGCAAATTTTTTGATAAAGCGTAACTTCATGGGAACAGATTACCGACGGGTTTTACTGAAAATAAGTGGTGAAGCCCTTATGGGCAACATGGGCTATGGAATTGATCCAGACGTGGTCAAAGAAATAGCCTCAGAAGTAGCAGAAGTGGTAGCAACTGGCGTTCAAATCGCGATTGTCGTAGGAGGCGGAAATATTTTTCGTGGCGTCAAGGCGGCGTCTGCGGGGATGGACAGAGCAACCGCTGACTACATCGGGATGATTGCCACGGTAATGAATGCCATGACGCTGCAAGATTCGCTAGAAAGAATAGGGGTACAGACGCGAGTTCAAACCGCGATCGCTATGCAAGAATTAGCGGAACCGTATATTCGTCGTCGTGCCATCCGTCATCTCGAAAAAGGGCGGGTGGTAATTTTTGGTGCTGGTTCGGGAAATCCCTTCTTCACAACTGACACGACGGCAGCCTTGAGGGCCGCAGAAATTGATGCGGAAGTGATTTTTAAAGCCACTAAGGTTGACGGAGTATACGATGCTGATCCCCACATATACCCAGATGCAAAACGCTATAACAGCCTCACCTACAGTCATGTTTTAGCAAAAGATTTGCGGGTAATGGATAGTACTGCGATCGCCTTATGTAAAGAAAACAATATCCCGATTCTCATATTTGACTTAACCGTTCGGGGTAACATCCGCCGAGCAATCATGGGAGAATCCATAGGCACGCTTGTGGGAGGTTCTTGTGAAATTAGCTGAAGCTGAAAGTACGATGCAAAAGACTGTTGAGGCAACTCAACGAGCTTTTAACACAATTCGCACTGGTCGCGCCAATGCGAGTTTACTAGATAAGGTGATGGTAGACTACTACGGTTCACCCACGCCTCTGAAATCACTAGCAAACACTAGTACGCCAGATGCGACAACGATCTTGATTCAGCCATACGATCGCAGTAGCTTGAGCCTGATTGAAAAGGCAATCTCTCTGTCGGATGTGGGTTTAACCCCCAGCAACGACGGTTCTATAATTCGGCTGAATATTCCGCCCTTGACGAGTGATCGCCGTAAAGAACTAGTCAAAATTGCTGCCAAGTATGGTGAAGAAGGACGCGTTGCCATTCGCAACATCCGTCGCGATACGCTTGATACAATTCGTAAACAGGAAAAGAGCGCCGAAATCTCTGAAGATGAATCACGGGATCAGCAAGACAAACTGCAAAAACTCACCAATAAATACACTGCCAGAATAGACGAATTACTGGCAGAGAAAGAGAAAGACATCACAACTGTCTGATCAATTCAATATCCGCCCTAAAAAAAGATGAGGAGGATATTGCTCAGGATCATGGATTTATCAGGGGGCAACTCAAACATCTAGGGTGCTTAAGCTGAGGTACGGCGCAGTTCCCATCAAACATAACTTTGTTTACTTCTATTAAGAGGCTTAAAGCCTACTAACAACTGCAGGGGCGCGGAGGCTTTGCGCCCCTACTCACAGCCCTAACAGATAGTTGTGTTGATTTACGCGCTCCCTACTGATTCCCCCTGCTTTTTTCTACCTAAAAACTGCTTCTTTTTAGAAGCGGAAATTTACGCTTATGCAAAAGGTGAAATTAAAAAATAATCGCAGGACTTTTACTAAAACTTTATCTAAAATCCTAAAGTCTGGTCAGATTGACGATCAGTAGAGTATAAAGAAAAACTGGAAAATTAACTAATAAGAGGAGCAAAGATTCAGTCCTATGTACGATTGCATCATCGTCGGCGCGGGTCCATCTGGTGGAACATCTGCATATCATTTAGCTAAACTGGGACGTTCAGTCTTAGTTTTGGAAAAAGAATCTCTACCAAGATATAAACCCTGTGGTGGTGGGGTATCACCAGCCATTGCCGAATGGTTTGACTTTGACTTTAGCCCAGCAATCTCTACCAAGGCAGACACAATTCGCTGCACCTGGAAAATGGACGATCCCGTGGAAGCTGAACTAAAAACCCCTGAACCAATCTGGATGGTGCGACGAGAGGTTTTTGACCATTTCCTGGTGCAGCAAGCGCAGAAGCAAGGAGCCGAACTGCGCGATCGCATGGAAGTGACAGGGATTGACTTTAAAACTGACCATTGGCAAGTTAATACAGCCAACGGACCTGTCACTGGTCGTTATTTAATTGCTGCTGATGGTGCTAAGGGACCAATGGCAAAATGGCTAGGCTTCAAAGAACGCAAACGCCGTTTAGCAGGGGCATTGGAAGCAGAAGCACCAGCCAAAGTCGAGAACGGTAACATCGCTCACTTCGAGTTTGGTCTGATCAAAAACGGCTACCTCTGGAACTTCCCCAAAGCAGATGGCTATTCTATTGGCGTCGGTACATTCATTGGCGGTGAACCACAAGACTTCAAAAGCAATTTGAGTGAATACGGTAATCTATTTGGCTTGGATCTAAAGATCTGCAAGCAGTATGGTCACGCCCTTTGCCTGTGGAATGGCAATCAAAAGCTGCACACTGAAAACGCAGTTTTGGCAGGGGAAGCAGCTTGTGTCGTAGACCCCTTTACAGCAGAAGGCATTCGCCCTTCAATTTTTAGTGGATTGCTCGCCGCAGGAGCAATTGACAAAGCTTTGGCTGGTGACAAGAACGCTTTAGAAGATTACTCTGTTGCCATTAATGAACAGTGGGGCAGTGATATGGCTTGGGCACAAAAATTAGCTGGAGCATTTTATCGCTTTCCTGGTGTTGGCTACAAAGTAGGTGTGAGGCGTCCCTCCGCTGTCCAGATTATGGGTAAGATCCTGTGCGGACAATTACGCTATGGCGACGTTGCTGGTCGCGCCCTCAAGCGCTTAGTTCCAGGTTTTGGAGGGTAATGAGAGTGGGGTGTGGGGAAAGGGGAAAGGGGAAAGGGAGAAGGGGAAATTGCAACCTTACCCTACCCCCTACACCCTACCCCCTACCCAAAGAACCACCCCAGTCAGCAGTAAACAAACAATTCCCGCTACACCAGCCAAAGGTTTTTGATTCTTACCCGTCACCCATTCAGGAACTTTACCTGTATAAGTAATCAGTTGCGCTGTATCTAAGCAGGTGATCGCCCATACCCAACCTGCGTGTAATCCCCAAGCTAAACCTAAGCTACCGCCATCAACAAACCGTGCCAAAACTAAAACCATTCCCATCAGCCAAAGTCCGGGCAGTTGTGGTATGGTTTCTTCTTGCTCCCAAATTAAGTGTAAAACGGCAAAAACTATGCTAGAAACAACCGCTGCTGCCCATACTGAATAATCATGGTTTAGTTCAGTGAACAGGAAACCACGAAAAATCAACTCCTCTATACCACCCACGAATAACGCGATTAACAAAATAGGCAGCAAAACGGTTTGTAATCTAGGTGCGATCGCTCTTGTCTCTACTGTATTGGAATTGGAACTTTGAAAAGAGCACCAACCACTAGCTAATTGAAAGAGAAACACAACTGCTAAACCCAAGACTCCCAAACCAAAACCCAGCCCCAAAGAACCTAGCATTGAAATATTCTTAACCAGTCCGTAGTCCGATAAAGATGTATTGGTCAGCCAACCAATTCCCCAAACAATCAGGGGGGCTAATAAGTAGAGAGACACAAGAATTGGCAACTTTTGTTCTGGCGGCAAAGGTTTGTTCGGTTGCCAACTAAGTGCGATCGCCAAAAATGCCGCTATAGGCAACCAACACACTCCCCAAGCAACGAAAAAAGCCATCACCACAACTAATACTGACGTATCTTGCCCAAATGACAGTAAAGAGTTGGCTGATGGCTGAAATAAGTTGATCAAAACAGACACGATAGGCTTCTTGCAAAAACGGTTTTCAAGCTGACTAGACAAGCCTCAACCAAAATAGGAAACTTGTGCAAGAGGTCAATCAGATTTTTCCAAGTAGGGGCAAGTTTAAGCCTCTACCATCAGAAAAATTTACTCGTCGTCTTCGTCGTCTTCATCCAACTCGGACTCTAAATCTGGCTGGACTTCTTTTTTGTCAGCATCGACTTGTATTAAGTGAATATGCTTGTATCCGAGCTTAATTTCAAACTCATCACCAGGCTTTAAGCCCATTGCTTTGGTGTAGGTTGCACCAATCACAATCTGACCATTTTGATGGACACTAACCCGATAGGTAGGTTCACGACCACGACCATCTTTAGGTGCTTCAGGACTGAGGGGAATTCCCCTAGCAGATAGTAAAGCATCATAAAAATCGGTGAGATTGACACGAACCTGGTTATTCTTTGTAACAGTGTAATAGCCACACTGCTTAGCTCTTTCTCGTCGTGGTAGCGTGGAAAGTTCTTTTACTTTAGCCAGCAGTACTTTTCCCGTTAATGGGGCGGTTGCAGTTTCAGTCATTACGCTCAAAATATCCTACTCTCTCCAAACTGATAAACAATGTTGTTTCACGCCTGTGTTTAGCTTTTTGAGATCTGCATAAAACTACTCAACACTCTAGAGTGAGGGATGAATTCCTACTTATAGGGAGTTCAAGAGCCTCTGTTATGGTTGCCCATAATAGATTAGAGGTTAGAGTTGTCACAGGCATTAATTTCGGTAATTTTACGGCACTTTTAACCATCATTTGCCATCAGAAATCAAATTATTTTTTCTTTTGGCGCTATTACAGCGGCTTAGCTTTCAGCCACCTTTACAAAGTGGAGGAGTTATACCGCTACAAATATGTCGTAGCAAGGGAGAAATAGCAGGACTTCTACTTTCCGTGCTTACCTTTCTTGCCATTGAGTTATAGGATTTTCCTTACTCATGTTCTCAAGCTTGGGATAGCATAGTATTTTTATAGGGTTGTGCAAGCATACACCCTTTTATCCTGCCAGTAAAGACGAGAAATACCTCTTCTCTACGATATTACGAAGAGACAAAGCAGTATTAGCCTCGCTAATACGGTAACTTCTACTGGCTTTTGTTGCCTCGTAATTTTATATTAAATACTAGCATGCACTAATAATAGCAAAATTGTTATTTAAGTTTGAATTCAACTTATCGTTACAGTTTTATCTAAAGTCCTGCCTTTGGGGAGAGGATTGCCATCAGGCTTTTATAAAAATTCACCTAAATTAGGCGAGCAGTTTTGACGAGTGAGTTACATCCTTTGAGTTTCTTCATTTTCGTTGTCAAGATGTTCATCCTCAGATTTGACAATTCTATATGATCAAACGATTGGCTTGTAGCGACAGTTGAGGGTTTGGGGCGTTTTGACATTAAAACCCAGCTATAACTATCACGAGCATTTAATTCGGATATTTTTCAGTTTGGGGATGTACGTAAATTCCTCTCCCCCTTCCCCCCCTTCCCAATCAACCTAAACAGGTAAATTAAATTTCCAGCAGATGATCCTTTTTTGCAGCTGGGTCTAGAGGCTGACACAACTGTCTTATAACCCATTCGGCGCGTCTAAAACTCAGATTTTTATGGTTATCCTGAGACTAGAATCGGCAGATCTTTGATTATCAGCCTATTAACAGCTACCTTTGAATTAAGGGCAAAAGGAGTATAGCTCCAAATCGTGAGCAAATTGCGCTCTTGAATGATTTATTAGGTAAATGTGGTAATTTCAAGACTTTGGTAGGACGCAATGGAAGTTCATTTTAAGGTCATTCGGCAAAAAGAAAATTCTTCCCCGATTGTGCAAACTTATGTTTTGGATGTCGAAGGGGGAAACACAATCCTAGATTGTCTCAATCGGATTAAGTGGGAGCAAGATGGGACTTTGGCCTTTCGCAAAAATTGTCGCAATACAATTTGCGGGAGCTGCGCTGTGCGAATCAATGGACGTTCGGCTTTAGCTTGTAAAGAAAATGTGAAGAGCGAAATTGCTAAATTCCAACAGCCCGGAATGTCAGCAAGTAACACCAATGAAATTCCCGAAATAACAGTGGCACCTCTGGGCAATATGCCTGTTATTAAGGATTTAGTTGTAGATATGAGTAGTTTCTGGAATAATTTAGAGGCAGTTGCTCCTTATGTGAGTACAAAAGGGCGTCAAGTGCCAGAAAGGGAATTTTTGCAAACACCCGAAGAGCGATCGCGTCTCGATCAGACGGGCAATTGTATTATGTGTGGAGCTTGTTACTCGGAATGCAATGCCCGTGAAGTTGATCCAAACTTTGTTGGTCCCCACGCTCTTGCCAAAGCTTACCGCATGGTGACAGACTCCCGCGATAGTGAAACCCAAAACCGTCTAGAAAATTACGCCGAAGGTACTCAAGGAGTTTGGGGCTGTACTCGTTGTTTTTACTGCAACTCAGTTTGTCCAATGGATGTTGCACCACTAGATCAAATTACCAAAATAAAACAAGAAATTCTTGCTCGTAAAGAAGTAGCCGACAGCGTTCCACTTCGCCACCGCAAAGGATTAGTAGAAGTGGTTAAACAAGGTGGCTGGATTAATGAACCTCAGTTTGTTTTACAAGTGGTCGGAAACTACTTTAGAGATCTCAAAGGATTACTCGGTATTTTCCCCTTAGGGTTACGAATGATAGTCCGGGGTAAGTTCCCACTATCATTTGAGCCTTCACAAGGAACTCAACAAGTGCGATCGCTTATTGAAGCTGTCAAACAAGAAACGGAAAGTCGGGGGTAGGGAGTGTGGGAGGTGTGGGAGTTAAGGAAGGGGAAGAAGGTGAGAAAAACATCACTTCCCACACTCCCCCCTCTCCCCACACTCCCACTATCGTGGATCTTGAGGCACATTCAATGGTTGTCCTGAACGGTTATAAACTAAAATATCCCACTGCCCATTCACACTAGACTCAAAAGCAACCCTACTGCCATCAGCGCTAATTGTGGGGTTGCGGACTTCTGCTTGTAGGTTAGAAGTTAAATTACGTGATTGGCGTGTTTCGCGATCATAGAAGAAAATTGCCGATCGCCCCTGACGATTAGCAACAAACACGATATAACGACCATTCTCGGAAACAGCAGGGTGAGAAGCGATGGTATCAAGGGAATTTAAACCAGGCAAATCAACCAAACTGCTAGTCACCATATCAAACATATAAACATCCTGGCTGCCTCGTCGGTCAGAAGTAAAAACTATGTATCTCCCAGAAATTTGAGGATTTAATTCTGAACCTAGACTGTTGAGACTTTGACCACCAGGATCAAAAGGATAACTTAATATACGCGGGTAGCCAGCACAGCCACTTAACAAACCCGTGATGACAAATATAGGTAAAAAAATAGAGCTTTTCATATATTTGTTTGTTAGTTGTTAGTGTTTAGTGGTTGGTTGTTCCACTAACCACTAACCACTGCCCCTACTCCCCTTATGGGGGCGCACCGTTGGGAATATCTAACTCAATATTTGGTCCGCGATCTAATACTTCAATATCCCACTGACCATGGATTGTTGTTTCAAAGACAACGTAACGTCCATCTGGGCTAATACTAGGATTTCTCACCCAGCCGCGATAGATGGGAGTGAGGGTTTGCGACTGCTGTGTAGCGCGATCGTAGAGATCTATAACTGGTCTTCCTTGATCAGTAGTAATGTAAGTAAGGTAACGTCCAGTGTAGCTGAGGCTAGGGTTTTCGGCAATTGTTTCTGGTCGGTTTAAGCCCGATATGCGAACAAATTGTTGCTGTTCCAAGTCGTACAGCAGCAGTTGATGATTGCCATTGCGATTTGATACAAACGCCAAAAAGCGACCATTTCCACTCAATGCCGGTTGTTCCTCAGTATAGCGACTGTTGAGGGAAGTAGATCCAATGGGTATATCATCGTAACTACATGATGTAAGCAAACTGACTAAGCTCAAACCAAGACTCCAAAGAAGTGGTCTGGAGAGCAAAAATCTAGGCGTAAATTTTTTCACAGAAACTAAAGGCGGAAGCCCACGAGGTTGAGACAGGCAAAGGCGAGGCTCAACCTTCCTTCTCCCAAGGGGAGACGCTGCGCGAACAGGCGTGGGAGGAAGCCGATGCGCCTGAAGGACGCCGTCCAAAAATCTGAGCATCAGAAACCATAGGAGTAGCCGTCTCTTTTGTGGATGGGTAAACAGTATTTTTGGCTAATTCCTGCTACTCTCCCTTTATAAGTTGAAATATCGAAGTTGCCAGTTGCACGGCACAGAACTTAAACATTGTCAAAATTTGTGGAATTATCTGGCTCCTCATCTAAATGCTCGATAGGTTTGTAATCTACATATTCACTTGACATGACGTCATCATCCTCTCGCCGTGGTCGAGGAGTCGAGTCAGTAGGTGGACGACGTCTTTTTTGTCTAGGAGTTATCTCCTCATCATTACTTTCCGGGCGTGAGGGTCCATTACTGCTACGACGAGGAGGTCTTCTTTCTTCACGATTGGAACTGTCCCAATCATCAACTACCCTAGATGAACCCCCATCCTCGTTTTCCAACCTTTCTGAGGTTCGACTCACTGAACCCCCAGAACTACGACGACGGGTTTTATCTGTTGATGTTGGTCTTTCGCCACTACTGCGCCGTTCTTGACGACGGCGGGGTTCCTCATCGTAGTAGTTATCACGAGATGAACGACCACTTTCCCTGCTACCTGAAATTCGAGGACGTGGGCGTTCCTCCTCTTCGTACTCATCATAAGGCAGTGGTTCTAACTCTGCGTCTACCTCAGCCTCATACCTCTTACCACTATACTTGTAGCGATCGCTCACCTCCCGCTCGTCTACAATCTTCGTGTTGCGCTTAGCTTGTTCAGTGGCTATACCCCGTAAGCGAACACTTTCAACTGCAAAAAAGACAGTTGTACCAATCAAAAGCAACTGACCAAATTGCAGAATTGGGTCTAATCGCCAACCTTGAAATATGAGGATGAAGCCGCAGACTAAGCCAATGGCTGCAAAAAAGATATCTTGATCTCTTTCCAGCCCTGGACGTACAAAGCGGATAAAATAAAGTGCTGGCCCAGCCACAGCCAGGAAAATTCCTAAAAGACTGGCTGGATTTGTTCCAAAATTTACCTGAGCCAGAACACTGGCTGAACTCAGCCCAAAAGTTACCATTGCAATTTACCCGATAGTCAGTTCTATGTTAACGATTTACAATTAAAATCACTAGTTTTACGCTCTCCATCCTTAAAACCAAGGGGATTGTGGTTCTGGCTCAGCTACCAGATTAAATCCAGTCGCTTCGCTTAACAAGTCTAAGTTAAAACTTTATGCCGCTAGACACCCATGTTTTTAAGCATGGGCTTTGCGGCTAAGAGTTCTGTGAGCCTCAGCAATCAGGCAATTAACTGACAGACAATCTGTTTCGAGGGTCGAACCAACCCCTGCCAGTATTATGAGCGCTGTATTTTATCTTTTTGGCTAACAAAAATTAATCCGACTGTTACGGGAATAACGACAATTGCCGCACCCCAAACTAGACTCCAAAGAAAATTTGCTAAAGAAGGCGTCATAGATTTAAACCTTTTGTTACACTCTTAATCTCAATTTTAATAGTCTATTACGCCTTTGAGAAGTCATTTAAACCAATTCTCTGATGAGTAAAATACACAATAGTCCAAAGGCGATAGGAGTCTGAAGCCTAATATTGATGACTCCTGACTTCTGATTCGCTTTTTCAGTAACCGCTGTTGGTTAAAATTGTAAAAATGGTTGGTTACAAAAATTAAAATTTTCCGGATGAGGGTCAAATTTTTATTTTTTTGCAAAGAGAGTAGTGTCAAATATGACTGGTGTTGACTTGACGACATGGATTCTAGGTCTTGGATTAGGCCTGATGATATTTTTGTTTATTTTTCGTATAGTTCTCACCTGGTATCCTCAAGTGGATCTGAATCGGGTACCTTTTAACTTAGTAGCTTGGCCAACAGAACCCTTTTTAGTCCCGTTGCGAAAACTAGTGCCGCCTATAGGCGGAGTGGATATTACCCCAATCATTTGGGTTGGTATCCTCAGCCTGCTGCGGGAAATTCTTCTAGGTCAGCAAGGATTGCTGACTATGTTGTCTCGCGTGTAGTGGGAGTGGGCAGTGGGGGAGGCAGGGGACGAAAAACATGCGCCCACACTCCCCACACCTCTATTTCCTATTCCCCATTCCCCTCTTTAGTTTTTAACTCTTGGACAAAATTGGTGTATACATCTCCCTGCAAGAACTGCGGGTTTTCCATAATTTTTTGATGAAACCCGATGGTGGTGGGTAGTCCGGTGATGGCACATTCCCGCAGTGCCCGTTTCATGCGGTTAATAGCAGTGGGGCGGTCTGGGCCCCAAACAATTAACTTGCCGATGAGGGAGTCGTAGTAGGGGGGTATTTGGTAATCGGTGTAAACGTGGGAATCAATCCTGACACCAGGACCACCAGGAGGGAGATAACCACTGATACGTCCGGCGGAGGGACGAAAGTCATGGTCAGGATCTTCGGCATTAATACGGCATTCGATGGAATGACCTCGCAAGACGACTTGGTCTTGGGTAAGCTTAAGACTCTCTCCTTGGGCAATACGGATTTGTTCTGCTACCAAGTCCATCCCAGTAATCATCTCTGTAACGGGATGCTCTACTTGAATTCTGGTGTTCATTTCCATAAAGTAGAATTGACCAGACTGATCTAGGAGAAACTCGATAGTGCCTGCCCCAGTGTAGTTGATGAACTGGGCAGCTTTCACGGCAGCTTGCCCCATTTTTTCTCGCAAGTCTGGGTGGAGTGCAGGGCTAGGGGCTTCTTCTAAGAGTTTTTGATTGCGGCGCTGAATTGAGCAATCCCGTTCACCTAAGTGAATGACGTTACCGTAGTTATCCGCCAAAATTTGAAATTCAATGTGGCGGGGACGCTCAATAAATTTTTCTAGATAAACGCCGGCATTTCCAAACGCTGCCCCCGCTTCGCCTTGGGCGGCTTGATAGGATTTGACGAATTCGCTTTCGAATCGCACTAGACGCATACCCCGTCCCCCACCACCAGCGGTGGCTTTGATCATCACTGGATAGCCGATCATCTTGGCGATCGCCAATCCTTCTTGCTCCGAATCTAATAACCCATCACTACCTGGAACTGTCGGGACTCCAGCTTTTTGCATGGTTTCTTTGGCAGTAGATTTATCGCCCATTAACCGAATAGCTTCGGGAGATGGACCAATAAAAGCAATATGATGGTCAGCACAGATTTCCGCAAACCGAGCATTTTCTGCCAAAAAACCATAACCAGGATGAATGGCGCTAGTATTGCGCGTCAAAGCGGCGGCAATAATATTGGGAATATTCAAATAACTTTTACTGCTAGCGGCTTCGCCAATGCAAACCGCTTCGTCAGCAAGTTGGACGTGGAGAGCATTTCGGTCAACGGTGGAATGTACCGCAACAGTCGCGATCCCCATTTCTTCACAAGCGCGGAGAATGCGAAGCGCGATTTCTCCCCGATTGGCAATTAATATTTTGTCAAACTTCATCTTTTTTGGAACCACGCAAAGCCTGATTTCAAATTATGACAGGAGATTTCCAAGCCTTGCCCAAACAAATGTTGGAACTGGCTTGTTGCCTCGACGGGTATTGACACTTACCACCAACATTGCTGCTGCTAGTTGTTGTCGAATGTGCCAAGCTTGGCTTTTTCAAGACATCGCACGTCCCACGGTGACTATACCTCCTTTTAAGATCACTTGATCTGCTGCTACTTTTCTGTCACCTTCTTAAAACCTACTAGAATCTATGAAATGTTGAAATGATGATCGGGGTAGTATCGTAGATCGATGCTCCCAGCCTTGCTGGGAGTTGATCGATGCGTCTAGCACCACTATCAGAGCATTTCTCTTTTTGACAAAGAGTCTAGTCGTTTGCCTGCTGCGGCGAATCAGGCTTTTTTTTCGTAACCTTGCTCAACATCCCTACTCGCAAAGAAGTAGCCTCCAGGCTTTCCCTCGTTGTGGGAACTTTCAAGACCTCTAGGGCTTTCGTCGAGTCAAACAACTGGTGACGAGGTATCGATTTCTCCCTAATCAGATTAGAGATGATTTTCCACCTTCCACCAAATCCATCTAGTTCTGAATCCACAGGTTCATTACTAAAAGATAAAGAAATTAACCATTCTTTTGGTATTCGCTCTTTGAATCCTAACGCTCTCCGAGCGACTACCATTGCTGCTGCCGTACCGGAAGATAACGCATATTTTGGCATATACTTTATCATTCCAATTACACTACTAAAAGCTGGAGAAACAAATATTACTTGTACTCCACACTTTTCGGCTCTAGCTACTAGACAAGCACGAAAACTATCATATACAAATCCAGAAAGCATTCTGTTATAGGCTTTACTTACTGAATGTCTTAATGATGCTTTCTTCTTGGTAAAGTCTAGATTCTCACAAGCAATTGGGCATTGAAATAATTCAGCTAACCTAACTATTTCTGCAACAATATTCCAAACTTCTGCTCTCTTCTGTGTTGTAGTCCCGAAGGGAATAGGAAAACTCCATAAAATTTGTGACTGACAATTTCGTTGCGGATTCCCATCTGGCTTAATGTAAATTACATCAATGCAATCAGCGTTTAAATCTATACCAATACACCCATTTTTCTTACTAGTTATATTAGGAATATCTTGAACATAAGTTGTCAGGTGTACGTACCATCGGTCATCTTTATCTTCACGTCTAAAACATTGAACTGTAACGGGCTTGTTTGCTTCCAGTGCATACAATAAATCTGCTTTTCTTTGACCCTCCTTAATTTCAAAAGGTATGACTATTTCTTTGCCATAGTCCAATTGTAAAAAAGGAGGAACTTTAATTGTTACACTAAAGTTGTCTTCTCCTATCCAATGAATAGGAGTCATTGTATTATTACCGTCAACCGAACCTTTTCCAACTGAATAAAAATTACCCCCACGCTTCTTCTGCCAATCTTCTAACCATTCCTCATGATTAGCGTATCCATTAGCGTCTAAGTGGTACTGAGCGTTAAAAAGCTTAGTTGAACCGAAGCAGATGTGTAATCTAGTCGCTTGAGATAATCGTTCTAGTTGCTTCTGCTTGCCCAAGAGTCGCTCTAATTTAGAATGAATACCTAAAAGCTTTTTATCAAATCCTTTCAGTCCTTTTTTAGTAGGATTAGCTAAAATTTCTGTCAACTTTTTAAGAGTTTTAGCAACTTTTTCCTTTCCTGACTTGATATCTTCGATTAGTTCATCTAATTGGTTTTCTTTAGCTGTTGTAAGTTGCTCAAAAGTAGATTTTACTTGTGTGGCTATGCTATCAGCCCATGACCATTGAATATCGAAACGCCTTTGATAAGTGCGCTCTATTTCATCTGACGACATACCTCTCTGCATATCATTTAACCCAGATCTTAGAATTGACTGGTAATAATTTCCCCAATCTTCTAAAAATAGATGATCTGGTAATTTGGCTTCAATGCCACGACGAAGATGATATATAGGGGTTTCTGTTTTCTTTACTTTACTCCTGCTACGAGTTGTTAATCGACTAATCAAGGATTTCTTTTTCTTTTTTTCAGTGTTACTCACTGATTTACATTTTTTTGACCGCATTAAAATTTTTAGTATAACAAGTTATAACAGTTTTGGCAAGTGGTTTTCAGGCAGATTCACGAATTTTTTTCTATGTCTGATTTGTATTTACTTATGAAAAAAATATTCCCAATCGAGATGCACGAAGCCTCAGAAATAAAGTTTTACTCGTCCGAAAAGAAAGCGCATTGATTTATCAAGAAAGGCAGCTATGCTGAGGGCAGAAGGAATTTATTCCTTCACGGAAATGCCCGAACCTTCTGGCGACCACTCGTGTGCAAGGGTTAACCCGGATTTCTCACAAAGATTTAAACGACTTACCCAAAATGCTTATGCAACTTAGACTTGAGATAAAATACCCCTTCAACGGACTGTCATGATTGACACTGCGTCTAAAATACTCAAAC
>Ga0116227_10009363_pt1 | contig 17836 bp, 14 predicted proteins | sample S1TSphgellanicum_FD_89693 | JGI IMG/M metagenome (GOLD analysis project Ga0116227, IMG submission 89693) | Host-associated microbial communities from peat moss isolated from Minnesota, USA - S1T2_Fb - Sphagnum magellanicum MG | ecosystem: Host-associated > Plants > Peat moss > Unclassified... | reverse complement strand
TTTTCTTTTGTCTTTTTTGGGGAAGAACCCTCTGTTCTGTTGGGAGGAATTTATTTATTATTAGTAATTTGGTTAAATCCTTTGGACTCAGTTCTGGAGGATTCTTGGGGCTTCGATTGCCCGTTTCTTGGTTCTTTTCTTCCAAAACAATTCCTCATCATGTTGGGTTTCAAACCAGATCCAGTTCTTAGAAAAGAAAAGAATTTTATTTCTTAATTCAAAAATTTAATTAAATTATCATATTTAAAAATTAAATTAAAATTAAAAAATTATTTAAAAAATTTAAACTCTGATCACCGACCCCAGGCACAAACAAGCCCACCCTACTCCTCCTCCTCCTCCTCCTCCTCCTCCCTCAGGGGGCAGCAATATGGGTAGTCCACATTTAGACACATACGTGGCCCTTCTTCATAGGTCAACTTTTTTTGTGGTTTGGTTTGTGGTCAGAAGTGTGAATGGGGCCCATCAATGATCAAGTGGTGTCTCAGGAAGGTGGGGGGGGGGAGAGGAGGCCCACACAAACAGTTTTTTTGACTTGACTATATCAGACTAACAAATAAGCAAGCAAGCAAGCAAGCAAGGAAGAAGAAGGAAAGAGAGAAGGAAGGAAGGAAGAAGTAGAAAATAGGTAGGTTACCAATAGCCTAAAATGCTTTATTAAAAACTAAAAGTGCTAAAATCATGTGTCTTTTGGAGATTTCAATAGCCATAATTCTAAAAAAATTTAAAAGAACAATTGCCAGATATAAAACATCATTTTAAGTAAGTAGAGTAGCCAAAATGTATAGAAGGATTTTTTTTAAAAATATGAAAGTGCTAAAAATCATAGCATTATATTAAAAGGGCTAAAATCATGTGCTTTGTGAGATTTTCAATATCCATAATTAGAGAAAAAAATAAAATGTATGAAACATTGTTTCAAGCAGAGTAGCCAAATGTATAGAAGGATTTTTTAAATATGAAAGTGTTCAAATTCATAGCTATATAATGAAAATTAAAAGTGCTAAAATCATGTGCTTTTGGAAATTTCAATAGCCATAATTGGAGGGGGGGAAAAAAAAAATCGCCAGATACAGTACGAGCCTATCACCAAACGCCCACCTATTACCACACACACATTTTTTGAGCACTACCCAACCCTATGACCCTACAAGATGAGACTGGTTTGTTCAAAACTGAGACCAACACTTGAAAAATATCACATGACTTGATTTACTTGGGTACCTATCTCATGTGGATAAAAATCAGTTTTATTTATTTATTTAATTTTTAAAAAATAAATAAATCTTAATAAATATTTTTTTTAGGTGATTTTTTTCAAAATGATGAGAATGTAGAGTTATTTATTCGATTTTTTTTGAAAATTAAATTAAACTGAATTAAGCACATGTGATATTAAATTCTTCTGGTTAGTCAAAAATATAGTAGAATGATTTTTTAAAATTTATTTTATTTTATTTTATTTTATTTTATTTTTGCAAGGTACTTCCAAGCTTCTTTTGCCTGTTTCCAAATTGGGTGGTTTTGTTGTTGTGATGGGTATTTTGTGGGCATTGTCTACCATAAATATCTTTTAAAAATGTTGTGTTTTGCACTCCAACTTGGTATGGGTGGTGGTCATGTGTGTGTGTGTGTGTGTGTATGTGTTTTGGTTCCTTTTTCTAGATCTCATCATCTTCTTTTCATTCTTGCTTTTTCTCCATACTCGTGACCTCTCTCTTCTTGGCTATTGACAAGTGGACTTGGGTGTTCCTAGCATCATCCATAGATTACCTAGTAGGTGAAGTATGTTTTCACTCTTTAATGCAAGGACCTTGTCAACACCTACCTATGTAAGTACTACATACTTATTCATCGCCTCCTCGTCCAATTTTAGTTGAAATTTGTTGCCTTCAATTGATGATCCTCTTCTTCAACATGTGTGTTAGGCTACTCTCCTCCTCCTTCACCAACCAATCTCCCCCCCCTCCCCCCCAAAAACCTTCTACCCCCAAAGTTTGCACCAACCTCCTCAACACTAAGAAGTTTTTTAATGTAAATTTTGGTGCTTGGTTCTCATTGCACCCAATGTTGCATTGAAATGTTGTGATGAAGGTGGGTCACTTCTCATGTGGTCACTTTGAGTATTTAAAATTTTTTAGGGCACACTCCAAATGCCAATTAGTTTACCTATTGTCAAGACAAAATCGATGGGCCAATTTCAATGACCTATGCAAATTGGCAAAAAAATTTAGGGAATTTGAAATGCGAATTGGACATTGGACATTGAACATCCCTCGAGCTCTTGACATATTTAGTGGGAGTTGAAAGTAAGTGGATCATTATTGTGATGATCCACTCTTAATATGTGTAGTAGAGCACTCAAAATAAGAGGCTCACAATTAGCTTTAAATGGACCTATACAATAGTGTGCCACAATGTTCATCAATTAAATTTGAAATTAATGTGGAACATATATTGAGTTTTGAATATAGTGTATTAGAATTTAGGAGGGTTTTCTTGTGTATAAACAACAACCCTAAAGCATATTTTACAACTACAATGATGATGGTCCCACTTCACAAAACTTAGGGTTTGAAAACCACCATTAAAGTCATCATGTTAACTCTTCAGCCTCAGCTATGAAGACAAGCTTGCCACCAAGGTTTTTTAAATCCTGGCCACACATGTTTTCACACTCTTTGATTACAATGAATGACAACTTGCTGATGTGTCCTAATTTCCCTAGCTTCTTGGCCCACCTGATTTGGAAATTGCTTGAATGGGAATAGGGGGTGGTCCAAATTGGAATTTTTTGAGATAAGGTCAAATGCTCATGTTCCATGGCCACTTTCAATGCCCCAATGACAGGCCACAAACAACCCTAGCTAGCATAGCACCTTCAACTTCTTCTTCTTCTTCTTCTTCTTCTTCAAAGGCTTTTTCATTCATTAATTGGGTGGACACAATTGGTGATGTTTTCAAGCTTTGAACAAGTTTGATTGATGGGTTCTCTCTCTCTCTCTCTCTCTCTCTCTCTCATGGACCCCACCTCCAAGTCCTTTGCAAAAAATCATGGTCAAAAAGTGATGTGTGAGAAAATTTGTCTTTCTTGCCACAATTTTAGCAAGGAAATTGTGGAAGGATGCAATAAAAAACATCATGGTCAAATAGACAATTTCTTAGGTGGACATGAGAACTTAACTGGAGAAAATTGGGACGTTTGTACATGTTAGTCAAAATGTACCCCCACTTTATTATTGGGGGGAGATGTGGAGTCAGCCCAGGTTTTGGATTTTCTTGGGGGTTCGGGGAGGGGATTTTTTTGTTTTTTTTTCAATTTGTTCCCAATGTGTTCCCATCATGTTCACAAAACGTTCCCAATATCATCACCTCAATTTAATCTGATATTGCTTGGCCCCAGTTCAACTTCCATGTATGTATGTAACGTTTTAAGGGGTTGCCAAAGGAAAGCATATCTAGGCTTCTATGTTGAGGAGAGCTGAATGTTCCAGAAAAATTGGTGATGGGCCAAATCAATCAATGCAACTCCTTCTAATAAGAGAAAGAAAAACTATATGGCTGCAACCATCATCTAATTAATACAAAGATGAATAAGTAACACCAATAAAAATACATGCGACCCGACCATGCATAAAATATTCCAATTGAAGTTGTGATAGTTAATTAAATAAGTAAATAAATAAATAAAGCTGTGGTAGGGTTTAGGTTATTGTTTATAAGAGTTAAGTTTTTCTCACAACAAAATCAAATTTGGTACACACACACACACACACACACACACTCTCTCTCTCTCTCTCTCTCTCTCTCCTTTCCATAAGAGGTGGATTGAAGACCATCAGAGCATCTCCAGTGGCCAGCACTAAACCGCCCAGCATGGGAGACGATAGGTAGCAACCTGGGAAGAATGCATGTTTTCCAAGACCCCCCCTAATATTAGGGGAAGAGTGAGTTCTGGGACAAGATAGTCACTGTTGCTCCTTGTTGTTTTTTAGTAACTGATCATAATGATTGGTCCAAGTGGTTTGCTATTAGTAAGTAGTCTACACCTTGGGAGTCTTTTAGTACCTGACTATAATGATTCGTCCAAGTGGTTTGCTCTTGGTACCCTACACCTTTTTCTTTTCCAGTTGATTTGGGGTATGGGTCAGGCTGGGCAAATTAAAACTATGGGAAATTGGAAAGCTCGTGGATGTGAAAAGATCCCAATGGTGGGGCCAATGGAAGAGTGCAACTGAAGATGCTCTACATGAGAGAACCTTCGAAAGGAAACATTTGACGTCCAAGTTTGAGATGAAGTGTTTATGATAATAGTAATTCATTAAAAACATGTTTTGAATTTGGTCTTCATGCATTACATGTAACAAGACAAACTTGTTCTATTGTAAAGTTTAGAATATGAATAATTATAGAAAGAAAATGTTGCCATGTACACATGGCAATGTACATGGCAATGTGTTTCTTCAGTTGTAAGGCATTTTACTAATGGAAAAGGATTGCAAGCATGCTTGCAAGTTATACCTATTGTAGTTCAGATCATCCCAGAGGTCTCCAGATCTAGATACAAGCAGCAAGCAAGTCAATTGCTCGACTAGAGTTGTGGCCTTGTGTGTAAAATTTTTTGCAAAAATTGCAATTGTCAATTATAATTTTCAAAGAAAGATTCATCCAAAAAGAAGAAATCAGGAGAAACCTAGAAATCTCATCAGCTCCTCATCACATGCACAATGTGTAATTGTTGAAGAAGAAACACAAGGCAAGTTGAAATTGGCTTTGGATTGTGAAGAGAGGTGAATGACAGGTGAACTTGGAAAGTCTCTCAACACATTACAAGAACGCAAATTTCGTGTACATGCAATATGACAATTATGAAGTTTGTAGTGGAGATATCAAAGAGCACGCAAGCAAATCTTGCAAGGGAGTGTCTTTTGTTTGGCTCTTCAACATTGTCAACATGTTGAGCTACAAAAGGTGATGGCAATGGAGGTTGTGCCAACAGTGGTGACAAAGGTCTCACATGTTGAATCCAAGTTATCATTTTTTTTGGGTCCTTCGTTTTGGCTTTCATCTCTTTTTTATCTTGAGTTTTATCGTTCATCCCAATTTTACCTTTTGTTGTTTAAGTTTTCATCCCTAATTTATTTATTTTAAAATTAGTTCATCCTTAATTTCCCTTCTTATACATAGTTTTTTTTAATCCTTCAATTTATTTATTTTTATTTTTTAAAATTTTAGGTTTGGCTTCCATGGAAACCTTTCCCTTGTTAAGACCCTCCTCTTTCCTCCCATTTTTATTCCCCATTTCTTTTTTCCAAATGTGATCCTAGTTGTTTCCCCAAGGTTTCATCTTGTTATTTCATCTCCTTTTTTTCATTTTATGCAATGTTGGCTTTCATTATTGTCTTGTCCTCTTTGTTTCATCATGTGATGTTTTATTAAACTTGTATTATAGTTAATCTTTTAATTATTTTTAGGAGTTTGATTATGGCATTTCCTTAGTGTCCGTTATTTCACATGTGGGGTTCTATTTCCATGTTTAGGTTTGGCTTGTCACCAAAAACATTGTTGGACTTTTTGAGCTTTAGTTTAAAGTGGTAAAGAGGTTTTTTAAATTTCTTCTCAAGCCCCTTCCCCTCCCTTGATAGCTTGGGTTTATTGTTTGTTAAATTTTGACCCATTTGGGCCATTTCATTTTGGGCTCCCCTATCACATTTATATTTATGTATCTTAGTATTTTTGAGATGTGAAATGCAAATTGCTTTTATTTTACCTAGATTGCCTTTGAAATCTTTCAAATGTCGATGTTTAACACTTGTTCTTTCTTTTTTCACAATAATGTATTTTCCTCCGTTCTCAGAAGGGAGTTGTTAGGCATAAATTGATAAGGCACATGTGTGAAATTTTCTTTTAAATGATTGGGAGGAGCTTTAAAGGAAACATTTATGTAAAACCATGGGATCCAACAACTTAATTAATAACATGGAAAGGGCTATTAATTCTTTTTTTAAATAACAAGAAAAATGGAAAAACTTCAAGGTAGGAACTCCATTCTATTTGCTTGCCATCATGTTGCAACTACTGTCCTATATCAACTACCGTCTTCTATAAACCTAACAAAGACCCATAACAACTTGAAGACCTCTTGTAATTGCTACCTATCATCTATAATGCTTCTAGACCTTTTGTGATTGTTGCCTACCATCTACAACACCTATAGATCCTTTAGGGTTGTAACATATCATCTACATTGTTTATAGACCCTTTGTGGTTGTTGCCTACCGTTTATATTACATGTAAATCCTTTATGCCTATTACCTACCTTTTGTAACACATGTAGACTGTTTGTGCATGTTACTTATTGTTTATAATGTTTATAACTTTTATATTATTGCTAGTGTTTTTATCAATTTTCCACTCCTTTTAAGCCTCAAAATATGAAGTTTACTTCTTTGTTGTTACTTTTCAACGATAGCTATCATCTTGTGGCAAAAGGTATATTCTAAAAATAAAACAAATAATGGATGACATATAAATCTTATAAATGAAATGAAGAAGTAATACATAAGAATAACAAAACTTTGTGTAATATTAATATGAACTATTTTTTCCTCTCTTTTCATATTGTAAGTAGAACTAAACACCAACCAAAAACACTAAAATCCATAGAACTTTCAACCATTATCCATTACATAGGGACAAATACAAATTTTTGCCATGTTTTTCTCTTTCTTTCTCACACATGAATGTCACACACAAGCATCTTCCTAGTGATTTAATGTTTAATGCTTCATGAATAATGAAAACTAATGATTTAATCTTTTAATTAAATCCTTCATTCCTCCCAAAAAATAAATAAATAACCCAAGAAAAATGTGCATGACACAAAGGTTGAATCCTTATCCTTTTAGATTTCTTTATCCTTCTAAATCTCATCATCCTAATCCTTTTTACACATCCTAAGTTAAGGGAAATTAATCCATCCCTTATCCACTTAGACTAATTAATTTAAATGGGTTCACCTTTTAATAAAGAGAAGATGTTAAGTAAAACATTTACCATTAATAACTAAATAATTATTAGGATGCATTTATAAGTAAACTAAATTAGATTTTTTTTAATAATTAATATTTTTTTTATTATAATTCTTCCCATAATTAGTTTTTAATTATTCTACTCCATGAGGGTAGTTCATTATATTGATGGTAATACCATCAAAAACCACATTCATTCTATAAATTTTCATTTGATTGTTTTGCCATTTAATGGTAACTACCATCTAATAATAGTACTACTATCTCCTAACATCCATGGTGTTTATCCAACATAGGACAATTTTTTACCTTCAATAATTTATTGCACATTTAAACCTTTGTTAGTTTTTACTTGAAGATTGGTCCCCTTTGTTTTTTGCTTTCTTCTTTCCTAAAATTATGAACCCAACTTCATGATAAGGTTCAAAAGGCCTTCTATTTATTATAGACTTTCCACCCTTTCTAGGCTTCTACTACCAACTTTCATCCTTTGATTTGACATTCATAAAAATATTTGGGAAGCTTTTAGGTCCAAACTCATTAGAGTGTCTTAAAGGCCTTTCGATTTATCAATAGACCTCATTCTTCATTTCTAATGGGGTGTAAGGTTCATTTTTCCTTAGGCCATTACCCCAATGACCTATTTGGGGAAATAGACTATTATGACCTTAATCATTACCATTTCATTCTTGCAAGACTATTGTCCATTTTTATTTGAGGTGTCACAAACTTGCATCCCCTTTTGAACAATTTTTAAATGGAAAAGTGAATCACCTTTAAAAGAACATATCAAGAGATTACACATACATATCTTTTTCATCATTATTTGAACATGACTTATGATTTTCATCGTGTTTGTTTGAAATCATGCATAGGCTCTTGTTTAAAGGCATGGCTCTCTACAACCTAGTCATCCCATAATTTTGTATGACCTCTAGCATATTTTCCTTAACATTATGCATTGAGTTGGGTCTTCCCCACCCAATAATTATAGGTTTAACCCATTACATATGTGGCCAATCCTTAAGCTTGATGGGGATACACCTTTTGCAGTATTTTCATGGAAAGGAATGTACAACTTTTCATGATGTTGTTTGAAACACCTTTTTTATATTGTTAAAAATGTCAAATTTCATATTTTTCGTGAATATACACATATTTTCCCAATTCATTCGCCCTCATTTTAATTCTCACAACTTATTGACATTGTATTATTCACATATGGGGTCTGCACTTTGGTTGATGTTGTTATCAAAAAACCCAACCTCATCCATGTGAAACAAGTCATCATTGCCATTAAAATCCTTTCTAGGCTTGACACTTTTTTAAAAATTCCTTCTTCTAATTTTGTTTGATTTGCTTCACAGGTTTAGGACCTAGGTTTGGATTTTGGATTTGGGCAAATGCCTGTTCCTCCCTTTCACTTTTAGGCATTGTCTTGGCTTTGTATGTTGGTCCTCTCTTTGTGTTCCTCCCTTTCCCTTTTGGATTGGTTTTTTTTATAATAAAATTACGTTTTTTTTTTCCTTTTACTTCCATTTGGAGGTGGAAACTTTATGATTGATTAATCACGTAAAAAGATTTTTTTCACCCAAATGTACCTTAAACTCCCTAAACTTCATCTTGAAAGGACTCAACACAGAGAATGGAAGTTGCATGTTCAGGACTTTAAGACTTTTGAAAGCAAATAAACAAAAAATTTGTGACATCCAAAAAAAACCTTTTTGAAAAATTAAGTGGGTTTTTTTTAAGTGAAATTTTGTCATTTGGTAAAATTTATCTTTAAAAGAAATATCCTATCACAAATTCTTTGTTTTTAAAAAAATCACCCAAAGAAAATAAATTATTCAGAAATTAGCACAATTTTTCTTACTTTCATAACTTGAATATTGCCAAATTTGGCTAAATATGCTTATGGATGATCACCACTTGAGCAACATCACAATTTATTTTTTTAAAAACATTGTCATGGATGTGTATTTTGTGACTTTATTTCCTTCCCCTTTCGGTTCGGGTAATCTCTAAAGCAAATTCCCCTTTGAAGGGTAGGATCTGTAAGAGCAGCTAAACCAGGGCTCAGCATGTGGCCTTGCAAACAAAATTGGATGAAAAAAAGTCAAAACATGCCAGTTTGGCTCAGCAGAAATGGTTTTGGCCCAGCATGTGTGCTGAGGCTGGTGAAAGGCACAGCCAAAGGCTGGCTACCACTTGCTATCGATTGGCTACATAGTTTGATAGCTCAAGGTGGGGTTCCGATTCGTAGTCTCCCACGTATGTGCAGTTCCAGTTTTAGTTTTATGGGTGGGGTTGGAAAAAAGTAAATAACTAAACTTGGAAGAGTATATTTCCAATGAAGTAGTATTAATGGGAGAGAACCCTCCTAATGCTAATAAATCTCTGCACAAGATCCAATGCTTGTAAAAGGTGGTTAGCATCATCACAATGACTACTCTAGATGTTGCAATTTGGCGATTTTGGACCCAAAAAATAAAAGACTAGTGGGGATTGAGAAATGATTAACACACTTATATGGGTGTGGGGGGGGGGGTGTATGGGTGAAGGTCCTATAAAAGAACCTCAAAAGGCATCCATAGCATTTTGGTAGTAAGACTTTCTTATGAAAAGTTGCCAAATTTAATATCTAATTGCACTCTTCTAAGTAGTGTTTATTTTATTTTATTTTATTTTTCTCATGTTGCACCTAAAGTGGTCATCAGCAACAAGAGGATTTAGCCAAATCTGGTTGGTTGCAAGACAACAAATAGAGAAATAGAAAATCTAGGAACCCCTATTACATGTTGGCAAACCTATTAGCTAAATATGGCAATTTCAAAAGAAGAAAGCTATAAATTTGCCCAAATTTTCCAAAAAGCTTCACAATTTCATAATTTTTTTCCTTGAAGTGTGACAACTTTTTTTGAATTTTTTTCAAAAATTTACCTTGACCATGTTGTTTGGGACTTTTTTTTAATAGCAAAATGATGAATATTCGCCCCAAAAAAATCATCGCTTCTAATCAAAAAAAATATAAGATAGGTATGAAATGTTCTACCCTACCCACTCCACCTCCTAGATTGGATATTGCATATCATAGACATATGTTGAAATAAAATGCACAAGTTAGAGTGGTGGTTTGTGACAAGAATTTACCAACCTTTTGTGTAATGGGTCTTTTAAAAACCTTTTGATTTGATAAAGGCATTTTTGAAATTTGCATTCCATTTAATTACAACATGTTTATATTTTTAGAAATTTCCAATTTCCATTAGTAATTTATTTTATTGTAGGACATATATTGTCACTTGCCAAATATATTTTCAAATTTTCCCAACTTGGGAATGTAGAAATGTAGGCTCTCACATTGAGTGCAGAAAGAAAGGGGACAAGATACATGGGGAGATTTCACTAGGTACAACTTAGAATCATGAAATTGGGTTCTTTTTTAATCACTACATTAGGGTTCAAGTGTGTTTTTTTGGACAAAATTTCGCCAAATTTCAACCTGAAAAATATGATCTCAATCTATACAAAAGGATTTACTCAGGGGAAAAAATGGCCCAAATTTGCCAGATTTTGAAGGGAAAAAATAAATGCAATTTTGCCAGACTTGTATGATAAGTTCCAGCAAACACTTTTCAGTTGTTGAAATCACTTTTTTTTTCAGCAGATTTTGCAGTGACAAAAAAAAATTGGATAATATTTTTTGGGGGAATTTCTTTTAAAAGTATGCTAAATTTTTGAACTTTTGGCCAAATTTTGATATCACAATAATTTTTTATTCAAAAGCAAATTCACATCACATGTTGTTGGTTGATTGGTGATTCAATTATGTTACTAGTCCTTGGTCACATATCCACCCCCAAAGTAGTAAATGGTTTAGGGTTTAGAGTACATAATATTTTGGATGAGATTATTTATTGCAGTGTCAAAACTCATTAGATTATTATTATTATTATTATTATTATTTAAAAGCTGATGCTCATTAAAAATTTTGATTTTGTATTGACTACATGCTAGTTACATGTGTGACACCTACCAAAACCAACTAGACCAAAAAAATGTTTAAGACGGATCATTCAAGTTCATCCATCAAGGGGTGTTTTCATTCATTCGTTGATTAGTTGATGATTTTCTTTTGATGAAAATTCATCCAAACTAGGGAAAGAAAGGCCTAGAAGAAACCTTAAACTTTGGATAAAATTTTTGAATTTGTGGACCCATTTGCCGTATTTGACTGAATTTACAATCAGCATAAGTAAAAGGCCTCAAGATGTGCGGAACACGTTTTTCCCTTGTATATACTATGGCCCATTCAAACATGTTGCCACAAAAAGTAGAATCTTATGGTGAAGTCTTCATTACCCTAAAATCCTTCCAAACCCATCAACATGAGGGTCAAAGAACAACTTATTGGGCATTGTGAACAAAATGTTAAAGGCTTTTGTGCATCAAACAAGAAGTGTGTTACAAACCCTAAAGCTTAGAACAACAAAAAGAAAGGGCGGGTTGGGTTGGGGAGGGAAAAGTTTTGAGTCAAAAATGCAATAGTTACACTAAAGTCTAAAACTCTATATGATAAGACATTGTGAATAGTGCGTATACATGAAGCCTACAACTTTGGTGTGTGTAAGTGAAAATGTGTCTAGCCTTTTTGCAAGGCTTTTTGGTGACCATGTTCCCATGAAGAGAGGGAATAGAACTAGTCTAAAGCTAAGGTTGCCATGGTTTGTGTGATGGGATTTTGTTTGTGCCCAAGAAAAGTCATGTGCAACATCATCATCTCCCTCTTCTTTTTCTTTGTTCTTATCCAAAGAAGGCCAATGTTGTATCGTGTGCCTCATATATTGAACCTACCATCTATGAAATTGGAAAAAGGTCAAGAAAATCAAAAGACTTCTTTGGATATATTGATTTTTCCATTGATTAGTGTATTCCCATTGCTATTGAGATACCTATGGAGTAAACAACCGTGGTTGATTTTGTTGCATTTTGATGGAATTTTTGAACTTGGTAGAAGAATTCGTGGGTTTTTGATGGTAGAAGAATGCACCCAAGTCATTGAGGTAGGTTATTAGATTTTTAAAATACCAATGCCGAGTGGTTAGGTTATTAACCAATTATCAAAACATCAATAATTTTCATTTCCCCATGGCATGATATGATCATCTTCTTTTTTTTTCAAACCTACCCGTAGTACCAGGCCTGGTTCAGCAACAAGGTGCATAATCATAATAATTTTTTTGTCAAATTTACTTTCAACAATAAAAATTATTAATATTTTACTAAATAATGAAGCTAGTGTGCTTGAGGGTTTCTTTCAGATTTTCAGCATGGCAAGGTAAGTATTTTTCAGAATTTTTGACAATTCAAAAAAATAATTAATTTGTGCCTAACACAATGTTTTCAAACTCAAACATGCATCAAAAGTTTCATGTGATTTCTATTAGAGATATAACTTCAATTAGATATAAACCATAATATTAAGGATATATATACTACTCAGTCAAATGGGTTTAGATTGTAGTAATTTTTTGAACTTGTAGATCTCATAAGTTTTCATGTGAATGTAAAATTTCATATGATATTGAGTTTTAATTACCGTAGTGTAGTGACGCATTAAAACCATCACAATATTAGTTAATTTTTAGGGCTGCTACAAAAATATATATATTATCCAGATCTTTTCCTTTTGCGGGAAAACAAATAAAATTATATCACCACCATGTGGTAAAGTTTCCAATGGAACAATCAATTCCCATGGATTATATTTTTGAGTTTCCATTCATTAAAAAAAATAAAAATGGTAGGAATAGTAAGCTACAAGATGAGAAATTAATTAGTGACAGGTTGAGTGAGACCCAAAATCAAAATTGTTGTCTCTCACTAGTGTGGGAAAGTCATGTGGGAAAACATTTAGCAAAATGTTAAACATTCACTATAAAAATAAATATAATAATTCATAAATTGTAATGTGGACAAGAGAAGTTTTCCAAATTGACAATACAAAGGCAACCCCAAATTTTATCACCAAACAATTATTAAGCCTATAAAGTGCAAAGCTTTGAGTCAAGAAGCAACATACCCTTTACTATCCCACCATAAAAACATAAATGATGTCATGGCCCATCTAATTTCCAATGAAAAATTATCATTATGTTCATATTTTTCATTCATTCATTCCCAAGTTAGGATGACACCATTTGCTTGTGGTTGACATCCATTAATTATTATTAATAAACATGAATTCCTTCACATATGCAAACCCATGCAACATTTTGGTTGATGTGAACTCAATGTTGTTCCAAAATGTTCAATGAACTCCATTTGATTACCTTATATGCAAATATTGTTGATAATAGAGTTATCCATAAAGCCATACCCAATTGGGCACTGTAGTTTTCCATCTCATCTCTAGTTTTCATTCATAAAGTTTGCCAAACTAGGGACCAACTTTACGAAAGTAGGGACCAAGCATCTTTTTTTGAAGGGAACTATGGAGTACCAAATTTATTTATTTATTTATTTATTGAGGGGCTTTCAAGTTTTTGGGGTTTGGTATATGGGGTTTTAGCTTTTTAAAGTTAAAACCTAGGGCTTGGGTTTAGGGTTTTGGAGCTAGATTTAAAGTTTAAGCATAATTTTTTACACCTTATATTAGGTAAGTTGGAGCTTTTCCTCCCAACTCTTTCTCACTAGTTCTTTGTCTTGTTCATTTATTTTGAGTTTTGATTTTTGTCAAGTTCTACATAATTGTTGGTTACAATGTAGGCCACCTTGACGTTGTTCATGAAGTTGATCAATTTCACTACCATGAAATTTGAATTGGCATCCTTGTGGCACATACAATCGCCTCCCATGCTAGGTTTACAAATGAAACCTCTTGATTGTTTCAAGAAGATAGTCAAATTTGACCTTTGAACAATGGTTTTTATACTTCACTTTGTCCATGTAACATAACAATGTCATGATTATGACTAATCTTTCATGTGGAATTAATCCCAAAAAATTGTGTGTGATGATGCACTTTTCATTTTATTTTGCTTTAGTAACTCATTTGTAAATGAAATTCATTGGCCTGTAACCTAAGGGAGAGTTACCTTGGGTATACATATGCAAGAGGTACCAAATTGTATGTGTAATTCATTAATGAGACCTTGGTTGAGATTTGGAAATCTTGGAAGGATGAAGCACATACGATTCATTGTTCAATGGCCCAAAAAAAAAAAAGTATTATAGATTAATAACATTTGTCTTTTTAATCACAATGGCATGTTCATTTACATAGGTAGGTGTCACCTAATTTTTTATCATGATATCAACTCCTTTTGCCATTTTAACATTTATGAAAATTAATGTTAATACTTTATTCATGGGGATGATTATATGTTGAAGGACACACATTTAATGGGAAAGGAGATGTTCATAATGCAAAGAATAAAAAATATTACAAATAGCTCCTAAATGTAGACCATAATGTAGTGCAAACATATGACAAAATGCACATGTAGGATTTAGAATGTATGTGGACTAGGGAACCTAATCGAATGGTTGTTTGAAATGAAAATGAAGAGGTTTGATAATATAAAACCACAATACATTCACCTTTTATTTTGGGGGACATTTTTATTTGAATTTTAGAAATACACGAGTAAAAATATAGGGTGCATATATTGGCTATTGGTTGAATTTTATAATTTAATTTTTAAAAGAAATTTTATGTTTATTTGAAAAAGTAAATTTCTAATTAATATAGGGTATGTGTTAATATTTTAATATTAAAAAAAAGGAAAATACCATATATATGTATTAAAATTTTACATGTGTTACTTGTTAATAAATTTAATTAATAGGTTACACTACTAGAAGTCATGTTTTTCATGTTGTCTTTTATAACTATATTTTAATCAAAATAAACATTCAAACATTGTAACTCTATAGTAAAAAATGAGCAATAATTTAAGATAGTAAATTCTAATAGTGATCATTTTACCTATACTTAAAATGATGAGGATATATTGGAAGAAATGGACCAAGAGCACATAATAATTTTTCATTTGATGGCGGTTGTTTGGAATTTTCAAGATTTTTTCAACTCATTCCATGCACTCAACGATTAGTGTTTGAAATGTCTTAGCTAGAATGTGAACTGCATTGCATTTATTCAAAATTTTGACCAACTTCACATTAGCAGAGTTCAATGAATTAACATCTCTTATGTTCCCCACAATTAGGCCCATGTATGATCTATGTGTGAACCTTTTATCTCATCTTTAAGGTTGAAGTTCAAGGTTTTTTTTTTGGGTTTTGCTTTCAATTTTTTTCATTTAGGGTTTAATGTTCAATCATTTCAATTGTTGTTTTAGGGTTAGGATTTAGGGTATTAATTTCTTCATCAATTGTTTAAGGTTGAATCACTTTAATTGTTGATTTTAGGTCAACATTAAGGTTTTGGTTCTAACTTTTTCATTTAAGGTTTAAGGTTTAATCATTTTCAGACCTATGTTTTAAGGTTAAGGTGAGGGTTTAAGCTTTGATTTTTTGGTTTTGGCTTTAATTATTTCATCTAAGGTTAAAAGATTAACCATTTTAAGATCTATAATAAGGTTAGGGTTAAGGTTTTAAAACTAATTTTTGGGATGGATGTGTAAAGTTAGGTTTAAGGAAGAAACTTAACAAGTGGCATTTAAACATAACAAACAAAATATTAATTTTGTTGGGCAGGTGATACAAGTTAACACCTTTGGAACAATATTTCCTAAATATTGCAGGTGAAGCATGACAATGTGATCTTGCATGACATTTTCATATGAAAAGGAGATAGTTGGTTTGGGTACCAAATTACAAAAGTTGTCAAGGTATAGACAAAATTTTGATTGAGATTTAGAAACCTTGGAAGAAAGAAACACACAAAAACTTAATTCAATGGTCAAAAGAAATTTATGCAATGAACAACATAATCATCTTGGATCATCATGGGCTATTCATACATACATAAACATTGGTTATCTTGGGTCTTACCATGATGTGGACATATTTTGGCACTTGAACATTCATAGAAATTGGTGCTAGTTTTTCACACATTGCAATGATTATTTTGAATATCATTTAGGAAATCCAAGGTACATATGTGAATATATGTTTAATATGTGCAAGATAAGACAATGGGAGCTTGCCCTAGATGCAAACCATGATGTATAATGAACATTAAACAAAATGCATGTAGGTTTCAAAGTGCAAGTAGAATGGGGAACTTGTGGGCTAAAAATAAATGGAGATGTTTCATGAAAGAGTTTGATGAATTCAACAAAACTAAGATATTCACATATTTTCCAAACCACAATTGTCCTCATTAACTTCCTACACATGAGACATATGAACCTCATGTTTGATGTCATTGGGGACCAAAATTTTGATCCACTTACACATGGCTAACATGGGGACTTCTAGCTACAAGGCCAAAACCGCTTTAACCTCTTATATAAACTCCTACTCTAATATAACACCTAGATCTCTAATTGACTTCAAATTGTCAATTTTCACCTTCTTCTTCCTTTGATTATTGATTTACATTTTACTCACCAAAAAAACATATTGGATTTCAAAGGTGGAGGTAAAATGGGATGCCAATATTCCCGTGCTCTTAGATTGGCTTTATAAGCTATCCGCCTTGGTCATCATTCATTCATTGTCACTTGCAGATGGTTTAGAATTTATAGATGCATTGAAGATAGGTGTATAACTCCTAGTTCAAGGGAACTAAAGGTACAAATGTTTAATCTTGGAATTGAGTGCACCATTTATCATATTATGGCATCTCTTTAAAACATTTCTTGAAGCATATCCATTTGTAGCTTTCAAACATTCCAACATTTCATCAATTTGAAGTTTTGCCATTTCTAACCTTCCTCGTTATAATTTTCATTTTCAATTCCTTTAAGGTGTCACATAGGTGGTTCTCCAATGCCCTTTCCCCAAACATAAAATCTAAGCATTTAACTTAATAATTAACAAACATTAATCTCCACATCACATTAGGAATCAACTACACAACTTGTTTTTTACTTATGTTATATGTTGCAAAAGGTGTAATATATGTAAATTGTGGCCATGGTGCTAAGGTGGAAAGATTTTATTATTTCTTGAAGGACTTTTTTTTTTCCAAAGTTGCTTTGAATCTTATGCAAATCAACAAATTTAAATTGTTGTGTTTCATTCCCATCTTCACTTTCCATGACCTCAATGGTTTCCATGATATTTGCCATCCTTCCAATCATACACAAAAATCAAAACAATTGTACACACTTAGACCAAATCAATAATTCATTCTTTGGATTTTTAAAACAATATTTGAATTTAGACAAATTGGAGACTTTTTTCACTAAATTTCCAATACACATTTTTGACATTTGGATAATTTGGTCATTTGGATTGGTCTAACGCTCTTTAAATTTCATACATTTTGTATGTTAGATTTTCATAACACTTTTTAAAAATCATTTGGTCACTAAATTTCCAAAACAAATCTTTAAATTTAAACATAAACAAGTAAATTCATAACTATAAAACCAAAAGAGCCCATCTAGGACCCCCCAAAAGGGTTGCAAATTTGCCCAAGTAACTATAAAAGCTAAAAACATCAAAATGGGTCCAACAAAAAGGCTGTAGACCTACCTAAGGTGGTTTTGTAACTTGGTGTGTAATTTGATTACACAATTACTTAGGGGTAAGTTGGGTGTAAGTAATTTCATGGGTAACTTGATTACACAATTACTTGAGTAATTGTTTAATGGGGTAAGTTGGATGTA